>Ga0187870_1001390_pt1 | contig 22540 bp, 21 predicted proteins | sample June2016WEW_13_1_3_FD_132974 | JGI IMG/M metagenome (GOLD analysis project Ga0187870, IMG submission 132974) | Peatland microbial communities from SPRUCE experiment site at the Marcell Experimental Forest, Minnesota, USA - June2016WEW_13_150 | ecosystem: Environmental > Terrestrial > Soil >... | reverse complement strand
GGTCGATGTTGTGCCCCCCCGAAAGCCACCCCCCGGCGGCCATCACCTCCGCACGTTCCTGGTAATTGATCGCTATGCGGCGCAGAACACGCCAGTCGAAGAAGGGGCAGAAAGTGCTGACCCAAGTGTTGTAGCCCAGAACGGCGAAGGCTTCGCCTATGCAGCTCATATTCGATTCGGCCACACCGACGTTCAGGGCCTTGCTTTGATCGGCGTAGCCGACCCCAGCCTCCAGGCCACTCGTGGTCCCTAGGTCCGCGTCGACCGAGACCACTTGTCCGCCGGCTGCGAACGTCTTCATGGCCTGGCTGATGACCGCGTTGACCGAGCTTTCCGTCCCGATTTCCAGGCTTGGCAGATCGGATTCCTCGTAACGCACCCGCTTGTCCCGGGCGGTGGCCCTGCGAGTGAGGACACGTGCAGCGGCCGGTTGTATCACCCCTGCCCCCTCATCGACCTCCAGCCGCATGGCGGCCGCTTGCGCCAGGAGTCGTCGCCGTACCTCGGGTGCCTCCGTGGCGTCAAGGAGCTGCAGAAAGCACGCAGCCCGTGCTCGACGTCGCTCCTGTTGCAGACTCATCTCCTGCCGAGTCAGCGCGTCCGGCAATTCAACCTTATGCCCCACCATGAAGCTGGAGAACCCTCCCCAGCCCTTGCGGGTGTTGCAGATAATGGCGGTAGGTCGCCCGTCGCGCTCGCCGTAGCGGAAGACCTCCAAGGCATCCAGCACCGGGCCATACTGGGTCCCGTCGATGTCGAACACCCGCCAACCGAATGATTCGAACATCTGCCTGACGTGCGGCATTGGGAAGTGCAGGCTCTTCGGGTTGTCGAGTTGCCCTTCGTTCTTGTCCACCAGCACGCAAAGGTTGTCCAGGTGTCTGGCCCCCGCATACATTGCCGCTTCCCAGATCATCCCTGCCTGCAGCTCCCCGTCACCGGTGAGGCAGAAAACATCAAAGAGGGGCGTCTGCTTCCCCGCAAGAGCGAAGCCCTGGGCTACGGGCAGTCCGTGTCCTTCGGGGCCGGTCGAGATATGGACGCCCGGCAACAGGGGGCCGGGGTGACCGTTCAAAATGCTTTCCGCCGATCGGGACCCTTTGAGGACCGACCGATCGAAGTAGCCGAGGTCGGCGTACACGGACGCCATCGAGGCGACGGCGTGACCCTTGCTCAGCACGAACATGTCTTGTCCGATGCGCGTGGGCTGCTCGACATCAAAACGGATAATCCCGCCGTAGTACAGGCTCACCAGGGGGATCACGGCGCTGAAGGCCCCTCCGATGTGGATGCCCTTGTCCACGGCATCGCGCCCCTGCGCGAGCGTCATGATACGGATGTCAGAATCCTTGATCGCCAGAAGCTGCAAAAAACCCTGGCGATACCCATGATCTACGATCTCTGCCGAAGTCATATATGTACTCCTGCTCCCATTCAAGGGCCCGCAATTGCGGGGTGGGGAATTGCTGCCTCAGAGGGAGGCCACGACCTTCAGGTTCGCTCCTGGTTGCTCGGCGATGTGCGCGACCGTCTGCGCCATGTCGTTGAAGCGCACGGTCCAGGTAACGACCGCCATGACGTCGACCTCGCCTGTGGAGATCATCTGGACGGCCTTGGAAATTTCGGTCAGATCGGTATTGCGCTGGCCGAGTACGTCGATCTCTTTGCGGGTGATGACGCGGGTATCGATCGTCAGCGGGGATTTTGCCCAACCCGTCAGGATGATTCGCCCGGCGTTGGCGACGTATTCGAAGCTGCTGACAACTGCCTCGTTCGCACCCGAAATCTCCATGACGGCTTCTGCCATCCGACCGCCGGTGATCTCCCTGACGCGCCCGATCGCATCCTCCGTTGCCGAATTTACAGCGAAACGCGCTCCGTAGGTCTCTGCAAGTCTCAGCTTGGGATCGCTGATATCCACCATGATTGGAACGGCGCCCACGGAAAGGGCTGCCATTGCTGACAAGGACCCGATCGCCCCCGCCCCGATGATCACCACGTGTTCGCCGGCTGCGAGGCGCAGTCGCGAGATCCCGTGCAGAGCAATAGCGAGAGGTTCGGCCATCGCAGCCGTTGTCCAAGGCAGGTTACTCGGCACCTTCACGAGGTAACGCGTGGGATGGTCACACCATTCCATGGCGCAACCATTGATATGCGTGCCGTAGACCTTGATGTCTGTACAGCAATTGGAGCGGCCGATCGAGCACGGGTAGCAGCGGCCGCAGGGAGAGTACGGTGAGAGAACGACTTGATCGCCGACGGCAAAGCCGTTCCCCCCCTTACCAAGCTCGACGATCTCTCCGCTCACCTCGTGGCCCATGACGAGCGGATACGGGATCTTCGTCTGTGCGCTGCCCTTGAAATAGTTGACATCTGAGCCGCAGATACCAATTGCCTTGACCGCGATCCTCGCGTCCTCCGGGCGTAGCTCTCGCAGACCGATGTCCTGCATCGCGATTTCGTGCGGTGCTCTGATGACAATGGCGTTGTTTCTCATTTGGTGCCACACCTCTTCTCGCAGGCGTTCCTGACATCCGAAACCGCGGAGTTCCTGACAAAGTCCATGACACCGGGAAAGGACAAGGCCGGCTGCGCCACCTCCTCCACCATCCCTTCCACGATCGCGGTCAGAGGCCGATGAGTCAGCTGAGACAGACCCGACAACATGGTTCGCGAAAGCTGCTGGGATTCCTTGCGGTGCTCGGGATATCCGCCGCCCCGCTCCACGCTGAAAAAACGATCGAAAATGAACCTCAGGTTGACATCTCCAGCCCATCCGAAGCCCTTGTTCAGGGCGAGGGAAATGCAGTTGCCCCCGTTTATCTGGGCGAACAGCCAGGCGTCCAGCGGGTTCTCGATCAATCCGCAGCAAACGCCAGGGTATTGGAGGACGGAATTGAGAAAGCCCTGGCCCGTCCCGCACCCTCCGACGACCACGTCCACGCACCCCCCGCCGAGAACCACGGCCCCGAGAAAGCCGGCGTGGATGTATGTCAACTCGGGCTCGCCCTCGCTGCCCTTCATGCCAAGGTTGAAGACCTCGTGGCCGCGGTTCTCTACTGCTGCAACAACAAACCTGTTCTTGTCCCGTGTGCTCACTTCTGTAACGACGGCGATTCTCATTATGGGCCTCCCTTCTCAGGCGTCGATTCACGCCTTCCCATTGGCGCGGACAGAGCGAATCCCTTCGATAGCCGCCAGCGTGATTCCTTCGCGCGCTTTCGCGTGGATGTCGAGTGGATGGCTGGTAGTTTCCGCCGCTGCCAGCAGCGGCTTCAGTCCCATGATGTACGCGCTGCGCAGGGCGGTGCCGATGTTCACCTTGTCTATTCCGTTGTCAATAGCGCGATGGAAATCTTCAAGAGGGATGCCGGTTCCGCCATGCAGGACAAGCGGGATATCGACGGCGGCATTCACTTCCGCGAGGCGATCAAAACGGATCTTCGGCTTGGCCTTGTAGAAACCATGGGCAGTTCCGATCCCCACGGCCAGGGCGTCGAGGCCGGTTTCTCTCACCATGCGCCGCGCCTCATCGACCTGTATCAGAAAGCCTTCTCCGTCGAAAGTTCCCTCTTCGTTATTGCCAATAACGCGTCCGAGCTCGGCTTCCACGCATACACCGCGCGAGCCGGCGTACGCGCAGACTTCCTTCACCATGGCGATGTTCTGTTCCAGAGGCATGGCCGACGCATCGATCATCACGGAGGGGAAGCCCAGATCGACCGCCGCCTTGCAGAAGCCGACGTCCGTGCAGTGATCGAGGTGGAGGAAGACCGGCACGGAAGCGGCCGCAGCCGCGGCGATGGCCATCGCCGCACACGTCTCGCGGCCAAGGCATTCCACCACCCGAGGGATTGCCATTACCATGATCGGGGAACGCTGTTCCTCTCCCGCTCTGATGATCGCAGTAAGGTCCCAGACGTCGTTGAAATTGAAGGCGGGCACCGCGTAGCCGCCTCGTTCCGCCTTCTGCAGCTCTTCTTTGAGATTCTGCTTTTTCACACTCTACCCTCTCAACTGCGATTCGACTTCCCCGGGCCTGGCATCGCTCAGGCTTGGGGCTTCACCGCTGCCTTCCTACTGATACCCAACCGCGCGCATGTGTTCCAGGACTTGCTCGTAACTCCTGACTCCGCCGTTTGATCCCACCTCCTGGATGCTTACCGCCGCGGCGCCATTGCCCAGCCGGGCTGCTTCCTCGGGCTGCATACCACGGAGCAAACCGGTGAGAAATCCGGCCACGAAATTGTCGCCCGCGCCGGTAGTGTCCACCCTTCTCGCGGGACAGGACGATACCAGTCTGCGCGTGCCTTTGGCGGTGACAAAGCACCCTTGCTCGCCGAGCTTGATGACGACATTCCCGCATCCGGCATGCATGAGAACGTCGCACTGACGCGAGGGCTCCCGTTCCGAGGTCAGATACAAGGCCTCCTCATAGCTCGGCATAAAAAAGTCCAGGAAGGGAAACACGTGCCGGATTCCTTCGAAGCCCAGCCCATAGGCGTCGAACTTGACGTCTGCGGAGGTCACCGCACCAGCGTTCCGCGCCCGTTCAAGGATGGTTCTCACCCCTTCACCGTCGAGCTTCTTGAGGGCGAAAACGCTTCCTATGTTGACGATCTTCGCGTGGTCGAACGCGGAGAGGTCTATGTCCTCCAGGCACAGGCTTTCCAGCGCGCCGCGGTGGGCGCATATGTTGCGGTCGCCGTTCTTTCTGACCAACAGGGCGGCGACTGCCGTCCTGTCGGTCCGGGAAACGATCACCCACTCGGTATGGACGCCGGCTTCCCTCGCCTCTTCAAGCAGAAGCCTCCCGAACAGGTCGTCCCCGACTTTGGTGACCAGGCCCACCTGATTTCCCAGACGCGCGGCCGTGAGCGCCTCGTTCAAGGCATCGCCACCCGTCCGTGCCTCGACCGGATCGATCAGTGTGACATCCACGGCGAATACCTCAGAATCGACAGGTTTGATCGAGATGCTCATGTTTGCGATGCCGACGCACATGATGTCACAGTGCTTTTCCGTAACGCTCACCTCCGACAATTCAGCTTCTCCCGGGGCACACGCGTGCCGCGTTTCCTGGCCACATTACTTGATCGCGCCGCTGGTCAGACCGCGCACGAAACCCCTCTGATTGACCATTGCCACGATCAATACGGGCAGAATAACCATCAGCGAAGTGGCGGCCAGGGGTCCCCACTCGATTCCTTCCGAGGACATGAAACCTTGAATCATGATCGGCACGGTCTTTGTACCGCGCCCGGTGACGACCAGCGCGAACAGGAATTCATTCCAGGAGTAGATGAAGGAGAAAATGGTGCACGTCACCAGGGCCGGCAGAGAGATCGGAACCGCGATCCTGAACAGGATCTGCAGCCTGTTGCATCCGTCGATCATCGCTGATTGCTCGATATCTTCCGGAATCGTCTGGAAATAGCTCGACATCATCCATGTCACAAAGGGGAGCGTGATCACCATGTAGGTGATGATGATTCCGACGTAGGTGCCGCTCAGTCTCAAGATACGGAGCATGTTGTAGAAGGGAAGCAGGAAGATCATCGGGGGCGCCATGCGCGTCAGGATGATCCAGATGCCCATGGAGCGGGTGAACCTGAAGTCGCTGCGGGCGAGCGCGTAGCCGGACATGACGCCGAGGAGAAGTGAAAGAGCCGTCGTGAAAAGCGAAACAATGGAGCTGTTCAAATACGCGTCAAAGAACCTCTTGCCGCTGGCGAACACGCCGAGGAAGTTCCCAAAGGTCGGCACGAACAGGAACTTCGGGGGCATGGCCCATGCCAGCACCTGGGGCTTGAACGCGATCTGCGCGAACCACAGGAGAGGTGCCAACGCGATGAAGACGACGAGCCACGTGAGCACTCCTAGAGAGGCCCTGCTGACCGCGCCCTTCAGTTTCAATCCCCTCATTCTACTGTCGTCCGTTCATGCGCTGACGCCGCGAACCCTCTGGATCGTCACGATGCTCAGAAGGGCAATGATGAAGAAGAGGAACATCGCAAGCGCCGAGGCATAACCGGTGTCCAGATAACTGAATGCGTTGTTGTACGCATAGAGATTGAGCGTTTCGGTGGCATTGCCGGGCCCGCCGGCGGTCATGATGTAGATCGAGTCGAAACGCTTGAAGGCGTCGATCAATCTGAACATGACCGCCACCCAGATCACAGGCGACAGGAGCGGAAGCGTGACATAGATGAAGGCCTGGACCGCCGAGGCTCCGTCCACTTTGGCCGCCTCAAAGGGCTCTTGCGAGAGCGAGGAGATGCCCGCAATAATAATGATCGTCACAAATGGCGTCGACAGCCAGACATCGGCGGCGATGATCGTCGCCATGGCAAGGCCCGGTTTGCCGAGCCAATCCGGGCCGGTGATCCCCACGAGGGAAAGAAGGTAGTTGACGATACCGAAATCAGGATTGACCATGAACCTCCAGATGACGCCGATGACGACGGGTGTCGCCATCATCGGCACCATGATGAGCGAACGGGCGATTCTCATGCCGCGGGCTTCACGGGCAAAGAGCAGCGCGAGAAAGAGACCAATCACGATTTGAAGGCTGACGGTGCCGAACACCTGGATCGCCGTGTTGCGCAAGATCGTCCAGAAATTGTAGTCCGCCGTCAGCATCTTGATGTAATTGCCCAGCCCGACGAATCGTTCGGATCCGGGCATGGCCAGGTTCAGCTTCCACATGCTCAACAGGAGGCTGTAGACGAACGGAACAATCGTGAGCAGGAATATGATCAGGAAGGGCGGTCCCATCAGGATGAGGAAGTACAGCCGATCCTGCGAGAAATGGCTGATTCTCCTTCTCGCCCGTTTCCCCTTCCGGGGAAACGCCTCTTCGCTCACAACAAACCCCTCACCCCCAGCGCTCGAACAGCTGTCCGACGTTGCAGATTCGCGGAGGGAGCGCTCGGTCGCGCCCTTCCGCGAATCCCGATTACGAAATGGAATGCACCCGGACTAATCTTTTCCGCTCAGAAGCTTGACAACTTCCGCGTTCGCCTCTTCCATGGCTTCCCGGGGCTTTGCCTGGCCCGAGAGACACTTGGAGAGCGCGATCGCCAGGATTTCCCTGATTTGTCCGCCCTGTGGAATAAGGGGCGTGTACTCGACGCTGCCATGCGCAAAGGCCTCCTTGGAGGCGGCGGCCCACTCGGGATTGTACTTGCTCCCGAACACCTTCGAATCGATAACCGACCGCCGAGTGACATCCACCAAGTCCTTCTCCTCGACCTGCTTGATCTGAGCTTCCTTGCTGGTCAGCTACTGGACCGCGGTCCACGCGGCCTTCGTATTCTTGCCCGCGGTGGGCAACAGCCATGCACCGATATTGCCGACAGTGTATTCGTCGCCGGAGCCCTTGATGCAGGCGTAGCCCAGGACTTCGCCGATCTTCGATTTGCTCGGGTCCACAAAGATGGGATAGTCCTTTGTTGTGGCGATGACCATGGCGACTTTGCCCTGCTGCATGGAGAGGTACAGCTCGTTCCAGCCGAAGTTTGAAATGCCCTTGGGGCCGTAATTCGTCAATATATCGGTCCATAGTTCGGTAGCTTTGATGGCTTCTGGGTTGGCCAGAACCGCATAATTTTCCCCGCTGGAAGGCACCCAGCTCCCGCCAAGCGACAGCCAGAGCATGATCCACCCGTAGCCGTTCACGTTCCCTTCCCGGGTTCCAAGCATCGCGATGCCGGCATGACCCTTGTCCGGCTGATTGAGCTTCTTCGCGTACGCATAGACCTCTGCCATGGTCTTGGGAGGGGTCGTGTAGCCGGCGTCCGCGAGCATCTTCTTGTTGTAGTAGAGGATGTTGGACTCCGTCCCGAAGGGTATTCCCATGATCTTGCCGTTGTACATCACGTTCTGGGCGATCTTCGGCACGAAGTCGGCGTAGTTGTACTCGGGGCTGGTCAGCGTGGAATCCTTCAGGTAGTCGTCCAGAGAAAGAATCCAGCCAGAGGGAAAGAGCACCGGATACATCTTGTTGTTGGCGTAGATCACGTCATATTCGCCTGTCTTGGAGGACAGGACGACCTGCAGCTTGGTCATGTAGGCGTTTTCGGGAATGTAATCCATGCTCACATTGATACCGGTCTTTTCTTCCAGCCAGGGAAGAAGGTTGTCCATTTTCTTGTAGTTGGTCGTGTCCAGACAAGCAATTACAAGCTTGGCGCCGGCGTACGCCTTCTTCGCGTCTTTCGCCGCTGGCCCGCTGCCAAACGCGGTCGCACACGCAAGCGTGGCGATGAGAAGGAAAATAACAGTCCTCTTCATTTCTTCGTCTCCTTTGCCTTGCAGTGAAATGCCATCAGTACAATGCACACGTTCAAACCAGTGATTCCTTTCATTGACGCTCCCCCGTGTCCCTCCTCTGACCTGCCGACAGACTGGATACGCAAGGACACGGCAGGGCATTTCAGCCGGCAACGATCAGGCTGTCCGCTATTCCCGGATATCCCCGTCTCTCACATTTCCTCGTGCGATAATCCGATATCAGCCACTCTATAAGCAGGCGAGTTCGTTGTCAAGAAAAATCTGTCGCTTTTTGGTGAGATCGCTTCACATTGTTCCAAATCACAACATAAAATGCCTTGACAAGCCTTCCAGATCTCCATAATATCATGCGTTGAGCCTGCCGAGTGAGATCAAGGAGGGCGGGCATCCGAGCACCACGGAGTAGTGAAAGCGGATATGAAAGACCATCGACAGACCGAGAAACAGGGCGTCGCTTCGCAAAAGGCGGAATCAGGCAGTATGCGGCTGGGCTTCGTTTGCCTGGCCAGAAAGGCGTTCGATCATGCCATGGCACGGTCAATGGCCGAAGAGGCGCGCCGTCGTCTGCTCGGCCTGGCCGGGAACCTGGTCGTGCCGCAGGACTGGATGATCGAGAGCCTGAAGCAGGCTGCTGCTGCTGTCGAAGGCTTTCAGACGGGGCACGTTGACGCCGTCCTGGTCCTGTGCGGCACGTTCGCTTCGGCCGAGCTGGTTCTGCATATCATTGAGCAGCTCGGGGTACCGCTGATGATCTGGACGGTGCCAGAACCTGACAGAGGCGACTATCTCCATTTGAACTCATTGGTGGGCGGGAACGCGATAACCAGCGCGCTGTACAAGCTTGGTCATCCCTACAGGTTCTACTACCACAGCGTGGATGATGAGCGGTTCTACGAGGCGCTGGGACGTTACCTCAGGGTCCTCGGCCTGGCGCGCGCTATCCGTGCCGCGCGCATAGGCGTCCTGGGCGGAAGGCCGGCAGGGTTCCAGGACATCGTGTTCGATGAGTTATTCCTCCGTCGTAAGATCGGCTTTCAGCTGCACATGATCGAGCTTGTCGATGTGATAGCCAGGAGCAATCGGGTTTCCGAGGAGGCGGCGGGGGACCTGGCCCGGAAATGGAAATCCGAGTACTCTGTGGCAGGACCGACGTCCGAAGAGCTCGTCACGATGGGAAGACTCTACAAGGCTCTGAAAGACCTTTCGGAAGAGAACCAGTTGGACGTGCTGGCAGTTCGGTGCCTTCCGGAAGTGTGGGAGCAGCTCGGCATCACACCGTGCGCCGCCCTGTCCGTCATGACCGATGAGGGTTTGCCCGCATCCTGTGAAGCGGACGTTCTTGGGGCCGCGACCATGTACATCCACCGTTGGCTTTCTGGTGGAGAGGCACCGTTCATCTCGGACCTGATCTCCATTGACGCGGCGCGCAACCGCGGACGCCTGTGGCACTGCGGGCTCGCGCCGGCCTGCATGGCGGCAGACCGATCGACAGAAGAGTTGAAGGACCTGTGCGGCCTCATGGATATTCGGGTCGTGACCGCAGGGACGGCGTGACCGGTGGCGCGGACAATGGCATCTGGGAAACCGCCAACCGGGAGCAAGCATGATTTCCCCTGATTCTGCCAAGACCATAGACAGGTCGCCAGAAAGGAAGTTGCAGGTGCAGCGGTACCTGGACATCCAGAGTCTGCTCAAGCAGCAAAACACCGTGCTGATACGTGAGCTGAGCAGCAGCCTCAACGTGTCCACGAACACGATTCGCCGGGACCTTGCGAGCCTCGAGAAGCAGGGCTTGCTGAAAAGGACCCACGGCGGAGCCGTGTACGTGGACAACAACCAGTCCGTGCCGTACGAAGCGCGCTCCCGCGAGGGGCTGACCGAGAAGGAAAAGATCGGCAGGCACGCCGCATCCCTGGTCCACGAAGCCTCCACGGTAATCATTGACGCCGGCACGACCACGAAGCAGCTCGCCTTGTATCTGAAGGGCTTCGGCAACCTGACAGTCCTTACCAACTCCCTCGAAATCGCCGAGATCCTGGGCAAAAACCCCAACATCATTGTCATCGTGTCCGGCGGGATTCTCCAGGTGAGTCCGAGGCATTTGATCGGGATGCCGGCCGAGCAGTTCTTCAGCAGGATACGCGTCGACCAGCTCTTCACATCCGCCAACGCGATCTCCATAGAGGAAGGGCTGCTCAGCTCGAACCTGCACATCGTGCCCATCAAACGGAAAATGATGGAGGCGGCCAAAGAAACCATTATCATCGCGGACTCTTCGAAGTTCCACAAAACCGGCATCGGCCAGATTGCTCCCCTGACCGCAGCCCAGAAGATCATCACCGATTCCGGCATTCCCGCAGAAACCGCGGCCAAGATCCGCGCGATGGGTATCGAGGTCATCATCGCCGAGTAGCGGCCCGGAATCGAACGGGATTTCCTGGATTACCCCTTTGCACATCGGCCCACAGGCTTCATCCCGTTGGGAAAAATCGTCGCGCACGCCGGGCGCCGCAGGGAGTGGACTGGCGAGTAAGCAGACAGGAGGCTGAATCGGTCACGGTCATGGCAATGGTGGCCCGCCCTCTCTCCGATGGTGAGGTGCGCATTTATGCCGCGCTTCAGCAGGCCGCCGTGGAGTACGCCGATCTGTTTCGAAATGGAGCGAGCGAGTGAGTCTGAAATCTACCGCGGGGCGGGCGCGAAGTTCGCAGAGATCGAGAACGGCCACGGGCTGAAAGGCTTCCAGCCTTCGGCCTACAATCACCATATGGGTGGCCCGACCAGCCCCCTCGGGAACCGAGACTACCTCCTGCAGGAGGCTGGAAGCCGCGTGATGTTCCCCTGGATGCAGTTTGCATTCAACCCCTGTGATGTGCTGCAGTTCACAAAAGTGGAGCTCCCGGGGATTGTCATGCCGGAAGGTCCGCCGCGCCTTCTGGATGGCTCCCGATGCTGTTCGCAAAGGTAGCCATGAAACGCCTTCTGAGTGTTAATTACGACAAGACCACACTTGACCGGTATGAAAGAAAGATACGATGACAGAACCAACCCATTTCCAAAGCAGAAGAAGAATCATCCTCGGGGCCTCGACCGCCGGGATCGCAATGACCCTCACCTTCCAGCTCCTCGCCGCCAGCCCCATCCTGGCATCACCGGCATCACCTGGAACCTCCCCAGGCAACTCCTTTGAAAAGATCGACGCTTTCGTCCAACAGCAAATGGACCGCCTGCGCATCCCCGGCGTCGCCCTGGCGATCGTGCAGGATGACAAGATCGTCCACCAGCGCGGCTTTGGGGTGGCTCGCCCTCAAGGCGAGGTCCCCTCTCCGAAGACCCCTTTTGTCCTTGGCTCGACGACCAAGTCATTCACCGCTCTCGCGGTGATGCAGCTCGTCGAGGTTGGGAGGATCGATCTGGATGCCCCGGTTCAGCGCTACCTGCCCTGGTTTCGAGTTGCGGACCTTCGGGCCTCCGCTCAAATGACCGTGCGACACCTGCTGAACCAGACCAGCGGCCTGTCGTTATCCTGCGGGTGGATTCCTCTAGCCGATTTCGATCAGAATTCCGACGCCGGCGAGCGACAGTCGCAAGCGTTGGCAACCCTCCCGCTCAGCCACCCGGTCGGCTCGGCCTTCGAATACAGCAACATGAACTACAACCTGCTGGGGCTGATTGTCGAAGCTGCCAGCGGTGAGCCATATGCAACCTACATCCAGGACCACGTCTTCGCTCCGCTTGACATGCGCTACAGCTACACCACCCGTACCGAGGCGGCGCGCAATGGCCTGGCGGCAGGCTACCGATATTGGTTCGCTTCCCCCGTCGCGGTGCCCAATCTGCCGCTCCCGCGAGGTTCTCTTCCGTCCGGTCAACTCATCTCAAGCTCTGAGGACATGGCGCACTATCTGATCGCCCAATTGAACGATGGTCGCTACGGCAACGTCCAGGTTCTTTCGCCGGCGGGGGTCGCTGAGATGCATCGCCCGGCAGTGAATGCCACTATGATGGGCGTCCCGATCGGCAAGTACGGCATGGGGTGGTTTACCGAGGAAATCGGCAACACCCGTCTCACGTACCATAGCGGTACGGTTCCTGACTACTTTTCCTTCATGGCGCTCCTCCCGGAGCAGAGGAAAGGGGTCGTCCTGCTCGTCAATGCGGACCACTGGATGATGAATATGGCGCTGATGGAAGTTGGCATGGGAGCAGCCATTCTGCTGGCCGACCATCAGCCCGCACCGAGCCGCTTTGCCGCCATCCCCTGGATGATGCAAGCGCTGTTGCTCATTCCCATCCTTCAAGCGGCAGGCGTCCTCGCCACCCTTTTTTGGCTGCGCCGCTGGCGTCGGCAGCCGGACCGCCGCCCGGGTCCCGGACGCATGTGGGGGATCGTGATTTTGCTTCCGCTGATCCCCAACCTGGCGGTAGCACTCAGTCTGCTGATTCCGACCGGCAGCCTGGGGGGCTTCTTCTGGCTCTTCATGCCCGACCTTTCGTGGTTCGCCGTGATCTGCGGCAGCGCTGCTCTCGCATGGATCTTCGTGCGCACGGCGCTGATCCTCTGGACTCTCCGGAGGTCTTCGTCGTCCCCGGTTCGACGGCGGGGTCGGTACTCTTCGCAGATTCTTTGACGATTGGCGCCACATTGGCCATGTTCTATCCCGGACTGCTCGACCTTTGAGTTCCGGAGGTGTGAAAGGATGAATCTCCAATTGACCAGGGGCGCAATCTCCGAGGCCGTCTCCAAGCTCCAGTTCAGAACCCAGGCCTTTGTCGATGGCGATTTTGTGGATGCGCAGAGGGCGGAGACGAAAAGATCGAACCGGAGTACGATTAGCGGCGGCGGAGGAGCGGTCACATGACGAAATGGGGCATTATCGGCGCGGGCGAGATCGCCCGGGTCTTTGCGAACGGCGTCCGGTTTTCCAGGACGGGGCGCGTGGTCGCGGTTGCGAGCAAGACCGCGGGCCGCGGGGAATCACTCGCGGAGGACTTCTCCATCCCCCGACGCTACACGAGCTACGAAGAGTTACTGGCCGACAGGGAGGTGGAGGCGGTCTACATCTCCCTGATCCATCCCCACCATGCCAGGTGGGCCATCGAGGCGGCGCGAGCGGGGAAGCACATCCTGGTCGAGAAACCGATCGCCATGAACTCGGTCCAGGCCGCCGAGATGATCGATGCGGCCAAGCGCAACGACGTGTTCCTCATGGAAGCGTTCATGTATCGCTGTCACCCGCAGATGGCCCGTGTGGCGGAGCTGATCCAAGACGGAGCAATCGGGGAGGTGCTCATGATCCGCTCGGCCTTCAGCTTCGAGGCCCCCTTCGATGAAAACTCGCGGCTCTTCAACAAGGCGCTGGGCGGGGGAAGCATCCTGGACATCGGCTGTTACCCCGCTTCCATGTCGCGCTTCATCGCCGGCGCGGCCATCGGAAAGCCGTTTGCGGAGCCGATTCGCCTAAGGGCATGCGGCATCATCGGGCCCAGCGGAGTCGACACCTGCACTGCGGCGACCGTGGAGTTCCCGCATGGAATCATCGCCGAGCTGGTCAGCGGCATCGCCTGTGAGATGCCCATCGAGGTCACCGTCTACGGTACGAAGGGCCGGCTGTCTGTGCCGAATCCCTGGCTGCCCTCCTCCCCTGTGCGAACAGCGCTGAAAGCCTTGCCGATGGACACCCGCTGGCCCTCCGAGAAAATCACTCTCCTGACCTCCGGGCGGCCCGAGCCGACAGAGATCGTCGTTACGGCAGACCGCGATCTGTACTCCTACGAAGCCGACACTGTGGATCGGCACACCGCGGATCGGCAGGCCCCTGCCATGAGCTGGGAGGACAGCATGGGCAACATGCGGCTCCTGGACCGCTGGCGCGAGGAGATCGATCTCACCTACGAGCAGGACACCTGAGCTCGACGTCACAGCGCCTAGGCACTTGTTGGGCCGCCCATAGTCAACTCATGTACCATCCGCCATTGACATTAATCGTCTGGCCTGTAATGTAGCCATTCCTCGCCAGCATAATAACGACATCAGCAACCTCTTCGGTAGTGCCAAACCGTCCCACAGGTATCAAGTCTGCACGTGCCCTTTTGTTTTGAGCAACCATTTCAGTCGAAATTAAAGCAGGAGCAATTGCGTTTACAGAAATTCCTTCCTTTGCCAGTAATGCCGCATATGAATGCGTGAGACCAATCAAACCCGCTTTTGAAGCGGCATAATGGGGTCCAACAATGCCGCCAAGCTGCGCGGCTCCGGATGACATGTTTATTATTCGCCCCCATCCTTGCGACCTCATCTCAGGGAGCACGGCCTGTGTAACAAGGAAAGCAGACTTCAGATTTATTTCTATTGTTTCATCCCAATCCTTCTCACTTATTTCCTGTAATGATTGCGGTCTGGAAATTCCCGCATTGTTAATCAGAATTTGCACGATGCCGATTTCATTCTTAATAGTCTTCATCATGCGTGCGACCTCACCGCTCTTTGATACGTCTGCACGTACCGCTATGCAGCGCACGCCGTACCCCTTCACTTCATTCAGAACGTTGTCGGCTTCAGTTTCACTCTTGTGGTAGTTCAAGGCTATGTCTGCGCCTTGCTGCGCAAGTGCAAGCGCAACTTGTCTTCCAATTCCACGGCTTCCGCCGGTGACTAACGCAATTCTTCCGTTCAACAGCCGATTGTTGTCCATAAGACTCCTGCTGCGTGCCAAGGTTTCAAGCCCTTGCGGGCCCAAACCATTGGCTATCGCGCCGGGATATAGCCGATCGGCGCCCGTTCGATCTGTTCCACCGGCAGCACGTCGACCAGCTCGTACTCGCGCGTGCCCAGCCCCAGCTTCTCTCCGTAATGCACTACCAGGTAGGGATCCTTGAACGGCCCGTGAAGCCAGCGGAACGGATGCCCCTCGCGCGTGTGGACTTCCATCGAGGTCGGGATGTTTTCCTCGATCAGCCGCGAACGGCCAATCATGTCCAGTGCGGCCTGCTCGAGCGCCACGATGTCGTCCGAGCCGAAAATCCCCGCGTCCGGGAGGATGGGCATGCTGGTGAATCCAAAGCAGTCACACACAGGCGTCATCTGATTCGCCAGGATGATGTGAGTGGCCTTGCCCTTTCCGAAAGTTCCGAGTGAAAGACTCGTGCTGATGGCACATGCCTCCTGGAAGGCATGGAAGTTCACCGTGTCAATCTTCAGGCTGCCGGAAGGCGCCACCCGCAGACAGCGCCCGCACTGGTTGCACTGCTCAGGGTGCAGGTGCAGCTCCTTTGGGTTGTCCTTGTCTTCGACGAGAGCCGCGTGCGGGCACGCGGCAATGACGCGCTTTCGCGAGGCCTCGTCGGGACACCGGTCGGCGAACCAGTATCGATCGAACTGCATCGCATCATGCATGGCGCTGCGGGTGGGACCCGCCATGCAGCCCAGGGCCAGGTTCTTGAACACACCGCCGTACCCGCAGCTGGGATGCCCCTTGGCGTGCGCCAGGTTGACGAGGAACGTCGCGTCCTGGATCAATCCCGCAACCCGCCACTCCTTGATGTTCTTGAAGGGGCGCTCGTGCGGGTAGAAATACTTGTCATCCGGCCCGGCCGCCGCAAACACCGGGCAGCCCAGGGTTTCCGAGGAGTAGCCGCGCTCCTCCGCGCCCCTGGCGTCCCAGGTCACATCGGCGATGTACGGCCTGCCGCCGCCTTCCTTGACCGCCTGCACGACCTTGCGCACGAAGACCGGATGCACCGTCGAGTAGCCGATGTTGTTTCCGGTGTGCATCTTGATGACGACAGTTTCGTCCTTGACGCGGTCGCGAAGCTTGAGCCGCTCGAGCATCAGATCGAGCTTGGCCGGCAGCGTTTCCTTGGCCTCCAGGCGGGCCTGGCGTGGAGAACCAAAAAAGACCGTACTAGGCATCTCTGACCTCCTTATTCACTCTAGGAATTGCCAGTCACTGTTGCAAGTCCGCATTGTCAATCAATGAAGCTCTCCGGACGTCGTGGTGAGCCACTTCCTTCCATATTATGTCTCCGCCGCAGAGCCTCCACCGTTTCCCTGGAATTGAACAAGAAAGCCGCATCTAGGTCGGATGTTCGAGTCATCTCTGGGGCAACCGTTCCCACGTGATGGAATAGTCCAGCGGCCGGTCCAGCACGAGGATCCGCAGGACGGGAATCCGGAACACCACGGCCCCGCCGGTGATCGTCCCCCCTGATTGAGAGATGATTTCTCCCTGGGGCTGGATCGTCAGGGTAACAAACGATTTCTTCAAGAGCCCCGGTGCGGCGTCGCCGATCGAAAACCGTATCATGGCAAGGTAGTCGTCATCCGTCACTTGTCCGCTGCCCTGTGGACCGAGCTCAGCGACAAGGGGATCCCGCAGCGGGGGAAAGAGCCGTACAAGCTGACCCCAGGTGGCGCGGTCCAGATGCATCTTCAGGGTGCTCCTGTCTCCTGCGTCGACAATGACGAGTGCGCCTGCCTCCCTGAACGCTTCCTGGCCCCCGAGCAGGTCCTGCAGGGAATCGAAATCGAGCTCAAGGTCAAGAACACTCGATGTCGGCGTCGAAGCCTTCCGCACGACAATTCCCGGCCGCGACTGGAAGTCCTTCCTGATTGCCTCGGCATCGAAGACCCTGCCCTCCTTCAGGGGACCGGCAGTTCCGGAAATCTCCGCAAGGTTCGCGAGGTAATCGCGCAGGAGAGTGGAGACCTCCGCGTGCATCGCGAGTGTCCCGGATCCGTCGTCAGCGATGACGATGGTCTGGTTCACCGTGCAGGAACCAAGGGCGAGCGCACCGAGCAGGCCAGCCGCCAGGACTGCGGCTCGAAGTTTCCACGGCATGCTACACACGGTAGCGCGCCGCTCCCGGACGGTCAAGTTTGGCGGGGCACGGAGGGCGTGGCCTCTTGTCCGGCAGATGGCAAACACTTAGTATCCCTCCCGATGCCCACGATCACAATTCTCCCCCTGGGAAAAGAGCTGACAATCGAACGGGGGACGCTCCTGCGCGACGCCCTCCAGTCCGCGCGGATCATGCTCGACTACCCCTGCGGCGGCAAGGGAAGCTGCCGCCAGTGCCGAGTGAGCGTGGATCCACCGCCCGACGCCGGAAAAGGGCGCCTGAGGGAGAGTGACTGGGCCGCGGGGTTGCGTCTTGCCTGTCAGCTTCCGGTCTCCGAAGACTGCACCGTCACAATCCCCGAAGTGCGCTCCTCCCGGCAGCAGTGGAAGCAGGGACTGCGGGACACGGACATCGACGTTGCGATGGAAAGCGGCTCGGTGCGGCGCGTCGAAGTCACCCTGGCCGAGCCGGATCTCGCGGATCAGCGCGCAGACTGGGAAAGGCTGGCGGCAGGTCTCGCCGAACGCGGGATTTCCGCGGGCGCTCCTGACGCACCAGCCCTCGAGCACCTCTCGCGCATCCTCCGGGAAGCCGGGTGGAAGATCGACGCGCTGTGCGAGGAGAATGAGCTGCTCGTGCTGGATTCGAAGGCCGCAGGCCGCTGCCTGGGATTCGCCGTGGACCTCGGGACAACGACTGTCGACCTTGCTCTCCTGGACCTGGAATCGGGGAAACGTCTTGCGCGCAGGGCCTTTCTGAACGGCCAGGTCTCATTCGGCGCGGACGTGATATCACGCGCGCAGAGCTTCCATGCGGACCGCATGCCGGTGCGCGAGGCGGCTCTCCGCACGATCGACGACGGGGCGCGCCGGATGCTCGAGGAAGCGGGGATCCCGCCCGGCCGGGTCGTGAAAACCGTCGTAGTGGGAAACCCCATCATGATCCACATCCTCAACGACATCGATCCCTGGCAGCTCACGCACGTGCCCTATGTCCCGCTGATCGCCGGATCGGTGCGAAGCGCGCCGAGGGATTTCGGCTGGACGTTCCAGGAGAACGGGTACGTGGAAACACTGCCGCTGGTCTCGGCGTACGTCGGTGCGGACACGATCGGGATGATCGTCGCCCTCGACCTAGCGCAGGAGCGCACGACCTCGCTGTCCATCGACATCGGGACGAACGGGGAGATGGTGCTGGCGCGGGCGGGGAAGCTGCTCGCCACCTCGACGGCCGCAGGGCCGGCATTCGAGGGTGCGCAGATTTCCTGCGGCATGCGGGCACTCGACGGGGCGATCTACGACGTTGCAATCTCGGGTGATGGCGGGCTGTCGCTCCAGGTCGTCGGTGCCGGATCGCCCCGCGGCATCTGCGGCACGGGTCTCATCTCCGGCGTCGCCGAGCTGCTGAACCTCGGGGTCATCGACGCAACCGGAAGGATCGTCGACCCCGCCGACCTGGATCCGCCTGCTCTCAGGGAGAGGGTCTTCTCGCTCGACGGCGAGCCGGCATTCTCCCTGTCGGAGGACCGGGCCGTCTACATTTCGCAGAACGACGTCAGGAAACTGCAGCTGGCGAAGGGCGCAGTGCGAACGGGCATCGAGACTCTTCTCGAGGCAAGCGGCCTGAACGCGGACGAACTGGATGCGCTTCGCCTCGCGGGCAACTTCGGCGCGGGCCTCGATGCCGGAGCGGCAATGCGCATCGGGCTGATTCCCCCCATGGACCTCGAGCGGGTACAGGTCGTGGGCAACGCGGCGTTGCGCGGAGCCATCATGATCCTGCTCTCCCGGGACTGCTGGCGAAAGGCTCAGAGCGCGGCGCGCAATACGCGGTTCGTCGAGCTGGGAGGCAAGCCCGAGTTTCAGGCCCGGTTCATGGATTCGATGATGTTCTAGGGACCGCCCCCCGCGGCCCCGTAAGGACCCAATTGCCGGCGGCGCGAAAGGACCCAGGCGTCATGGAGTCCGCTATCTGCCCGCAAGAACGCCCTGGAGGAATCCGCCGCGCGCCGGACATGAGAACCATCGGCCGGTGATCTTTCGCGCCTTCTCCTCAAGAGTGCGGTCGATGAACGCGGCATATTCCTCAGGGTCGACCGCACCGCACTGGAAGCCGTTTGCCACGATTGCCCCGCTCCCCGGCGAGGCCATGAGCGCTGCGGCCAGGCCGCGGAAAGCCTCGCGGGCGGCGCTTTCCACGGGTCCTGTTGCGGGACCTCTGCTGACGAAGCACACCACGCCGCCGCCGCGCGCCAGGAATGAGCCCAGCAGCTCCCGTGCGAGAAAAACCGGGCCCTTCGAGTCGTCGAATGCACGTTCGATGTCTGCGCTTGCGGTCTCGTGCAGCGGCGCCCCCGCAGAATACGGCGGCTCGAGGATCAGCGCTTCATCGAGCGTCTCGAACGCGTTGAGCAGGGAAAGCACCACCGTGCGCGCGGAAACGGGTGAGCGTCGGTTCCACGAGAGCGAGAACGGAATTCGTACCGCGCTGCCGGCTGCCGCGGCTTGCGGGACGCGATCGGATGCGGCGGCCACCGCATGGCCCCGGGCGACCAACAAGCGCACCAGCGCGGCACCGAGCGGTGAGTCTCCTTCGGTGACAAGGATCGTTCGCGGCATCGGCACATACTAACGGGGCGCGTGCGCGCGGTCAACGCGGGCCGCGGGCAAATGCGTCCCTTCAGGCTGCCGGGCATTGTCACCCGCGACGATTCCCTGTTAGATTCGATCACGGGAGGTGCGACGGATGAAGGTCGCCTGCGGTCAGATCAATCCCATGATCGGCGATTTCCCCGGCAACTGCGCAAAAGTCATTTCCTTTGCAGAACAGGCCCGGGCGGCCGGGTGCGCCCTGGTAGTCTTCCCCGAGCTGTGCCTCTGCGGGTATCCGCCGATGGACCTGTTGGAATACGACCGGTTCGTGGAAGAGACACTAAAAGGGCTGCGCAGCGTGCAGGCGGGCGCGCCGAGGGGGATCGGCATCATCGTGGGATACGTGGACAGGAACCGGTCCCGCCCGGGCAAATCCCTCCTCAACGTCGCGTCCCTTGTTTCCGACGGAAGGATCATCCATTCGCAGGCGAAGACGCTCCTTCCGACGTACGACGTCTTCGACGAAGCGCGGTGGTTCGAAAGCGCCGAATCCCGCAAGGTCGTGCCTTTCGGCGGAGAGCGCCTGGGTATCGCGATCTGCGAGGACATCTGGTGGGAGGGCGAGACGGCTCCCGGGCTTCGCTACCCCGTGGACCCTGTCGCCGAGCTGCTCGACGCCGGGGCGACTCTCATCGTTTCCCCCTCGGCATCCCCATTCTACGCGGACAAGCCGGCAGTTCGGCTCGACCTCCTTTCGCGCATCGGGAAGACCGCCGGGGTGCCTGTTGTATACGTCAACACGGTCGGCGCAAACGACAACATCATCTTCGACGGCCAGAGCATGGTCACCTCCTCGGAAGGCAGGCTCCTCTTCCTCGGAAAGCCGTTCGAGGAAGAGCTCGCAGTCGTGGAGACCGGCGCCCACGGACCCGAAGTGCCGCTCCCGCAGGATCCTCTCGTACAGATCGAAGGGGCGCTCGTGCTGGGAATCAGGGACTATGTGCGCAAGTGCGGCTTCACACGGGTGCACCTGGGTCTCTCCGGAGGAATTGATTCCGCTCTCGTGGCAGTGCTGGCCGTCGAGGCGCTCGGCGCAGACCGGGTGGCCGTGTTCGGTCTGCCCTCCCGCTACTCCTCGGAGGGAAGCGTCGCGGACGCGCGCGCGCTGGCTGATGCGCTGGGCACCCCTCTGAGGCTGCTCTCGATCGAGGACATTTTCGGGGCTTACCTGACAACGCTCCAGCCGGTGTTCGAGGGAAGGAAGCCGGATATCACGGAGGAGAACATCCAGGCGCGCATCCGCGGGACGCTCCTCATGGCATACTCGAACAAGTTCAATTCGCTGCTGCTCACCACGGGCAACAAGTCGGAGCTGGCCACCGGATACTGCACGATCTACGGCGATATGAGCGGGGGCCTGGCAGTGATCGGCGACCTGCTGAAGATGCAGGTCTATGCCGTTGCCCGCTCGATCAATACGCGTGCGCGCCTCATCCCCGAGGCGATTCTCACGAAGCCTCCCTCGGCCGAGCTGAGGCCGGACCAGAAGGACCAGGATTCCCTCCCGCCGTACGAGACTCTGGATGCGATACTGGAGAAGCACCTCGTGAAGAACCTGTCCGTGGAGGAGATTTCGGCGTGCGGGTTCGACAAGGACCTTGTCCGCTCCGTCATCGCAATGGTGGAGAAGGCGGAATACAAGCGCCGGCAGGCGCCGCCGGTGCTGAAGGTTTCCCCCAAGGCATTCGGAACCGGCCGGCGGATCCCCATCGCACGGAAGATGTTCTAAATGAAATGACAGGGGGGTTTGAAGCCTTCAGTCCCGCACCCATGCCTCACCTGTGCAGCCAGTACTGTACCATGCGGGAGGTAGAGCTCGTTCCTCCGGTGTTGGTCACGTCCAGTCCCGCCTCCCGCGCCTGCCGGACGCTCTTCCTGCCGAGGAATGAGCAGCTCGCCGCGATGGTATTGAACACCGCCTGGCCGATCACCCGGTGGCCCACGTCGTTGAAGTGGCACTGGTCGTCGTTCATCAGCCACAGACAATCCTCCGTGAGCCCGTACAGGTCCACGAACAGGCATGAGCGCCTCTCGGCGAGCTTCCGCATCTCCGCCACGTAGCTCTTCACCAGGGCGTCCCCTTCACGGGTGAATGAGGCCCACGTGGGGTCGTCCGCCCAGGAGGGCCGGTGGAGCTTCCACAGCCCTGGGTTGTACTGGGTGTTCCAGTATGGGCTTGTGACGACCACCAGCGCGGAAGTCCGCCTCTGGGTTTCCGCCACGATCGTCTCCAGGTCTTCCACGAACTGCCCCACCGGGTTCCCGCACCGCGAGTCGTTCAGCCCGAAGGCGACGACGGCGAGGTCCGGGCCCGGCGCGATCAGATCGCCCTCGAAGCGCTCGAGGGCACTCGGCAGGGAGCCCTCGGGCAGCCCGGGGTAGCCCGGGCTCCGCGGGCTGATCACACAGCCGGGGACCGAGTTGTTCTCCACGGACAGGGGCTCGTCCTGAAAGTCCCTGATGAGGTTGGCCAGGGCCTGCACCCACTCGTTGCGGGGATCCCCGGCGCACATCCCGAACCCGTTGCTTTCCCCGAGGGCAACGAGTTTGCGGACGGGAGCGCTCCTGTGGTCTCTCTTCATGGGGCGAGTATACAGTCGAGCGCCCGGGAATGAAATGATGGGCAGATCTATTGGCTTCCCCTCTCACCGGCGGCCTTGGGATGTGACATCCCACCGGCGGCAATCTGCCGGCTGTTGGCTCCCACGAGCTTCGTGCCGACAATATACCAAGGATGAATCTGTTGACGGCGC
>Ga0187870_1001383_pt1 | contig 22623 bp, 14 predicted proteins | sample June2016WEW_13_1_3_FD_132974 | JGI IMG/M metagenome (GOLD analysis project Ga0187870, IMG submission 132974) | Peatland microbial communities from SPRUCE experiment site at the Marcell Experimental Forest, Minnesota, USA - June2016WEW_13_150 | ecosystem: Environmental > Terrestrial > Soil >... | reverse complement strand
CCTCCTGCACCAGCATTGTGTTCAGATTGTTCCATCGAATCATGGTGCTGGTTTACAAACTTGAGTCGAGAGAATCATGAACAATGTTTTTATCGGTGCGCTGACCGTTCTTCTTCTGCTCGTTCCGTTGCCCGGCGGGCAACCGTCGGATACTGCTGTCGTGAATGCTGGATCGGTACTTGTCGGCGATTCTCTGCATATTCCGGCATCGTGGCCGTGGGCCAAAAGGATTGCCGAATCGTTTGTGTTACGCCATCCGGGTTATGTTACGTACGACTCCATATCGCCGAACCAGCGATGGAACTACGAACAGGGGCTAATGCTCGTCGCCCTTCGTCGGATGTGGTCGCACACGAATGACCAGCGGTATTTCGATTTTATCAAGGGGAACGTCGATCAATTCGTGGAGGAGTCGGGATCGATCAAGACCTACAAGTACGAGGACTTCAACCTCGACAACATCGCGATGGGCAGGGCGTTACTCACGGTGTTTGAGGCGACAAAGGAACGTAAATACAAGAGCGCCGCCGACACTCTCAGGAAGCAGCTGCAAAACCAGCCCAGGACGAATGAGGGGGGCTTCTGGCACAAACAAATCTATCCGTACCAGATGTGGCTGGACGGTCTGTTTATGGCGGAGCCGTTCTATGCGTCGTATGCAGTGATGACGAAACAACACCGGAATTTTGATGACATCGTGAACCAATTCATTTTCGTCTACAAGCACACGCGTGATCCAAAAACGGAATTACTGTATCACGGCTGGGATGAAAGCAGGCAGCAACGGTGGGCCGATCCGAAGACGGGATGTTCCCCCAACTTCTGGGGGAGGGCGATCGGATGGTATGCAATGGCCCTGGTGGATGTGCTGGATATCCTCCCGAAAGATTACCCGCGCAGAAAAGAGCTGCTGCATATTCTGAAGGATGTTTCGGCCACAGTACTCGAATTTCAGGACAGGAAAACTCATTTGTGGTACCAGGTCCCGGATCAGGGAACCCGGCAAGGGAATTACCTGGAAGCGTCCGCGTCATGTATGTTTGCGTACGCGTTCGCGCGGGGAGCCAACAGAGGCTACCTCGACAAATCCTTTGTTAGAGCGGCACGAGAGACCTTTCAGGGGATTGTGGATATTCTTGTCTCCGTCGATGCGAAGGGCTTCGTCGATCTTCTTCATACCTGCCAGGGGGCCGGCCTGGGAGGAAAGCCCTACAGGGATGGAAGCTACGAATACTATGTCAGTGAACCACAGCGAACGAATGACATGAAAGGATACGGCCCGTTTCTCCTTGCTGCGATAGAAATCGAAAACGCAGAAGCACGGACCGGGAGTGTACGGAAATAGCATGAGCACATGTGATGAGCGGTCACGATTGAAACGACCATCGGTCGAAGGAGTGTGTGTGTGAAACGAACATCTCATATTACTCTGGATGATATTGCAAAGAAGCTCAATGTTTCCCGCGTGACGGTATCGAAGGCATTGCGGAATCACCCCGATATCTCCGAAAAGACGGCGAAACGGATACGAAAACTCGCAAGCGATCTGGGTTATAGCCCGAACTTCATCGCGAGAAACCTGTCCGCGAGACGGTCGAACATGCTCGGTGTGGTAATCCCCAAGATTGCTCACTTCTTCTTCGGATCACTGATCGAGTCGATTTACAACGCTGCTTTCGACAAAAACTATGAAACAATTCTGACGGTTTCCCAGGAAAACGCAGAGCGCGAGAAGAAACATATCCAGACACTGGTCTCGATGAGGGTAGATGGAATGATCATCTCGGTGTCACAGGAAACGAAGGATGTCGAGATTTTCAAGTGGATCAAGAAGATGGGCATTCACGTTGTGTTTGTCGATCGTATGCCCGAACCGGGAGTGCCTGGTTTTAGTAGCGTAGTAGTGAATGACAAAGAGGGAGCGTTCCAGGCGATCGAACATGCCATCAAGGTTGGCTACCACAACATCGGATTCCTGGGGGGCAACCCGGCGATCAACATCGGCCGGAACCGTCTGCTCGGCTTTGAACAGGCAATGAAGGAGTACAACGTTCCGATCAAACGTGAATGGATCGTTCAAAGTGGATTCGGCAAGGACGACGGCTATGCCGGGTTCAAGCAGCTCTATCAGGCTGGGAAATTGCCCGACTTCGTATTCGCAGTCACGTATCCGGTAGCGCTCGGAATGTATGAAGCGGCGAAGGACCTTGGCCTTCGCATCCCGGAGGATATTGACGTCATCTGTTTTGGCGACAGCGATGTCAATCGCTTTCTTTCCCCGTCGCTGAGCTGTGTGAACCAACCAACCCAGGAACTGGGCACGAAGGCCGTTCAGATGATTCTCGAGATGATCAGGAACCCGGAGGACGCGCGCGAACAGCACATCGAGATTCCTACGCAACTGATCCTGCGCGAAACATGCATTGGAAGAATCGCAAAACCCGGGGAACCCTTGAATCCGGTCGGAGCAACGGAGATCGCAAAAACGAATTGAGCCGGTCGGTCCCCCATTCTTCATGAGAAGGTAACGAGCTATGCACGCACCACAACGACGAACCAGCTTAGTCCTTTCCCTGATTCTCGTACTGCTATCTCTTGGATTGGTAGCAGATGAGCCGGTGAGAGTGTTCATGATTGGCGATTCAACCATGGCGGATAAACCCCTCATCGGAACTGCAGAGCGGGGATGGGGTCAGGTGTTTCCGCTCTTTTTTGAGAGCAATGTCGTTTTCGAAAACCATGCACGGAACGGCCGCAGCACGAAGAGCTTCATAGCGGAAGGAAGATGGCAAACGGTCTGTGAGAAGCTGAAGCCAGGTGATTGGGTGTTCATCCAGTTTGGACACAATGACGCGAAGAAGGAAGACAGCTCGAGATACGCGGAGCCGCACACGGACTACAAGAACAACCTGCTTCGCTTCGTGACTGAGGCGCGAGCAAAAGGAGCGAATCCAATTCTCCTTACTCCTCTAAGCCGAAGACAGTTCGACAAGGAAGGTAAGCTTGTCGATACACACGGCGACTATCCAGGCGTTGTCAGGGAGCTGGCAGCTGAACAAAACCTCCCGCTCATCGATGTTCATAAGAAGAGTATGCAATTGCTTGAGAAGATTGGTCCCGATGAATCCCGAAAGAACTTCGTCTGGATCAAGCCGGGTTTCTTCACCGCGAATCGTGCAGGACGCAAGGACAATACACATTTCACAGAATCCGGCGCCCTGAAGATGGCCCGACTCGTCGCAGACGGGCTTAAGGAGCTCCATCTTCCACTGAGCAAGGACCTCAGGCCGTTCGATGAGAACGCGATGGTGGGGGTCGGCAAGACGGTCGTCCTGGATGAATTCTACAACAATGAGTGGAAAAGCAACGCAAAGGGGGTTTCTGAACGATTTCATTATGTGTGGGACGATACTGCGAATTCGGGATTCTCGATCCTTGGCAGCAAGATTGTGAAACTCGGCGCATCGATCGATTCGTTGTGTGAAGCCCCAACGCCGGAAAACCTCAGTCGCGCAAGCATCTATGTTATCGTCGATCCCGATACCCCACTGGAAACAGAACATCCCCGCTACGTCGACTCGCCGGCCATCGAGGCGATCGTTGACTGGGTTAAGGCCGGTGGCATTCTCGTCCTGATGGAGAACGACAAGGGAAATGCGGAGTTTGAGCATTTCAACAAACTTTCGGAAAAATTCGGCATTCATTTCAACGAAGACAGCAGAAATAAGGTGATTGGTAATGCCTACGACATGGGAAAATTCGATGCATTCCCGGATCACCCTCTATTCAAAGGGGTCAGGCAGATCTACATGAAGGAAATCTGCACGTTGAAGATCGAGAATCCCGCAAGGGCAGTTTTCACAGATCACGGTGATGTGATCATCGCGTACGCAAAGGTTGGGAAAGGGGCAGTCTTCGCAGTCGGAGATCCATGGCTCTACAACGAGTACATTGAACATCGAAAGCTCCCAACAGAATACGAAAACGACAAAGCAGCCGAGAATCTTTTCCGATGGCTGCTTGCGCAGGCCTCACCGGTACCTGCATACGAGTGAGCAATCCCCCTCAGATGAAATTCAGAATACAAATCAGCGCGCTTCTATTCGCTTTCTTAATCCTTGGAGGATTGACGGCATCCGCCCAGGTACGATCGCCTGAACCTGGAGTGTGGGTTCCGGACAACGGAGATGGGTCGTACAAAAACCCAGTCATCTATGCGGACTATTCGGATCCCGACGTGATCCGCGTAGGTGATGATTACTACATGACTTCATCGAGCTTCTCTCATTTTCCCGGACTTCCGATCCTTCATTCAACAGACCTGGTGAATTGGACGATTGTCAGTCACGCCGCTCAACGCTATCCTTATGAAACGTTCAATGAACCGCAGCATGGTATGGGGATATGGGCCCCATCGATTCGGTACCATGAAGGTGAATTCTATATTTATTTCGGCGACCCGGATCGGGGTGTTTTCCTGACGAAAGCGACTGATCCGGCCGGGCCGTGGACGCCGCTCCGCCTCATCCGAAAAGTGAGAGGATGGATTGATACCTGTCCCCTGTGGGATGACGATGGGAACGCGTACCTCGTTCATGCGTGGTCGAACAGCCGCTCGGGGATCAAGAGTATTCTTGCTGTGAACAGAATGAGCAAAGATGGGACCCAGATTCTTGATGACAGTGTCGTTGTGTTCGACGGGCATGTCAACCAGCCGACAATCGAAGGGCCCAAGTTTTACAAACGCAATGGTTACTACTACATCTTCGCTCCCGCCGGCGGCGTCAAGCCGGGTTGGCAAACTGTTCTTCGGTCGAAGAACGTCTTCGGGCCGTACGAAGACAAAAAGGTTCTCGAGCAGGGGAGCACGAATATCAACGGTCCTCATCAGGGAGCGTGGGTTGACACAAAAACTGGCGAAGATTGGTTTGTGCATTTTCAGGACAGATATGCTTACGGCAGAATCATACGTCTTGAGCCGATGCGTTGGGAAAACGACTGGCCGGTGATCGGAGCCGATTACAATAGGGACGGAATTGGCGAGCCGGTCGCATCGTACAGGAAACCAAATGTCGGTACTTCGCACCGGATCGAGGTGCCTCAAACGAACGATGAATTTGATTCCTCGGAACTTAGTCTGCAATGGCAGTGGGAAGCGAACTACAAGGAGAGTTGGTTTTCGCTGGGTGCCCGAAAAGGGTGGCTGCGACTTTATTCTCAGGTTCAATCCCCGAAGTACAAGAACCTATGGAATGTCCCGAGTCTGATGCTCCAGAAGTTGCCGGCGCCAACGTTCAATGCAACCGTCAGGGTTGAGTGTGCGAAGCAATCTGCCGGTGAGAAATCCGGTCTCGTCATCTTTGGACTTGATTATTCATACATCGGAGTAAGTAAGTCGAAGACAGGGTATACGATTTCACGCGTCGTCTGCGTGAAAGCTGACAAAGGAACACCGGAAGAGACCACGGCTTCAGTCGAGGCTTCAGGATCGGACATCTATCTCCGTGTGGAAGTACGACCGGAAAGCGCAACGGATATCATACCGAAAGTCCTTTGTTCGTTCAGCTACAGCCTGGACGGCAAACTCTTTCATGCTTTGGGAACGACCTTCACCGCCCGGGAGGGTCAATGGGTGGGAGCAAAGGTTGGAGTGTTTGCATTGGGTTCAACTGCAACCACGACGTCTGGATATGCTGATTTCGATTGGTTCAGAATTGAACGGTCCGAGAACTGACCGTCATTGAGAAGTCCGACTGGTGCTTTCGAAAGAGGAGAAAAACCATGTGTAGGCGAGTACAAATAGGTTTTTGCCTTATCGTGATCAGCGTGTTGTTGCCATGTGCGGTCAAAGCACAATCGTCCTCCGCGCTTGAGCAGGAAATCAAGTCATACACTTCCAACCTGCCGTTCCAGATGCCTCAGATCCAGCTCCCCCAGATTCCGGCGTATCGTGTAAGTATCGTGGATTTCGGGGCTGTCGCCGATGGGCACACGATGAACACATCTGCGATTAACAATGCAATCCAGGCGTGTGTGAAAAAGGGGGGAGGAACGGTTGTAATTCCTCCGGGAATGTGGCTCACCGGACCGATCGGGCTTGAGAGCAACATCGAGCTCCGTATCGAGGCCGGCGCCCTCGTGTTCTTCAGTCCCAGATTCGAGGATTATCCGATGCCTGCAAGAGGGGCCCGTGTGACGTCTCCGATTCATGGTCAGGGTCTGACAAACATCGCGATCACGGGTAACGGGACATTTAATGGGAACGGGCATTACTGGCGCCCCATAAAGAAAGAGAAGCTGACAGCCAAACAGTGGAATGACCTGGTGGAATGGGGGGGCGTGGTTACTTCCGATGGAAAGATGTGGTGGCCGTCGAAAGAAGCTATGAACGGCGAAGAGTACCTTAAGAATTTGCGGAAAGTCAACAAGAAGCCAACGCCGGAAGAGGTTGCAGGAGCAAGGGAGTTTCTTCGTCCGACCATGGTTGATCTCGTCGGATGCGACAAGGTGCTGATCGATGGTCCGACGTTCACCGATACTCCGGGATGGGCATTGCATCCGACGGAGTGCGAAAACGTCGTCATCCGCAATACATCGGTTATCAACAACTGGTGGGGACAGAATACTGACGCCGCTGATATCGGTGCCTGCCGGAATGTTCTGTTCTACAAGAACGTGCTTGACGCGGGGGACGATGGCATCTGCATGAAATCCGGCAGTATCAAAACCAGGGAATTCGCTCTCGAGAATATCGTGATCGCCGATTGCATTGTGTATCATGGACATGGCGGATTTGTCATCGGCAGCAATACCGATGGTGGCATGCGCAATATCTCCGTCAGGAATTGCACGTTCATTGGAACAGACATCGGCCTGCGATTCAAGTCCGCTCGTGATCGCGGGGGGAAAGTGGAGAACATCTACGTCGATGGTATCCGGATGAAGGATATAGCGACCTCGGCCATCCTGTTTGATATGTACTATGAAGAGAACGCAGACTTTGATCCCGCGAAAGCAAAGATCCCGTACTTTCGGAACTTCGATATTAAAAACATCGTGTGTGACGGAGCCAAAGACGCTCTATTCGTCAGAGGAATTCCAGAGGCGCCGATTCAGGGAGTCTCTCTGAAGAACATCTCCATCACTTCGGACGAGGCAATGAAGATGGAAGATGCCGACGGATTCACGCTGAACAACGTCTGGTTGAATTTCAAGAAAGGCCCGGTCCTTTCCGTGAAGAACGCCAGGAATATTCAGCTCGAGCAACTCACAACAGCGTCTCCAGCCGCTCTCTTCGTCCGCGCAAATGGTGCAAACACAGAGAACATTCGCGTACAACGGAGCGAGGTCGTCAAGGCGAAGAAAGATATGGAGTTGGGCCCGGACGTGAAACAGGGAGCAGTCGTCATACAGTGAGAAACGGACACGCGGCACTTGATGGCGAGTGCTTTCGTGGATGTAAAAGGAAGGTGCAAACAAACGTGGGTGTTTTACGAGTGTGTGGGGCAATGTTGTTCCTGGCGTTGATTCTGCAGGGGAGTGTTGCGCAGACGACAGTCTACGTGTCTCCGGCAGGAAGCGATACGAATCCCGGAACGATCGATCAACCGTTCAAATCGATTTCAAAAGGATTGAACACGATTGGCACGAACGGTCTCGTTGTCCTGCGGGGCGGTATCCATGTCCTCGGCGCTACCAAGCTGAGCCTGACGAAGACTGCACAAGCCGGGAGCTCTATCCGAATCTGGGCATATCCGGGCGAGACCCCAATCCTCGATTGTACAGGGAATACATCTGACGGGATCAGCATCAGCGGCAGTTATTATCACCTGAAGGGCATTGAACAGAGAAACGCAGGTCACAACGGGATCAACATCTCTGGAAACAACAACATCATTGAGAACTGCGTCGTCCACGACAATCAGAATACAGGCCTTCATCTTACCGGTTCGGCAGCCCCGGGTCCATCGAACAACCTGATTCTCAATTGCGACGCCTATCGCAACTACGATCCTCCGGTTGGCGGCAATGCAGATGGGTTCAGCGCAAAATGGACGGTGGGACCCGGCAATGTGTTTCGGGGTTGCAGAGCGTACAACAACTCCGACGATGGCTGGGATCTGTGGATGGGAACCAGCACCGTGCTTATTGACAGCTGTTACGCGTTTCGTAACGGTGTCGACAGCTGGTTCTCGGGCAGCTTTAACGGAAATGGAAACGGCTTCAAGCTCGGGGGCAATTATATTGCAACTCCGCATACGGTGAGAAACTGTGTCTCGTTTGATAACGCCGGGAATACAGGCCGCGGATTTGACGAAAACAACAATACCGCCGGCCAGACTCTTTACAACTGCACGGCGTTCCGGAACAAGGGAGACAATTATCATTTCAAAAACGTAGTCGATTCCGGACAGACACACATCATCAAGAATTGCATTTCGCTTGAAGGAGCTGTTGCAATTTCGAGCGGAATTCAGGAGAAAAACAGTTGGCAGGGATTTACTGTTTCAGCCGTCGATTTCCTGAGCATCGATACCGCAGTAGTGACAGCGCCCAGAAACCCGGATGGGAGCCTGAGAACGAATACGTTTCTGCACCTTGCACCGACGAGCCCGATGATTGATGCAGGAGCCGTTGTCGGATTGCCGTACAACGGTCGAGCCCCCGATCTTGGTGCATTTGAAACCGGCGCCCTGACACACGTTGGTGAGGGTGAGAGAATAGTCCCTGGGTTCAGGCTCGGACAAAATTATCCGAATCCTTTTAATCCGACGACAGCGATCAGCTATCAGCTTTCAGCTGACAGCTTTGTAACTCTGGATGTGCTCGATGTTCTAGGCAGAGAGATCTCCAGCATCGTTCACGCTCAACAATCTGCTGGATCGTACAAAGTCGAATTCAATGCAGGCTCACGTCCCAGCGGAGTGTACTTTGCGCGCCTGCAAGCGGGAGAGTTTTCTAAAACCATCAAGCTGATCTTGACGAAATAATATCTCAGGGAGAAGACTCGATGAACTCAGAGAATGTCATCACGCGTCGAGAGTTCGTTGCATCGACAGCAAAAGCTGCCGCAGGTGCCGTGCTTCTGAACCAGATGCCAGGCATCGTAACATCCAGAACACTCGCGTCAAAGCGAAAGCTTGCAATGGTCGGCACCGGACACCGTGGAACGGGCATGTGGGGGACAAGCGTCCTGAAGGATTACGGAGATCTCGTCGAATTCGTCGGACTCTGTGACATCAACCCGGGGCGCGCGGAAACGGCAAAACAAATGCTGGGCGTATCGTGCCCGACCTTCAAAGACTTCGAAGAGATGGTGAGAACGACGAAGCCCGAGACGGTCATTGTGACGACGGTGGACGGGACCCACCACATGTTCATTGCGAAGGCGCTTGAGATGGGGTGCGATGTGATCACTGAAAAACCCCTGACAACATCAGAATCAAAACTCAAGGTCATACTCGACGCGCAAAGGAAATCCGCGAACAAGATCATCGTCGCGCACAACTATCGATACCCGCCGACGGCAGCAAAAATGAAAGAGCTGCTGATGCAGGAACGGGTAGGCCGGATCACATCGGTCGACTTTCACTGGTACCTCGATGTGTATCATGGTGCCGACTACTTCCGGCGGTGGCATCGTCTGAGGCAGAATTCCGGAACGCTTCTGAATCACAAAGCATCGCACCATTTCGATATGTTGAACTGGTGGGTCGATTCGGATCCGGAAGAAGTGCATGCTTTTGGTGCGCTTGAGTTCTACGGCAAAAATCATGAGTTCCGCCATACTCATTGCCGTCCCTGTCCCTTCAAAGAGAAGTGCCAGTTCTACTTTGACATGACAAAAGACCAGCGTCTCATGCGCCTCTACGCGGACAATGAAAAATATGACGGCTACACCCGCGATGGATGTGTGTGGAAGGAAGACATCGATATCTTCGACAAGATGGCTGTGCAGATCCGGTACGCAAACAAGGTGCAGGTGAGCTATTCGCTCACGACGTATTCGCCGTATGAAGGATATCGCATTGCATTCAACGGCACCAGGGGAAGGATAGACTTCTGGATGCATGAGAGGCAGCCGTGGCCAATGGACAACTTTGACGAGATCCACGTGACCGATAGCTTCGGGAAAGCGGAATTCATCAAGCTCCCCCGTATCGAGGAAGATCATTACGGAGGTGATCCACTGATGAAGGATAAGATATTCCGCAATCCAGCTGCGCCGGATCCCTTCCATCAGGCAGCAAATGTCCGGGACGGGGCAATGGCGGTTCTCATCGGCGTTGCAGCCCGTAACAGTATTGATTCGGGAAAACCGGTCCGCATTGCTGATCTGACAGATATTGTTCCGCAGGCCAAGAAACCAGATTGAAAAAGTGAGCATCCAAATGAATCGCATTGCATACATTCTTGTCCTATTGATGCTCTGTTCGGTGGGCAGCATTGCCGGAGAACGGGCCCAGATCATTGTCGCCGCCGATGGGAGCGGAATGTTCCGGACGATTCAAGATGCGCTGAACTCCATTCCAAAGAATAATGCGAATCCTGTCATCATCCTTGTGAAGAAAGGGACTTATCACGAGAAGCTCTTCATAGAGAAGAGCTTTGTCACTCTCGTTGGTGAGGACCGGGACAGCACGAGAATTGTGTATGCGGAGCTTCGCGAGAATTGGACAAAGGCTCACAATGGGAATGACTGGGGCTCCGGAGTTGTGAATATCGATTCGACTGCGACCGATATCGTCCTAGCAAACCTGACGATCTACAATAATTACGGCTCTCTCTACCATACAGCGGCACATCAGTTTGCGGTCAGGGGAAACGGAACGCGTGTGATGATCCTGTACTGCAATGTCATCGCCGACGGCAATGATACCGTGAGCCTGTGGAATCGTGCGAACGGTCTCTATTATCATGCCAATTGCTACTTTGAAGGGTGGGTAGATTATGTATGTCCGCGGGGATGGTGCTACATAACAGACAGTAAATTCTATGGCCATAATCTGAGCGCGAGCATCTGGCACGATGGGAGATTTGACAAGGACCAGAAGTTTGTGATCCGGTATTCGAGTTTCGACGGTGTCCCGAATTTCCCGCTGGGAAGACATCATCGTGATGCGCAGATCTATCTGCTCGATTGCATCTTCTCACGTACTATGGCTGACAGACCCATTTACCTGCCGGTGTCCCCTAATGCAGAAGTATGGAAGTGGGGAGCGCGTCACTATTTCTACAATTGTCATCGTGAGGGGGGAGACTACGACTGGTTCGCGGACAATCTGAGTGAGGCCGACGGTTCGCCGAAGGCGGACCAGATATCGGCAAAGTGGACATTTGCGGGCAAATGGGATCCGGAGGGGGCGATGCCGTCGGTGCTGCCATTTGTGTCACAGGCGTCACCGCGCAATGGGTCGTACAAGATCCCAACGGAAAAACTGGTGGTTAACTGGGTTCCCTCAAGGAACGCCCAGACAAGCCTTGTCTATTTCAGCAAGAACGGGAATCCTGAATTGGCTGCAAATCAGAAAGAGCATATTTTCAAAGTGGGCGCCCTGGAACCAAGAACAACCTACTACTGGCGAATTGACGAGATCGTGGATCGGGATACGGTAAAGGGTTCTCTGTGGCACTTCACCACGCGTTAACAACATAGAATTATCAATTGTCAATTGACCGTTCACTATTGGCCATTATCGAGGATCTCTCAACATTCATCACAAGCAAAGGAACCCCGTGAACCTCACACACTTTGGTGTCATAGCGCTCGTGCTCTGTCTCGCTTTGACTCGGAGCTGGTCACAACAAACCATCCGTCTCTGGCCGCAGACACTTGGGAAATCGGACAAGGACAATCCGACGCTGACGATGTATGAACCCGATTCCGGCAAAGCAAATGGATCCGCAATCATTATTTGTCCGGGAGGAGCGTACAGGGGACTCGCAGCACACGAAGGGGAAGACTACGCGCGATTTCTGACAACCTACGGCATCACGGGATTTGTGCTGAAGTACCGACACGGAGGTGGCGGATACAAGTATCCTGAAATCACGGCTGACGCAGCCCGCGCAATCAGAATTGTTCGGGCGAATGCACGTGATTGGAAACTGAACCCCAAGAAAATCGGCATCATGGGATCCTCTGCCGGTGGACATCTCGCATCGACGATGATGACTCACTTTGATGCGGGCGATCGAAACTCATCCGATTCCGTCGAACGCGTCAGCTCGCGTCCTGATTTTGGTATTCTTTGCTATCCAGTTATCTCGATGGGACCGATCGGCCACAAAGTCTCGCGTGAGCAGTTTCTCGGACTCACCCCGTCGCCGGAGCTGGTAAGGCTGTACTCAAACGAACTCCAGGTGACCGACGCTACACCCCCGTGTTTCTTGTGGCATACGTACGAGGACAGTGCTGTCAGTGTGAAAAACAGTCTTGAGTTCGCGAAGGCACTGGAGGAACATGGTATTCCGTTCGATCTTCATGTCTACGAGCATGGGAGACATGGCCTTGGGCTCGGTGATAAACCTCCATTTGCCGACACGCTTCCGTGGACGAAAGATCTCATCGTGTGGCTTAAAGTTCGCGGCGTCATCAAATAGGAACTCGGCTGTTTGATGTTCGCATGCAGGAGTTCATGCTGATCTCTGAGAATTGTGAACAACGATCGTTGTGAGCATGCTCCTGTCACTCGAACGCAACCATCGTGTTGATGGCCGGAACAAGCAAGACATTCATCGTCAGTTATGAGAATACACATTAGGATAGCATCGCGTAGGAGATTCTCGGGCGAGGATAGCCCACCGGATATCCAGACGGGTCCTGCTTTTGACTTTGGGAGGCATGTTTTCTACGTTAGACACGAAGATTTGCGTTATCGTTAACGCAAACGGTTAAGTAGCCCTCCGCACCGATTTGTACAGGCCCCTTAATTTGTTGATGAGGGGATGTATTCGTTCTTGACGAGCTCCACACAACTACGACAGGTATGTGCCCCTGGCACTCTCGATCATTGCAGTTCCGCGTTCGATCTGGGGTGTAGGTGGCCATTGAATCACCTTCAGAAAGAACCATACCTCATGCTACGACTTAAGAACTTCGTTCTCACCCTCACTGCGTCGTCGCTCCTCCTGTCGGTTCCAAGCCTTGCGCAGAAAGCAAGCCCTGCAACCAATGGATGGAATAAACTGCCAGCAATTCTGAAGCGCATCGCTCCGCCAAAATTCCCGGTGAGAGATTTTGCCGTGACGCAATTTGGCGCTGTCGGAGATGGGAAGACCGATTGCAGCAAGGCATTTGCGGACGCTATAGACAAATGCAATAAGGCGGGTGGGGGGAGGGTTGTGGTGCCGGCGGGCATGTACGCCACAGGTGCGATTCACCTGAAGAGCAACGTTAACTTGTATGTCTCGAAAGAAGCGACCATTCGATTCAGTACAGATCCCGGAAAATACCTGCCTGCGGTTTTCACGCGGTGGGAGGGGACAGAGTGCATGAACTACTCCGCGCTTATTTACGCCTTCGAGCAAACCAACATTGCAGTGACCGGCGAGGGAGTTCTTGACGGACAGGGATCAGATGACAACTGGTGGTCATGGAAAGGGAACAGACAAGGCAGTACAGGGAAGCCGAATCAGAACGAAGCCAGGAAGAAACTCCTCGAAATGGGAGAGAAAAACGTCCCGGTCAAAGATCGGGTTTTCGGCGAAGGCTCCTGCCTTCGTCCGAATTTCTTCCAGCCATACCGGTGCAAAAATGTTCTGGTAGAAGGCGTGACGTTCAAAAACTCTCCGATGTGGTTTCTCAATCCTGTGTTGTGCAAAAATGTCTCGGTCATCCGCGTCACGACTGACGGGCAGGGACCGAACAATGACGGCTGCGATCCCGAATCGTGCACAGATGTGCTGATCAAGACTTGCTTTTTCAATACCGGTGATGATTGCATTGCGATCAAGTCGGGGAGAAATGGGGATGGCCGGCGTGTCAACGTGCCGTGCGAAAACATTGTCGTGCAGGGATGCACGATGAAAAACGGTCACGGAGGGGTCGTCATCGGAAGCGAGGTAAGTGGCAGTGTAAGAAATGTGTACGCTGAAGGGTGCACCATGGACAGCCCGAATCTCGACAGGGCGTTGAGAATCAAAACAAACGCTGTCCGGGGAGGAATCATTGAGAATGTCTTCATGCGCAATGTCAAGGTGGGCCAGGTTGCCGAAGCGGTTGTGAAAATCGATTTCTATTATGAAGAGGGGGACAAGGGGAGTTTCATTCCTATTGTCCGCAATGTGGATGTCAGGGATGTCGAGTGCAACAAGAGTCAGTTTGGAGTTTGGATCCGTGCGTATGATCGATCACCCGCAACGGGAGTTCATATCGAAAACTGTATATTCAACAACGTGGCTGAAGCGGATGTTCTCGACAACGTCAAAGACCTCAGCTTGATCAATGTGAAGACGACATTTCGGACAAAGTAAAGCGTTGGAGTTGATCAACCAGTATAGATTGTAGTATAGATTCAGTTCATCAAGTGAAAGGATCTCACATGACAACTAGTACTTCCTCACGAACCCTGGGCAGTTGGAATCTCGCTGTGTCAGGGCTGGAGTGGCGAGGGGTTCACCCTTTGTGGCGGAAGGTCCGGATCGTTCTCGGCCTCATTGTACTGATGCTGCTGGCGACTGGTTCGCTTTTGGCCCAGAGTGGTGGAAAGTTATCGGGAAAGGTGACGGATGATGCGACAGGCGAGCCGCTGCCGGGCTGTAACGTCGTCATCGTTGGCACCGTAATGGGAGCCTCGACCGATGCAGACGGGACCTACTTCATCCTTAATGTGCCGCCAGGAAAATACGATGTGCAGACATCGGTGATCGGCTACAAAAAGATCCTGGAAAGCGGCGTCATCATGAATTCCGGCAAAACGACAGTGGTGAATTTCAAACTTCGGCTGACAGAATTGATTCAGAAGGAAGTGGTCATTGAAGCCACACGCCCGGATGTGCAGCCGGAGAAAACATCCACCAGCACGGTGATTCGCCCGGAAGACGTTCAGAGTCTTGCCGGTATGAGGGACGTCAATGATGTTATCGGGTTGGCTGCCGACGTCACTGACGGCCACTTCCGCGGGGGCCGCGCCAACGAAGAATACTACTTGTTGCAGGGTATGGGCATTACGAATCCTTATGATGCCACGGCGGCGTTCAGGCCGATCCTCAGCGCTGTGGAAGAAGTTGAGGTGATCACGAGCGGCTTTGGCGCGCAGTACGGCAATGCTCAATCGGGCATCGTGAACATCACGATGAAAGAAGGGAAACCAGATAAGTGGACCTCGAGGCTGGAAGTGCGGGGACGTGCACCGGGGCTAAAGTACTTCGGTCCAAGTGTCTATGACCAGAGGGCTAACCCGTATCTTCAAAAACTAGCCGACCCAAACTTCTGGAAATACGGTGATGCAACGACCGGCAACAGGTCTATCGTCGGATGGACGCCGACAAACTACGGCGGCGATTCGTCGGTGATGCTGCAATTCTCGCAGGCTCTCTGGAAGAGTGCAACATCAAGAGACCTGAACAAGAACTACTGGAAATCGCAAATCGATTACAGCGTTGAAGGTGCAGCCGGCGGTCCGCTAGCTAACGGGGTAACGATGTTTCTTGCTCTGAGGTCTAATATCGAAAACGCTATCGTCCCCACGGAAGAGCCCAACAAGCAGTACCAACTCATGGGCAATTTCGCATTCGATCTTGGATCGGGAGCAACACTCCGGCTGAGCGGAGGATACCAGTTCGAATCCGACAACATTTTAGGAACCGGAACGGGATTTTACCAGTGGATATGGGACAGAATTCTGGGGATTTCGTACCAGGAGAAGACGAATGCGCAGTTCGGCGCACGATTCACACAAGCGATCAGCCCCCGGACGTTCTATGAACTCAAACTTAATACCCTCCGTACGACAAATAGGCTGGGGACCTCTCCGTACTACGATGTCATAACGGACGCAGTGCGAAACATGGAGACAGGCACTGCGATTATCTCAAGAGCAATGAATTTTATGTATTACCAGAACATGACGGGCAAGACATTCTTCTACCTCGGTAATAACCTCAGCAACTTCAACGATGAGAAAACGACAACCGTCTCCTTGGATGCGTCGATGACGAGCCAGGTGACAAATTCACACATGGTCAACGGAGGGATTCAGGCCAACTACTATGATCTTGCCATCAATGATATTGCCCAGATAGCTTCGAAGGGGAGCATCAGGTTGCAGAACTTCACTGGCAATCCGTATGAACTGGCGTTGTATGCGCAGGACAAAATGGAATTCGAGGGAATGATTGCCAACGTCGGCTTGCGCTGGGACGTTTGGAATTCGAACAATTATTACTATCTCGATCAGTTCGATCCATTCGTCGTTCGAGATTCGCTCGGCAATCCGACTCTGAATTACAGCTCCGACCTTGCGCCGAAAGTGAAAGCAAAACCCATCGCACGCTTGCAGCCTCGCGTCGGTGTTTCGTTCCCCGTTTCGACAACAACGGTCTTTCATTTGAATTATGGCACGTTCATGCAGAGGCCGTCGTTCCAGAACGTTCTCGGTACAAACGAGAAGATGCCTCCGCCTCCCTCGCCTGCTGCCGTGTACAGCCTGGGCAACCCAAGGCTCAGACCGCAGGTAACTGATCAGTACGACATCGGTGTGATGCAGGGGCTGGGACAGGGATTTACACTTGATGTGAGCGGATATTACAAAGATATCAAGGATTTGATCGATCAGGCTGTCTTCACGAACCTGTCTACCGGGACGAGCTACTTTTCGTACTTCAACAGGGACTACGCTGATGTCAGGGGATTCCGGGTGCAGTTGGCGAACAGGAGAGGTGCGTTAACCGGATCTCTCAACTATCAATTTAGCGTGGCAACGGGCAAGAGTTCATCCGCTTCGAATGCTCCGGTGGCGGTCACAAAAGACCTCACGGGAGGTGTCTCGACGGATGCCGTCTCCAAAGTTCCGGTGAAGGATGTTCTCCTAAACTTCGATCGTACTCACAATCTTATTCTCAATCTGGCATACATCACGCGTGACCAGTTCGGTCCAGCACTCTGGGATGTGTATCCACTCGAGAACGTGATTATCTCCGCCAATTCGTTTGCGCGGAGCGGGCGCCCCTATACATCTCCGGACAATGCGAACGATGTCAACGGACTTCGCTCTCCGGCGGAATACAACACCAACCTCAGGGTGTCGAAGAGTTTCAAGAACTTCTTTGGAATGCCCGCGACGCTCTACGTCGAGGTGTTTAACGCGTTCAATAACAAAATCTACAATTACAACTACATCTTCAGTACTGCCAACAAGATCGATCAGAATGATGCAACGAGACGATACACCCAATATGCGTTCAATGACCCGGCCCAGGGAATCCTGTACTGGGATGATCAGAACGTCGGCAGCGCCTTCGCCGAGGATCATTCGTTCATGCTCTATGACAATTCACCTCGGGCATTCTATATCGGCCTTTCCCTTGAATTCTGATAACCTTCAAACATTAGCGAGACTCTGACATGAAACAGACAACTGTTCTTCTTCTCATGCTAGTGTTGTTCTCGTCTGCAGCGCTGTCGCAGCGTGATTTCAAAACGCATACGCGCAGCATGCTCCGCCAGACGATCTATAACACCGGTGAAACTGGAAGGGCCCTCGAAGCAAGTAATTCGACTACCATCGGGTTACCAGACGGGACATCGTCACTGGAATGGCCCCCGAATTCGAAGCAGACATTAAACCAGATCGTGTACTGGGGACATCAGAATGGATTTGGAGGAGGAATTCTCTTCCAGGCCAAGATCAACGGAACGTACGTCGCAAAGGCCTGCGGTGGAATCACGGATGGATCCGGTAATGCCACGACGATCGCCGGTATCTATGTCATTCCCGGCAGCATCACGCGGACAGAGAATTTCCCGGTACTAGCCGACGGATCATTGAACACGGGGTACAATCCGAATGAAGCCGAGGAGATCATCACCACAAAGTACCGGACGACAGACCCGATGAAGCTCACGATCACACAGACGAGCAGGGCATGGAGCTTCCCGGGGTACGATGCGTTCATTATTATCGAGTACGACATCGTCAACGATGATGTGATGGATTATACCGATGGCATGGTGATGTTCGAGAACGCCATTGCCCCGTCGGCTTTTGGCTTGCAAAGAAGATACGGTCTTTGGAATGAGTCAGCCAATACGACGCGATCCAGGGAGGTGTACGCGCGGTACAACTTCACGCGTTACCTAAGTTACGTGCACGGCAGAGATGGATTTCCTGATCCACAGTATTTCAATGCGTGGTCCACAGATGGTAATCGGGGAGGATTGGACGGGCCGCAAGCTGTTGGCGTTATGATCCTGCACTACGATTACGACAATCTGCAACCGAAGAGTCAAACGTCCTACACGCTCTCGGATACAGCCCGGGTATGGGACGCAAACGGCAAATTTCTCCAACCGTATGGTTCGCAGGTGATACCAAACAGGAATGTGGATTTGAGCGCATCTCGAGCAATTTCATATGGATTGACTCTATCGAGCCGTACATACTCCGCGTTCGATTTCAGATCTACCACGTCGACGGCTAAAACAGACTCGACCTACTGGGCGACTTACAATTATCCAACAAAAGCAATCGATCCGGTCACGAACAAAGTGCTCATGGATTATTGGCAGGGGCGTCCAAAGCCGAGAGCGTTAGGTGCGAACGGTTACACGCAGACGACTCTGCACTACACTTCCTTTGGACCCTATGTCTTTGCCAAAGGTCGGCACCTGAAATTCGCGATCGCGCAGCTCGTTGGTTACGGTCCGGGAACTCCAGCGGACACTGTCTACAGGGACGCAGGAGGGGCATCCGCCTCTATACGTCAATATTATGAGCCGGTCGTCACCTGGTATGATTCGTTGAGTTATCCCGGAATCTCGGCACTCCCTGGAGTAAGTTATATGGGGAGTGCGTATCTGAAAACCCACAAACTCCCATGGTACGTGACGGGAAAAATCTCGAGCGCCGATACCTCACAGGTCATTTCACTGCGTGATGTAGCCGATCGGGCGATTCAAATGTACGTAGGGGGGGACCTGGTCAACTACAACAAAGTGCAGTTCAAGCCCGAGAATACGTCAGAGACAGGGGCGTACGCCACAACGAAAACGTACATTCCGATTCCTGCTCCCGAACTTTTTGTTCTTGACGCAGCGGATGTGAAGAACAAGATCGTGTGGGGTCCACAGGTGGAAGGCTTCACATCGTTGGCGGCTGTCCAATCTGCAAAATCGGCCGGGCGCATCAAAGCCGAGCTTAGTCACTACATCGTGCTCAAGTCTCCAGAAGGTTTGGGCGCATGGACTCGTCTCGACAGTGTTGGTATCCGTGATCCCCGTTATTTCAACCAAGATCCCGCGTACCCCAATCAATACGTCTACCGGGATGGTGCGAGCCTGCTGAGCGAGAATTACTACTACGCGGTGATCTCGGTCGATTCGAAGGGTGGTAAGAGCGGCATGACCAACATCACCTATCACCCGACACAGAAGGGGGCCGTTGCCGCACTTGGCGGAAAGTTGTATGTGGCTCCAAATCCATTGATCCTCTCGAGCAGCTTTGGAGGGTCAACCAAGGAAGGCGACATCAAGGACAAGATTGGATTCTACGGTCTGCCGAAACATTCAACGATCAGAGTCTTTTCGTACAGCGGTCAGCTGGTGGGGACAATCGACCACAACTCTAATACGTATTCAAACGAGTGGTTCCAGATATCACGAAACAGCCAGCGGATCGCTTCGGGCGTCTATTTCTATATAGTCGAAGATCTTGATACAGGCGTACGGGCCACCGGCAAATTTGTCATTATTCATTAAAGGACATGAGAACAATGAAAAAAATCACAAACTATCTCTTGCCGTTTCTTGCGATTTTGTTGTTCTCACAGAGCGCATGGTCGCAAAAAGTCGGCAGTACCTCGATGCAGTTCCTGAAAGTCATGCCTTGTGCCCGCGCCACGGCGATGGGGGATGCATACAGTGTTCTGGCCTCCGGCGCAGAGGCGGTATTTTGGAATCCTGCGGGAGTCGCCTATGTCGAGAAACGAGAACTCTCGCTCACCTATCTGAAATGGATTTTTGACACGCAACAGGGGGCTCTGTCGTTCGCCACTTCACTTGGCGGGTTCGGCGCTGTAGGCGTCCAGTTGCAGTACGTCGATTTCGGAGAAATTCCTGAGGCACTGTGGGCCTCGCCGTACAAAGATGATATTAATACACCGGGGCTCACGGGGAATACATTTCATCCGTTCACTTACCTCCTCGGTTTGTCTTACGCGAGCCAGATCACGGAGAAGTTCTCCACGGGCATTACTGCGAAATATGCACGTGAATCTCTCTATGATGGTCGCACTGTGCAGGCGATCACGGCACGGGGTGATACCACGACCGCCAATACGTGGGGAAACGGCCTTCTGTTTGATTTCGGGCTCAATTACAACACGGGCTTTCGGACTGTGAGGATTGCGGCATCGATGCAGAACTTCGGAGCAAACGTTCGGTATGCCTCGGAGGCGGAACCCGTGCCCATGGCTCTGAGGGTTGGCGTCGCCGCGGATCTCATTGGTAACAATGCACTCCTCATTCCGAGTGAAGACAATCGCATGACCGTTGCATTCGATCTCTTCCAACCGAATGACTACGCTCAACAGGCTCACCTCGGCATCGAATACGTGTACGCCGGAAGCGTTGCCCTCCGCGCGGGCTATAAGTTCAACTATGACGCAGACGGTTTCACTGCCGGCGTCGGTTTTCAGCAATCCGTAGCCCAAGTGAAGATGTCGTTCGACTATAGTTTTGGAGCCCTCAACTACAACCTTGGAAATGTCCATCGCATAAGCTTAGGAGTGGGATTCTAATGAAACACACACACAACACATTCGCATATGTGATGCTCTTCTGTCTCTGCCTGCTCGGCACACAGCGAACGATGGCACAAGGGTACGGCTATCCGCTGACGTTCCAGGGATTGAGCCAGACGACGACCCAGTCTGCAGCGGCGCGCGGCGCAGGGGGCATCACCTTCGGCATCAAAAATGACGTCTCGTTGATGTTTGCAAATCCGGCATCCCTGATGTCCTTGCAGGGGATTCAAGTTTCAATCGGCGGACTGCAAAGGATCGGCAGCTCCTACCAGGAGCAGCATTATTCCGGTGTTCAGGGCACCTCAGCTCTTGCTCCGCTCCTGGAGGCAACGACGGGCTCGATCAGCGATCCCGACACGAACGCTTTCTACAACGGAACGAAAGTCTCGGTCAGAACGCAGGCGGATTCCGTCCAGCGGCCTTTCGATTCCATTGGACCGAACTGGAGTCGATCGAAAACCAAGAGCGTGCCAGTCCAATTCAGCATAGCAGCACCGTTCACACTCGGTGGTATGCGCATTGTCGGTGCCGTGGGGGTGACAGAGTACGCCAATCTCAACTGGTACTACCAAAACAACAACGTCATGTCTCCTTCTGTCCTTTCCGTTCTGAATGGGACGATTGCCACGGCAGGCCTCGATCGGAATCCGTACACGTCATATTGGTATGAGTACTATCAACAACGCGACGGATCGATCTACGGCTACGGTGCAGCGCTCTCTGCCGAGTTCTCCGAACGGTTGTCGGTCGGTTTCAGCGGAATGATGCTGAAAGGAAGCACGGATGACATGGAAATGCGCGTTGGCCGCGGCAGGATGCTGTTCTTCACAAACTCAATGCGTCTTGATCGCCCCGGCACTACAAGCTACACAAAGACCGGAACATCGGACTTCAGCGGCACCGAGTTTTCGCTGAGTGCGGAGTACACCAGCCGCTACTTCAATGTCGGCTTTTCCGTGAAGCCGCCGACGACTATCTCGCGCAATTTTTCGAGCTCGTTCTCACAGGACTCCGTGGCGCAATCGAAATTGTTCCTTTCGAAGATCGATTCGATCACCGTCCATACGAGCGGCTCGTCCAGGGGTATGGACCAAATGGTCCTGCCATTGCGTGGCACATTTGGACTTGGGCTCACGTTGCGCGACAACCTGAAGATTGGAATCAGCTATGAGATTCGCTCGTATGCTTCCGCGCAATATGCTGGAGCTGGCGGTAACGCAACGAATCCCTGGCTTTCCTGTTCGATCTTCCACGTCGGTGGTGAGTACCTCGCGAATCAGTGGCTCACCATCCGCGGCGGTGTCAGCAACTACCAGGAAGTCTATCAACCGCTCACAGAGGGAATTCGTGGTGAGCCTGTGAATTATCCCATCTATGGATTCGGATGCGGCGTGAAAGTGGCGAATGGCGTGTTAAATGTCACGTATGAGTATGCTGATATGAAATACGTTGACACCTGGTCCAACGCGGTGAGCATCAACCGGCAATTCACAACCAACATCGTTGCGAGTTTTTCCTATACGATTCCAGGGATGAACTAGCATACGCGTGCCGCGCCGGGAAGGCTGGTCCAATCGAGCGGATGATGCTTTCCGACGGCGTGACAATCAGGACTGAAGAATCGAATGGCCGAAGACCTTCGCCCGCTCTGACATTCCT
>Ga0187870_1001373_pt1 | contig 22752 bp, 26 predicted proteins | sample June2016WEW_13_1_3_FD_132974 | JGI IMG/M metagenome (GOLD analysis project Ga0187870, IMG submission 132974) | Peatland microbial communities from SPRUCE experiment site at the Marcell Experimental Forest, Minnesota, USA - June2016WEW_13_150 | ecosystem: Environmental > Terrestrial > Soil >... | reverse complement strand
TGGAATTGCTCATGCTTAGGGGGGCCGGAAGAGAGCACGAAAATATTATTTTATGCTCAGCAAATTGATACCACCAATGAACCACAGAGAGACCTGGGTTTGAAGGCTGGGTGATTATGGATAGGATGTAAGCAGGATAATTCTTTGTACAGTACACCGTAAAAGATGGTTCATTAGCCAATGAATCGTTCAATACATATAGCCCTGAAGAGCAAAAAAAACATCACGGAGCATAGCGCTCCGTGAATTTGTTTCAACCCCGGATGAGCCGGATTTGCAAGCCGGCCATTTAGAGAATTCCAGGTTGGAAGCTATTATGTGGAATAGCAGGCGCCTGCTCAGGATGATCCGGGCCGTGAGGTTTATCAAAGTGGCCGTCGCACCCCCTGGCGCCTGTAAGACGGAAGCTCGTTCCGTTCATATTGAGAATCTCAGCGCGATGAACCAATCGATCCACCAGGGCGGTGCACATGGTCTGGTCATTGCCCAGGAATGCCGGCCACTTCGAGAATTCCAGGTTGGAAGTGACAAGGGTGCTACTGACCTCATCCCTGGCGGCAAACACCTGAAACAGGAGGCTGGCCCCCTGCAGGTCATAGTGCAGATAGCCGATCTCGTCGCAAATAAGCAGTTGGCAGGTATTCAACGATTTGATGTACCGGGACAGTTGCCGATCGTTCTGGGCCTCGGTCAACTGGTTGACCAGATCGGACGCCTTCCTGAAGCGGACAGTGAAACCCCTCCGGATCGCCTCCAGGCCCAGGGCGATCCCCAGGAAGGTTTTACCGGTCCCGCTATTCCCGATGGCGATGACATTCCTTTTCTCGGTGATGTAGCGGCACTCCGCCAGTTCGTACACCTGGTTCTGGTTCAGTTTCGGCAGGCGCTTGGTGGCGAACTCGAAGGCGTCAAGGACGCGGATGTAAGGAAAGCCGGCCGTCCTGGTGCGTCTTTCGATGCCCCGGCGTTCTTTTTCCAGGATTTCCAGTTGCAAGAGATTAAGCAGGTTGTCGGCGAAGTCCTTCTCCTTGGAGATGTTCTGCTCGAACCCGGCCAGCAAGGGAAGCTTCAGTTGTTTCGCCAAGACTTCGATCATTGCCTGTCTCTCCTCATTCGTCATGGTCTTCTTCACTCCCCACCAACCGGTCGTATTCGGTCAGGTCGATATGCTCGACGGTGATGCCGGGAGATTCATCCCCGGCGTCAGGCAGGCTGATATTGAGGTAGTAGCAGACCAATTGGTAAGTGGGAGTTCCGGATGAATTGGCCTGCCGCACCGCTAAAAGGAGGGCGTCCGGATCAACGCTCCGAGCTAACAGCATAATGTCCAGGAGTTGCTGCTCCTTGTCCCTGGCCCGGCAGATGCTCAAAAAGTCCTTGAGCTCCTTTGGCATGATACCCTTTCTTAAAGGGGCGGCATTGGCGATCGACCGGGGTTTGCTGGTCAGCAGCTCCAGGTAGTGTTCGGGGACGTATTGGTGGTCGCCTTTTTGCAGCGCCCTTTTATGCCGGTAGACTTCCTCACCCCGCGCCCAGACCGCTACGGTGAAAGGCGATACCTTGAGGGTCACCCGTTCCCCCACATAGTTCAGGGGAACGGAGTAGCGGGTGCCGTCCAGCAGGACGGTGAGATCGGAATTGACCAGGGCGGCTACCGTTTTGGCAGCCTCCATGGGCAAAAGCGGCAGGGGGTTTAAAGATCTGCGCTCCTCCTCGAACATGGCCTTGATGCCCGCCAGGCGGTAGCGGATCTTGTGCGTCCGGGTGTATTCCAGGCAGCGCCCATCCACGTGCTGCTGCAGTTCGGCGTGATCCAGGGCGTGGGGCATGGGAGTGAAGGCCAGGCGCCTGACGACGGCGACGCCGTTCTCAACCCCTCCCTTTTCCCACCCAGATGCTACATTACAAAAATTGCCTTCGAAGCCGTAATGCGCCTCCAATTCCATCAGTTTCTTGTGCTTGACAGCATGGACGCCGCTGCCTGAGGCGGCGGCGGTCCGCATGTTGTCGTACAGGCAGCGCCTGGTAACGCCCCCATAGAAACTGAAGGCGCGGACGTGTCCCTCTACAACACACATCTCGGATTTGTCGGGGAAAACCGAGGCATAGATGGCGTAGCTGTAGGGCAGGACGGTCACAAATACTGAAATATTGGTGTTGACGCCGCCGATGAAGGCCCGCATATCTCCCCAGTCCACCTGCATCAACTCGCCCGGCTCGAAGTCCAGCGGCACGAAGGCCTGGTGTTCTTCAGCCAGTTTCCTTACGTGGCGCCTGATCGTGGACTCGCCGACGGTGAAGCCCTTGCCCTTCAGCGCCCGCCAGATGTCCCTGGCGTTCCGGCGCTGCTTTTTGGGAAGAGTCTTGTTCTCCTCGAGCAGTGCCCCGATCTCCTTCTCCATGGCCTGCATAAGGGGTATCTCCAGCTGGGACTTGGTCGCCCTGGCGTCGTGAAGCACGGCGCCCTGGCAGTATTTCCTGATGGTCTTGCGGGCGCAGCCGAGGACGCGGGCGATCTGCCGCTGGCCGTGCCCCTCGTTGTGGAGGCGCCGGATATTGCGGTAGAGTTCAAGATCGATCATCCTTCAGCCGCCTCCCCGTCCTGGTTTTTCCCCGGGGAAAGGCCGGTGTCTTCGAAGCAGGCTTTGGCCAGCTTGCTGAAGCGCCAGAGCGCCTCCACGCATTGCTTCAGCATCTGCTTCAGGTTATGCCGGTCCACCGGCGTCAGGGTGGTCAGGAGACCCTCGGCCTCCCCGGCCAGCTTAAACAGCACGACGAGGATACCGCGCATCCTCTGTCCGGCCAGAATTCCTGCATCTTCTTCCCTGGGTCTCCGGCCGCGAGACTTCCGGGCGTGCGCCACCAGAGGCAGCGTCTCCCGGGGGTGCTCCAGGACCTGCTGCCTGACCGTCTGGGGGATGCCAGGATCATTGTAGGCGCTGACCAGCCTCTCGACCACCGATTTGGGCAGGCGCTCCGCCACGACCTGATTGGCGAAGACCTGCTGCACGCCTCCCGGCAGGCGGGCGATCTCCTGGGCGGTATGGGGGGAGATCTGTCCCGCCTTGACCAGTTCCACCACGCTCTTTGCCAGCCGTTCCGCTAGAGCCAACCGCTTGTTCACCCAGCTGACCGAACGCCCGACCAGGTAGGCCGCCTCGGTCTGGGTCTGGTGATGTGCCTGGCAGAGCTCCCTGAGCAACAGGCCCTCGGAGAGGGCGGTGGGAGTGCGCTTCAGGGCGGACAGCAGCAGGGCGAGGCGCGTGGCCTCCGGATCATCGATGCGCTCTACCACCACCGCCGGCGTCATACTCTGGCGCATCCGGGCCAGGACCATCCGCTCGCACTCACCGGACAGCACCTGGTAGGCGCCATCCACGCTCCGGACCACCACCGGGCTGGTGAGACCGTACTCCCGGATCGCTTTTTCGCACCTTTCCAGCTCCCGGCTGTCCACCGAGAGGGCGAGGACGGTGTTGCCCCGGATCGCCCTGACCGGTATCTCCTTGATATGGCTTCGCATCTCTTCCATACGATGCACCTCCTTGTCCATAAAGTAGCAAGGATTTTGGTGCAGCGCTGTTTTTTTGCGAAGAAACAACGGTTTAGACGAGAAAGCGCGAGCTGTCCTGCCAGTACTTCTGGGCCAGCCAGCAGCCAAACCCGGGCGGCGCCCTCAGAACGGGATCGATCAGATTGCAGAACTGCTCCGCCTTTTCACACTGTGCCCCGTCCCAGCGCTTGCGCCTGACCACCCGGGAGAGGGCGGCGCCCCATTCGCTCACCACCTGTGCTCCATAGTGAATCAGGCCCGGCAGCGTCAGGTAGATTTTCCGTAAGAACCGGGAGATCGTGGTGTGGCTGAAGGTCTCCAGGCCGAAGAACTTGATGACTCTTTCGGCGGTATCCCTCATGCTCTCCCCGCTGGACAGGTACAGGGCCGCGGCATAGAGGTACACAAAGACGGGATAGGAGCGGTTGGGGAGTTTGAAGGAGGGCCAGACGATTGAATATCTACCGTCATCCATTTGCAGGACGGGGCATTCGATCGTGATCATATGGTAGTGCAAAACCATGTAGTACAGTTTCTTCTTCTTGATCACTGCTCCCAAAGACAGGTACTCCTGGAGTTCTTCCTCGCTGAACGCCAGGGTCTCTTTGGGCTGTTTATTCAAATTGTAGGATGGCGTTCTAAGTGTTATAATCATTTTGCTGATGGTTGGGTTTTGTGGATTGTTTCTGTTTAGCGACTAAAACATACCACATTTAGACTTTTCCATCAGCTTTTTTCTATTTGTTACCTACTTTCCTCCGCTCTATCCGCTACCAATAGACGTGGTCCCCGGTTTGAGAGCGCAGAAAGAAAAAGGCCCGCATGCCGGCCTCCTTTTGCGTGAGCGCTGGGTACCATTTTGGTACCCGTTAAGCTGAGCGAATCCAGGTATCTGAATGAGCGTAGCACGCATTGCTGAATTTCAGCAGCAGCAGCGTCACCAGATCAGCAAGCTAGCGACCAACAAGGCCATCCTGGATTTCACCGACGGCCTGAACAGGGACCCGAAGCGGAATAAGATCATCATCAATCTGGTGGACTATTCAAAGACACCCCATGTTGTGCTGAAACATTTCATCAACCCGGACATGGCCAAGGTGCTCGCCCTCGAAATCCTAATGAGTACTTTTCCAAAAACCTTCCCGAAGGGGTATGTGGAGTACAAGGGCAACCCAAGGCCGAACGGCCCCCCGGAAGCCCGGGTGCTCACCATCAAGTTCGAGACCACTGCAGGCGATGGGGCGGAAAAAAGGTACCCCTACACGATCCAACTCGAGCGCGGTGACGGCGAAAGGCTACCTACCGGAGCCGTTAAGATGGTTGCTAAGAAGGAGGGTGCCATGATCTCTGCCAGCGTTCCGGATATGAAAAGGATCATGGTGCAGCTCCTGGACTACATCCGATGCTGGGAGGCCCGCAATCTCTTTACCGGGGACAGGAACACATACGATGGCATCATCCCGGTGCCCGACGGCTTTTAAGGGTATGCGCGTACCGTTCTAAGCCGAATGGTAGTGTCAAATTTGACGCTACCATTGGTAGCTAGGGATGCCTTTCAGACAAGATGGCTTTAGCCGAGGCCACAGATTGCCCTATACCCCCCCCCGCAGAATGTAACTCTTCGCTACGGCTCTCTGGTGCGCCGTCTCAAACTAAAAAGGCCGCTATCGTCCAGCGACCCCTGTGCTCCAGAAGTTTGACTGATCTTCTTTAGATGCCTGGAAACAGGCCATTCATCGCTGGCTCAGAATACTCTCTGAGCCAGATTTCTGTCCTAGGACGCTCTCTGTCGTGCCCGCCCAGCAGGACCAGAGACAGCTTATAGTACTCATCGCCGGAAATAACACCGTTGACGCGCAACGCATTGATGGCATAGTTGAGTGCCTTGTTGTCAACGTCCCATTGTGCAGCCGTTCGTGCATAGACTTTGATGGCACATACCGCTTGCTCAAAATGAATCGGCGTTTCCAGTTGGCATACAGCGTCTGTAATGAGTTCGTTCCAATACCGGTGCATTATGGCAGCTGGTATTTTACTACCCTTGGGTATTCTCGGCAGTACATCGCCGATGGTGATCCGCAGAATGGTTCCATCATATATAGCCTGAGAGTTGACAAACCTTTCCTGGGGTGTGATCGCACCGTCCTCGATCAGCTCATCCTGGCAGCGAGATAGCCCTCCCCATGCCCTCAGCTGCGCTTCCAGCAATTGATTATACATAGCCAACATAATTTTGTAGTGGTCGTTCTCATGCATTTTCAGTGAGAAATCATATACCCGTGTCTTCACGGACAGCAACCCCCTTGCGTCTGTATTACTCCGTCACTGTAACCGTCCAGGCGTCGGTGTTCCATGCTACCTGGGCGCCTAAATCATTGGCGGTCTGGCGCAGCTGAATATAGGCCGTGCCCTGATCCATGATGACCGGAATTACCAGCCCTGTTGTCGATATGGTGATAACGCCATTGAGATCGAATGGGTAGTATCCGTACGCTGCTTTGCTGACGGCTTTATCAACATCGATCTCCTTCTGTACGCCGTTGGCATTTTCTGTCACTATAGCGACGGTATCAGATCCACACGTTTCGGCAATCTGCTGAGGATTGGTTGTTATAATAACACCGGTCAAATCCGAGAGGTCCTGGACCTTGATGTACGTCCGACCACTGTTGATCTTCACGTCGCCTTGCTGCACCTGATGCCCGTTGATTGTCACCGCCGGAACCGTACCCGCGAATACCTGCCCTGCTGTAGCTGCCAGCATCACCACCGCCACCAACACTGCTGCCAATGCCTTTTTCATGACGTTTGCCTCCTTTAGTTTTTTTGGATATCTTTTAATCCTATTGTATAGCAAGCGTGCGAGCGTGTCAATATTTAAATATTAAATTTTCTGATATTTATTTGTTGTTTTTTTCCGGGGATTGAAGCATGCTCCCCGGCGGGCCTGGTACCGTCAATTATCCGTGCTAACCCTGATTCCCTCACTGACCGCTCCTTGTCCAGTTCCGGTGCTACTTGGCAGTGTGCCTGCCCCATCCACCGTCAGAGCCTGTGAGGCTGTTCCGGTCGGGTTGACGGTAATTGTGTGGTAGACCTTTATTGTGTTGCCATTAGCATCCGTAGATATGGTGTAATATGTTACCGTGCAACTAAGAATGTATTGTGCAGTTACCTGGTACGTTCCAGGGTTCTTATCAATGGCCTTGCCCTGGACGATTGAGTAGATACCCAGACCGTGCTGCATCCCGTCCAGGCTCCAGGTCTCCTCGAACTGTGCTGCCGCCGTCTGCCCGTTCGCTGTCATGGCCGTGCTGGTCGTCTCGCCTGGAGTGGGATCTATGGGGTTCGGTGCCGTCCACAGGGGATTTATCCCCGGATATGTTATTGATGCTGACTGAACACTCCAGGTTTCTCCATCGTAATAGCCTCCGGCAGGTACGTAGCTGGCTCCATCCGGAGCATCATGTGTTAACGTAGCGGCGATCATGTCGCTCCATTCGGCAGTATTCGAAATTCTGGTGACTTTCGGCGCAGGAGCGCCTTGCTGTGTAACCCATGTATGTGACGTGTCCCAAGTCGGTGCATTCACGGCTACCAGGCTTAATTCTCCGTTGCCACCGTTACCGCCGTTTCCACCGCCACCGCTGTTACCGCCATTCTCTCCACCATTCTCCGGGGACTGTACCGGCTGCTTTTGCTGAACCGTTATGCTTGCCGTGCCGTTCACCGGGTCACCGTAGGGCGGCCAATAGTTTGCCGTGATACCGGTTGTGCCCGCTGCAACTCCTGTTGCCAGTCCGGTGTTATTGCCAATGCTAGCTATGCTTGTATCCGCTGCCGTCCAGCCTGATTGAGTCGTTACGTCCTGTCCAGGACCGCTTTCGTCGCTGCTGTTCCAGTAGAATTTTGCAGTATACTGCTGCGTCCCGCCGGCCTGCACCGTAGCCGATGAAGGACTCACCACCAGGCCAGACATGTGCCACGGCGGCAGAAGGACAGTCTTGTACAAGACGTTAGTTGCTTGCGCCAACGGAGTGTTTCCGGAACCGGTGTTGTACATGATTCCGCAGCCCCAGGTAGAGGTGGTGGGCGGGTCCCAGATATGGACGTATAGCGCCCAGTCGATACTTACGTCGGACTGTTGCATGTGGCTTGGATCGGTGATGCAGAGGCCCTTGTAGATCTCGTAGCTCAGGTCATGTGTGACGCCCTCAGCGTCTGTCAATTGGGCGCTGCCATCTATAGCGTTCGGGGCGATCACGCCGTATGCCTGACCGCCAGTGTCAGCAGCGATCAAAGAGCTATTGGCGTAAGTCCAGGGCCGCTTCACCCAGTCTTGCTGATCGAGCCACTGGATGTTGACGTCGAAAGGATGGTCAATGTTGGTTATGGATTCGCCCTGTGTGGACTCTCCAACGTAACGGGGGTATCCTGTGTTGTCCGGTGCTGATGGGTCGCCGTAAGCGATCACCAGATGCTTACGGTAGGTGTCGTTGTTCCAGCCGTGGCCGTTGACGTTTGTGCTCCGGAACCACTGAGGGTTATACCCTTGGGTGTATCCTGACACTTCCGGGTTAGCCAAACTTGCTGCAGAACCAACGTCGCCTGGAGGCGGAGTCTGATCGCTGTCATCGGCCAGGGCGGGAGCAGCCAGAACAAGTACTAATAGGACTATCGCGGCAATTAAAGCTGTGATTTTGTTCGGGGAATTCATGGAACTGCGGCATAGGTACCATTATTTCCTTTAGGAAGCTAGGAATACATGAAATGCCGTTTGCCTCCTTTTGTAAAGTAGTGTGCTTGTTTTTTTACGCGAGCGAACTTACGGTTATGTAACAGTCCGAGTTGTAAGCGCCCTGAACACTGATCGTCTTGCCGTTCACGTGCCACTGCTTATCGGGCACGTTATCCGTAAGACTTGTCTTTGTCTCCACGTAAGCCATAACGCTCTGCACCGTGGCAGTGTCGAACTTCTGAGAGAGAATTTCCTGCACGGTTGCCCACTCTGCCTGTAAATCCTCCGGCGTGCCCTGGTGAGTGTCCATGTGCACGACCATCTGGATATCCACGCCTGCGCCAGTGTTCGGATCGTTGGAGTCGGTGATAGTTACCGGCGTGTTATCCGGCACCGTGTACCCGTTCATCGTATAGGTATTGCTGGTCAGATACCCGTCCGTGATACTCACCGTCTTGCTGGAAGAATCCCAGTTCACCTGATCTCCGAAGGCCTCGGAGATGAACCGGAGCGGCACCATCGTCCTGCCGTTTGCGATCACAGCCGGGGCATCGATCGTCACGGCCTGGCCGTCAACGGTGGGCTGGGCAGAACCGATTGCCATCTCGATTACATGGGCAGCCCTTGTCACCGTGGCCGTGTTCATGGCATCACGTTGCCAGTACACCTGGCAGCCCAGCGCCTGAGATACAAACCGCAGCGGGACGAACACCCTGTTGGAGTCGCTGTCCAGGTACGGCTGCTGATCCGGGAAGCTCACAAGACTCCCGTTTACCGTGACCGTCACACCGCCAACCTGATCGGCTATGGCTGGCGTTGGGGACGCTCCCGGAAGCGTGAGCAGAACTGCTACCACACCTACCGCTAATACCGATACAACTGCTCTCTTCAGGTTCTTCAAGCTAATCACTCCCCTTTCCTTTCCTTATAACTGTCTAACACAATCCTCCGTACGTACTCACTCGGGGTAATGCCTATTCTGGCCGCCTGCTCCTCAACCCAGGCCCATTCGTGGGGTCTGAACCGGATGACTCGGTTCAGTCTTGCCTCGCCCGCCGCTAAATGCCTACGGCCGGCTCCTGGCCGGGCGCCACCTTTTGGCATTACAAACACTCCCTACGCTATTTAATGCAATGCATCTTTCTATATTATCACCTCCTTTGACTGATTTCTGCTAGGCTGTTTTCAATATATCATCATCATAAGAATTATGCAACGCATTTTTCATAAGATATTTTTTATTTTAGACAAAAAAGGAAACCATGTGTCTTTCTCACACGGTTTCCCCGTCAATATGAGTTTACAACAGGCGGCAGCAAAGTCAAAGCTTTTCTTCAGAAGGGATCGGCGGTACGCGCGTACCACGAGCTGGCTGCCAGCGCCCGCGTTGCTTGTGCCTGGGAAAGAAGCCGAGTTAAGTTCTCTCTTAGCAATTTGCCGACCTTTCGCCATTTGGCGAAAAGATTTTCCGCCATGGTTGATGCAGGCCATTCTCTGGATTCTCTCTAACACAAGAAAGCAAGGATGCCCGATGGGAGAGCCATCGATCGGTGATATTTACTGGCTGACCTGCCCCCCAAATTAGGGGTTCCGGTGGGGCCTGCCCCTCAAATTTTATAAGGTCATGAATAAGGCCTGGCGCACAAAAGGAGACCTGGATCATGGTACTCGGATCATGCTCCCGGCCTGTAACCGGGAGGATGATTATTCATGGCCGCAATATCTGGGGATAACGCCGCCGGGGGATGGAAACTCTGAGGCGTCAACCAACTCGATCATAAAACACATGTTTGAAAATTGCCCTTCTAACCAGCCATCTGGCAGAAAAGCCTAAAATGCGCCAGAAGCCCATATTTGCGTTTTAAGCGACTTTGCCCATCGGCAGGTTACAATGTCCTTTCTTAGAGCCATAAATAAAGTCTGGAAAGCCTGCTCAATCTCTTTTCTGATAGGTTCTCAATCGCCCTTTTCGTTTGATCGGCCATTTCCTTCGTTAGCTTCACGTAACGCCTTGTAACAAGGATTAATATAATTGCTGCTATGACTTGGGCAACGGCAGCACCCACTTGAATCCATGCTGCCCATGCTGCGGTGGGTCTGGGAAATCATTGCGGCTTGCTCAATACTCAGCATATAGATCGCATCCTCCCACTTAGATTTTCAGGCCCCTGTCTAATTTTACCTGTGCTTTGACTGCTTCATCTTTAAGATATTTCAAAAATGTTCTGGCTTCATACGCTTTTGGATGGCTAAGTCCAGCCGCGCAATCTGCAATTATTTCACCGCAGCTAGCAGCAGCCAGAGGAGCAATCCTTGTGATATCAGGACTCAGCTTCCAGCCGATTGCAAAATGTCCATTATCTTCTCTAACAAATGCATGCTCGCTAAGAATAGTTGGATGAGTTAGTAACGATAGAATAGAAAACCATCGCACTTCAAGCTCTGTAAATTTGGCATCTTTACCGTATATGCTTGTCGTAATTCCGGCTGTATCTAAATATTCACAGACTCCTTTCGTGCCAATGCTTCTTCTACTAGAAAAGTCTTTAGGTGAATCCCATAAGACACTACTCCACCAATGAGTCAGTCGAGATTCATAATTGTTCTTAAGGGTTTCATATTCTTGTTTAACTTTTTCAAGATCCATAGGTGCAGTAACAGGGAGTCCGGCATCCATTGTTCTTTTTAAATGATCCCATTGTAAAACCTTACCAAAGTCAATGTATAGATCGGAACGCTCCTGGGTATCTTTTTCGCATATTAGCTTAGCAGATAAAAACAACTCAAACACGGTTCGATATTGAACTCCAGCAGCATATCCAGCACCGGTTGACAATGCTTCATGAATGCCCATTGCCAGTTGAGATGCCAATGATCCTATAATGAGTAACGCACGAGGTTCAGTAGGCTGAGGCCCTTCCCAAGAATCAAATAGATAACTTTGATATAAAGCTACTTTATATAGAGGTTCTAATACAGGTTTGAATTGTTCCTGTTGTTGCTTTAAAGATTTGTCAACTTCTGGTAAAACTAACTTTAAATATTCTTCAAAACCGGGTGTACTCACGTCTACCCTCTCCTTTCACTTCTCATTACCACAATACTCCTTTCTTCCGTTTGAATAAACATTTTCTCTTAGGACCTTACTTCTAAAATATTGTGTTTACAATTTCCTAAGACAAGGTTATAAATTGCAGGGCAACGTCCTCGATGATCTTCTCTCTCTCCTGCTCTACGTGTTCCGACCAATCGTTGTCGGCAATTTCAAGCGGCAATTCCAATCACCTCCCAAAATATAGCAAGCCCGAGAAATTAACGATTTATCTCAGGCTCCCATAAAACTAAAAAAGCGCCTGGCTCTAAGCAGGCGCTTACGAAGCGATAAACCTGAAACAAGGTTTTAAAAACTTCCGACTAAACTATAATTACTGGGACGAAGCTGTTTTTAATTCGCAATTATCGCAGTTCATTTCGCAATCACTACAAGCAGGAATCTTCTCTATCTTTAAAACGCTAGCCAACTTAACCATTATATACTCTAGATCCTGAGCAGGAACTTCCCACCTTGTTGGTTTAAATATTAGATTCTTATGAGATCGTCTTATCTTCGTAATTTCAATAATAGCATCGTGACCTGTACAACTAATATAATGAATTCGATCCAAGTCGTTCCTAGCTATAACCCGTTGAATAATGCTCTTTTCTTTTTCTCTGGCTCCAATAGAGTCTATTGGAGCTATAATCGTATAATGCCAATTTGGATCTGCATTATAACTATCTGTTTGCAAAACCACGGCCAATTTTGCCTTATGGGGAATTACCACGGCAACCTCGGGAGAATACTCGCGCCCTGTAGCTTCATCTGTAGCCGGCTCAAAACCATAAGGCTTCTGCAATATTGACAGGCTACCGCCATCATTTTCTAAAAAGCTCAGGGGTCTCCCATCATCAAATGGAATTCCCGCAAGATATATTTTCCCACGCTTAATATCTTCGTAAGAAACGGTAAACGGCAACCCAGACAAGCTGTTATTCCTCCCAATCGATACTCTCGAAAGCTTCGTACCCTTCTCGACGTTTACTTATTGTGTCAAGTTCCTGACTCTCCTGAGCGTTTGGATGATAAACAGATGATTCGTTTTTTGAAAGGTTTCTTTCTGGAGATAAACATTTTTTGTGAATGTTTTTTCGGGATGTTCCGTATTCTGTTAGACCTTTAATTGGAACAACCACACTCATTTTTCTCTTATCTCCTCTCTTCAGCTTCGACCTGCGGCTAGCAATCCCCATTTTTTACACTCCCCGCTGAGGCTGTTTATAATAATTATGCCCAAGCAAGGGAGTTTACAAGCAAAGATGAACGTACCATCTTAATATAAAGTACCACTCGAAGACTCTGAATGTCAACGATATTTGGTCGAGAGACAATTGCCGGTGGGGACTCTCACATCCAGAATTTCTTTAGCCGTGGCCGAGGCGTCGGTGCCACTTTTAGATGTAGAGCATTGACACGCTTGCACGCTGGCTATATACTGTGGTCAAGAAAGAAAAAACAAGGGAGTGGTGGTATGCAAGTAACATTGAACACCCGTATCAGCCCTGAGTTGATGAATCGACTAGACCAGGAATCAGAAAAGAGCCGTAGGCCAAAATCTCAGATCGTAGCCGAGGGCATTCAGCTATACCTAGAGCATGCGGTGTCCCTGCAGAAACTCTGCGACACAGCAAACGAACTTTGCGCACGTTGCAAGGATGACTGCGAGGCCTGCCCGATGGACAGGCTGCTGGAGGTCTTTCACCTAGTCAAAGTTGGGAAGGTCTGGAGAAAATAATAATAGGTTATTAGCGATGTTGTTAGGGGGTGTGGGCAATGAGCGAGGGCAAAATTAGAGGCGATTTAATGATCAAGGCTGTGGCCGATACCTGCGAGGCCTGCATGGACGTTGGCTCTGCCTGCAGGAACTGCCAACTCCAAGAGGCAAAGGTGCTCTGGAAGGAATTGAAACGGCGGCACCGGCTGGCAAACCGGGCGCGGAAGGCTGGCCGGCCCCGGAACAGGGCCGTGAATGTTAATAGCTGCACCTACGGCGAGTTTCAGCATGTCCACATGAAGCCGGGCGACGTGGATCTCCTGATGACTGAGCTTGGAGCCGCCGAGGCTTGGCGGCGGATCTGGTTCCTAGATTGGGCGCTTGAAAACAAATTGTTTGGCCGACAGACAGATTACGGTACAAGCCATACCCCCGGTCGGGTATATTCACACCGCCGAACGCTACAGTCCTCACAGTATTTTCTCCAGGCGTACCAGTGTTATCTTCGAGATCCACATTTCCACACCGACCAGGGCCATTGCTGGTTGGACGAACCAGACCAGAAGGAAGGTGAAAAAGCATGACTGACGAACAGTTGAGAAACTTTATCGAAAACGACCGCGTCCGGGTAACGGGTACCGGCTCCAGGAAAGCCCCACGCCACCGCTACGGCGAGTATCGCCGTGTCAGGTTGACACCCGAGCATTTTTATCGCCTGGTGGACGAACTGGGCATTCGGGAGACTGTCAAGCGGATCGGGTTTTTAGATTGGGCGATTCATACCCACCACCTTGCCAAAAATGAGTACGGCCACCGGAGCGCCCTCATCAGCCGGACGAAATCAATGTATCTCACGATGGTGCGAAACAAAAAGTTCTTGTCGCTGTACCAGGAGTATCAGACCGACCGGAGCTTCCACCAGGACGCATTAGGCCGGTGCTCATTCAGGGAGCCGGCACCGTTAGGCGGGTATAAAATCATAATCGGTAATAAAAAGCACACCGAAATTGGTGTGTCCGACTTCAGGCTGGGCGATTTCATTTGGACTAAAATTAATTCCGATATGGATCTTATTTTTCGGCAAAGCACAGGCGAAGAATTCATCTGGTCTAAATTAACCGCCGATGGAGCCGTGATATTCCGGAACATGGGCACCGACGAAGAAGTTGTTGCGCAAGAAGGCACCGGCATAGTGATCTTTACGCAGATCAGCTCCGGCGAAGATTTTGCTCTGTTACCAATAATCAACGATGTTGAGTTAGAAAAAATGAGCACCATGGAAAGATTTGTTGTGCAAGACCACCGGCTGGTTCCCTCCGACGAATACTACATCCCAGATTATAACTCCATCCCGAGCGACAACTGCGATGACCGCTAGGCTGAAGCCTAGGAGCAAAGAATTCAGCAGGAAAATGACTTGCCAAAAAGAATTAATTAGGTTATAGGAGCTAGTAGAACTGACGATTGCGAGGATAACAATGGCGGGCAACAGTAACTTACACATATCAAGAGCGGGAAAGACTGATGAATTCTATACACAACTTCCGACGATTGAAGATGAACTTCACCACTACCGTCAGTATTTCAAGGATAAGATCGTTTTCTGTAATGCGGACGACCCGGCACTTGGCAAAGACGGGCAAGACCATTTTGGTGATGGGCTTGGTGGCTACACGAGCAACTTTTTCCGGTACTTTCAGTTAAACTTTCAGCAGCTTGGCATTAAGAAACTGATTGCCACCCACTTCGACCCAAACAAGCCAACTTATAAATTGGAACTGACAGGCGACCGAGATAATGATGTTGTGAAAACCCCGCTGAAGCAAAACGGGGATTTCCGTTCACCGGAATGTTTAGAACTTCTTGACGAATGCGATATTGTCGTAACAAATCCGCCCTTTTCGCTCATGACGGAATATTTGCCGTTGCTGGTTAACAGCGGAAAGCAATTTCTAATCCTCGGAAATACAAACCACGCAATTTTAAGTGAAACCTGGACATATCTTAAAGGGAACCAGTTCTGGCTCGGATACAATAGCGGTCACTTCTGGTTTAAGGTGCCAACGTATTACGAAGAAAAAGAAACCGATTTTAAAATTGACGAAACAGGGCAAAAATGGAGGCTCATGGGAAATATCTGTTGGTTCACCAACATGGATATTGATAAACGTCACCAGTCGCTTGATTTATATATGCACTATACGCCGGAAAAGTATCCCAAATATGACCAATATGATGCCATCAATATTAATAAAACAATAGATATCCCAGATAATTATGAGGGTATAATGGGTGTCCCTATCACTTTTCTTGACAAACATAGCCCTGAACAGTTTGAAATAATAGGGGTCGACCGTTATGTTGAGGACAATCCGAAATATGGGCACAGGTTCACAATCGATGGTAAAGAAACGTACGCGCGTATTCTAATTAGGAGGAAATAAAAGTGAATATCGAACGAATGCAAGTAACGGTCGGCGAATTGATTGAGGGATATGAAGAAAAAGGCACTGAAGGCATAGAAGGTGTTGTTGCTTATAGCGGTAAACTTAATGTGCGTCCGCCATACCAGCGGGAATATATCTATAAAGACAAAGAGCGTGATGAGGTCATCCGCTCTATCATGAAGGGCTTTCCGATCAATGTCATGTATTGGTCAAAGGTAGATGATAACCATTATGAAATGATGGATGGCCAGCAGCGTACCATATCAATATGCAGATATGCGGCTGAAGATCAGAAGTCATTTTCGGTTGATTATCGGTATTTCTTCAACCTTCAACCTGATGAACAGAAAGCAATGAAGGATTATGTGCTCGACATTTATGTGTGTGATGGCACACCGTCGGAAGTGCTTTCATGGTTTAGGGTAATCAATATTGCAGGCATACGCCTTTCGGAACAAGAGTTGCGTAATACGGCCTATACAGGGCCGTGGCTCGCTGATGCAAAAATACATTTTTCAAAGCCGAATTGTGCTGCCCAAAATATGGCAAAGGATTACATGACCGGCATAGCTATCCGTCAGGAATATCTTGAAGCAGCTATAGAATGGATTGCTGCCCGTGATGGTCTTGGATCCATAGAAGACTATATGGCGTTGCATCAGAATGATGATAATGCCAATCCGATTTGGATCTATTTCAGGCGTGTTATCGAATGGGTTCAGACAATATTCCCGGTGAAGCGCAAAGAAATGAAAGGCGTTGAGTGGGGCATTCTCTATAACCAATTTAAAGACACGGAGCTAGACCCGGGCGAACTTGAACGGCGCATCAAGACGCTTATGATGGATGATGATGTTACAAACAAAAAGGGCATTTATTTCTATATCTTGACCAATGATGAAAAGGATCTAAATATCCGTGCTTTTACCGAAAGCCAAAAACGTGCGGTTTATGAAAAGCAAAACGGTATCTGTGCAAATCCAAAGTGTCCAAAGCATGGAGAACACTTTGACTTCAATGAAATGGAAGCTGACCATATTACACCGTGGAGTAAGGGTGGCAAAACAGTACCCGAAAATTGCCAAATGCTCTGCCTTGATTGTAACCGCCGAAAAAGCGACAAGTGAAAAGCCGTTTGCGTCTACTTGAACCGCCACGGATCCAGCATGGCGAGCACACGGTCGGCCTTCTCTGAGGCTATCTGCACCCGATCCTTGAACCCAGGCTGAAATACCACTATGTTAGACTTGCGCCCATGCTTCTGGCGATACTCCCGCATCTGAGCCAGCGTCATTCGTTCCATCCGGTTCACCCCCCCCTGTAACTGTTTATCGCCTAATAATTCCGGTATCTGGCTCACTGTTCCCGGTCCATTTCATTCAAAGTGGCTAAAAGGTCTGATTCATCCTTTGCTAGCTCTGTTTCTTGCATTCTTCTTCTTTCTGCTTCGCGAAGAAGGTGTGGCCAGCCGCCTTGAATTACTCCAAGGATGGTCCTGGTTAGCCTCTGCCTCTCCGTTAACGACAAATAGGGTTGACCTGTCATCAAGATATCTCGTATCCACATTACCTTTCGCACATATTCTCCAATATTTTTTTCAAATTCCTGCTCATTACCGCTAGGGATGGTAGGCGTGAGCACGGTCGGGTTATCACTTCTTCCCATTAAATAATCGGCTGTAACATTGAATGTGTCAGCAAGACCTGATAAGATGTCATCTGGCACCCGCCTGTCGCCCCGCTCGTATAGACCGACAGTATCCTTTTTGACCCCGCGCCCCAACTTCTCAGAGAGTTCTCTGGCAAGCTGGGCCTGGCTCCAGCGGCGATCCAGTCGCAGATCTTTAATTCTGTTACATGCAGGCATACTCATCGTTTCAACACCTCGTTATTAACCTCATTTGCTACATTATACCCCTCTTTTGAAGGTTGTCAAAGAAAATGTTTGGCGAAAGGGTGCTCAAGCCCCCTTGTTATGGGACTACGTTCTCATATTGTCATGACTTACTTGAAAATCGTGTTAAGTGGTTTTATAATAGGTGCATGGAATGACGATATCGGGAAAGGAAGGTTGCATTACCGGGGTATCACAAATTGAAAACCACCGTTTTAGTCGATTGCATCTCTGTCATGCATGACGCTCATTACCTCGAAGTGTCTTACCTGGTCCAGGGTGCAATTTTTTTCAAGCCCTATGAAAAATAAGATGGGGATGTACCCATAAGAGGAGATGATACTGGTTTACCCGAGGAAATGCAAATGGAATATGGTGGTGTTCGTAGGAACGGTCATGAGCCAACCGAATCGTTTGGAAGGAGGATACCCGCATAACCAGAAACAATAAAAAATTCAATTCCGACGATACTCTCAACTGGCTAATTCTCAAGAACATCACAGTCGATGAGAATGGGATCTACCGGACCGCAGAAACAGATCTCATGATCGCTAGCCAGGCAAAAGAGATGTTCGGTATCTGCGTGTCGGATGATAAGATTAGGTCACTGCGGTTGAAACTAGACATCTATCCCTGTCCAAAGGGCGGATCGAGAGCCGGCGCTGGTCGCCCGGTGGGTACGATCAAACATGCACCTGCACCACCATTGCCACCGTGCCGCCGGGGAGAGAACTGCATTCACTGCTCAGACCCATGCGTGCCCCGATCACACGGCGGTAACGGCCACAAGCTGAAGATATCTGACGAGGGTCTGCTAGAGTGGGCACCGGACGCATTTGGTCTCCGTGACGATGTCCGGGATCCCAAAAAACACCAACTGCCAATATGGGACGGCGAGAGGCGGAAGTGGAGACGGTTTGAGAGCTACAAAGCTCCGGGATTGAAGTCGTTCACAATACAGCCAATAGCAGGGTGATGAGATACAAGGATCGGTAGAGCGTCTGGTGATCGCCAGGCGCTCTCTTGTTATGTGCCGTGCAGGACAATAAGCATAAATCACTTAGCCCAGGCAGGAGGGCAATATTAATGAAGGAACCCATCTTCTTTTTAAACGACAAACACCAGAGCAACTACAGTAGGTTAGCGGCCAAAGTGCCCATCGACGATCCGGGTTACCGGGCAGCGGTCTACATCTTGGCGTTGCCGAAAATGCTCTATCACGGAACGGAGCCGTACATCAATAGAGATGGCATCAACTTTGACCAGCTAATCAAGGATCTGGGTGGCCTGTCCAGCGGATACCGGCACCTACTGAGGGCAGCCGCAAACCTTTTCAATGGCGGGCCGCATGACAGCAGCCCGTTTAGCTTGGATGATGCCCTGGGCGTCCTGGATGGTCCGCATCTGCATGTGCTGGTTCAGGCAATATGCCTGCGGTCGGCCACCGAAGATGTCCTGCACGGCTGACTATAGCAGCAGATTACAGGCGTCAAAGCTCGTAGTTATGACCGGCGTTGTTCATGTTGCCTGGAAAGAATCCGATATCATAGTAGGGGGTGAGCCTCATCAGAATAATTAGCATCACACAGCCGAATCAGATACCTTTTCACCTGGAAAACGGGGAGTACGTAACCTACTCCATCTATAACGAGGATGCCGACGGCTATCTCAAGAAGACGAACGATGGCTACAAGGTTGTCGTTCACCAAAAATGGGACAACGGCTATTTTGTCTCCGATGATGTAGAGGATGTTAGCAACGTGGTCAGGAACCTTTTTAGGCTGAATGCGACGATGACGGTTTATCCAGGTTTCGTAGTAGGGATGGCCCCGGACGGGCGGTTCAAAAAGCTCATTAACTTCTTGATGAAGAGGCTGTTTAGGACGCCAGATATGCTACCTGAACTCTTTGCTAAGTGATGCCCTGGGTCTTTATCAGGGAAGAAGGAGGGAACATGATAGACGATAATCTGGCTAACAAAGTACAAGGGTGGATTGATCTGCTGGAGTCGAAAAGGGACGAGATAACCGATGCCGTCTATGATGCGATGATGAAGGCGTCTATGGAGAGTAAAGACGAATTTGGTTATCACACCGTACATCTTGGCAACACTGGCAAGGTCTCGCTCATGACGTCCTGCGATTTTGAGTGGTCGGGCGAGATACCTGTCTACCGGGTAAGAGCCGGAAGCTGTGCATACCCATCGGTTGCAGATGCAACAGCAGTTGCCGACGATAGTATTCGGAAGGTCCAGCAGCTCCTGCTGGAGTTACAGACCGACGATGGTATATGGTTGGCTAAGCGTCTACTGATGGAGCTTCAGGATCCCTCTGAAGACACGGAGCGGGATATCAATGAAACATGACCCTGGAAGGTAGTCATCTGTCCAGGTGAGCAGGCAGGCAGGGTAAGAGCCCTCGGAAATCCGGGGGCTTTATTTATGAGGTACCTACGGGAAGATTGTAATAGAAAGGAGTTCCCATCATGAAATGCAAAGAGGTTAATCGCAAAACCAAGGAAGAAGGGAGAAGGGTAGCGCTCCAGTACGGCGATCCGGAAATGGTAAGCAGAACCCTGTTCACCAACAACCGGAACAAACATTGCCCGAGCTCGAGGGTTTTCAAAAAGCGCCTACTGCAGCTCTGCTGGCGGCCAGAGACTGATACCCTAACCGGGTGCAAGTCTTTGCCGGCCTAGTATTTAGAGCGCTCCACCACGTTCGATCTTCACAACAGACACAAGGTCGGAGAGTCCGACACAAGGTCGCCTGAGACAACGCCAGTCGATCTTTTTAATTTTTGGCTTTCCGAGAAATTATGTGTATGGCATTTTTCTGTGAAACCATAAACCGAGATTTGTTGTTGATCCGGCATGTGGAACTGGAAGAAAAAAGACATCCCGGTAAAAAGCCTGCCTGACCAGAACCTCTTAACAGGTCGGTGGCTGTGGACGACGGGGGTGATAACAAAACAAAACAGAACAGCATTTGCAGAAGGCGCCCGGCAGATAATGTCGGGTGCATTTTTTCCATTATGGTCAAAAGGAATTATAAAAAGATGCTCGAATATTATCGTTAAATGTTTTATGTTTTTTCCTTATCTTCCATAATTATTCCCGAAAAGGATGAAAACGACTAACAGGCGTGGCAAAGTCACACTAGGGGGACGGCTCGAACACGGCGCTTATTACCAGACGGGCAAGCAACCATCAAGGATTAATCATTAATTTGGAGGAAAAATGAAAAAAGGACTTTGTCTAACAGCGGCTCTGGTTTTGCTTCTTGTTGCCGGGCTGACAGCAGCGGTGCGTTCGGCAGCGGCGGATACCACCGTCACTTATAACACGCCTAACGGAACAATTACTTTCGATGAGACTACGGGAGCGATTACAGGATACTCTGGAACCGATACGACGCTAGACATTCCAGCCACCATCGACGGCGTTGCCGTGACCTCCATCGGGGACAATGTGTTTGAAAACCTCTCTAACCTTACCAGCATCGATCTCCCGAGCAGTCTGACCTCCATCGGGGACTATGCGTTTTCAACCGACCCCGATCTCACCAGCATCGACCTCCCGAGCAGTCTGACCTCCATCGGGGACCATGCGTTTTGGGATTCCGGCCTTACCAGCATCGACATCCCGAGCGGTGTGACCTCCATCGAAGATGCGACGTTTGAGCAATGCTTTCACCTGGCCGGTATCTCCATCCCGAGCAGTGTGACCTCTATCGGAGAGTACGCATTTTATGGAGACGATAGCCTTCCCAGCATCGACCTCCCGGGTGTGACCACCATCAGTGCGGATGCGTTTATGGCCTGCGGCTTTTCCAGCGTCATTATCCCCAGCACAGTGACCTCCATCGGAGAGTCAGCATTTTCATACTGCGGCAGCCTTACCAGCATCGACATCCCTGGCACCGTGACCTCCATTAGCGGTGGCGCCTTTGAGGGTTGCTCCGACCTTGCCTACGCCTTTTTTGATGGCAACGCTCCAACCATGGGAGCGGCGGTGTTTGATAGCGAAAAAAATGACTTCGTCGTCTACTGCCTGTCTGGAAGCACCGGGTTTGACACTCCAACTTGGAGTCCCGCGGGGACGACAGATAATTATCCCTGCGAGGATCTCGGCACCTCCACCACGGTATCCAGCATTAGCCCCTCCGGCGGGGCCGGCGGCACGTCCGTGACCATCAACGGCTCCGGCTTCACCAATGCGACCGCCGTTAATTTTGGCGGCACGCCAGCCACTAACGTCAACGTCGAATCGGACACCCAGATCACCTGCGATGCCCCGGCGGGAACCGGCACGGTAGACGTGACTGTAGTCGGCCAAGCAGTCACCAGTCCCGCCAGCAGCGCTGACCAGTTCACTTACACTGTTACGGCTCCGGCCCTGACCACGGCCCCCACTGCGGCGGCGGGCACGGTCGCCGGCGACACGGCGATCACCGTAACGAGCCCCAACAACTCCGGAGACACCCTGGCGGTCGAGGTCTCCACATCCAGCATCAGCACCCCGAACGTGGGAGATCCAGAGCCCACCGGCTACGGTGTCACCAACCCCTACACTTCGGGGAGCAACCTGGTAGCAGCGGCCGGAGACTACGTGGGAGTCTTCGAACTGACTAGCCCCACCGGTACGGTGGTAGCGTTCAGCCAGATCCAGCTGACCGCCGGCGATGTTGCCACAGGCCTGGTCGGCTGGTGGAAGCTTGACGACGGTAGCGGAACCACGGCTGCGGACAGCTCCGGGAACGGTGACAACGGTACGTTATCTAGCAGTTCGGGCTGGAGCGGCAATCACCCGTCCAACAGTCCGGCCAGTGGGTCCATGGACTTCAGCAACAACAATATGTTCACCGCCAATGTGCCGACCACGGATGTGGACAACGCCACCATCTCGGCCTGGGTATACTGGAACGGAACCACCGGTACCCAGGGCGGCAACGGACAGTGCATCGCCTACAACGGCTGGCCGCAGGGGCACGGCTTCGGCCTCTACCTGAACAATAACGGATTCCTAACTGTTTTAGTCGGAGGCATACTGGGTGTCGGGACCGGCGTTCAGATGCCGGCTGAAAGCTGGCAGTATGTCGTGGCAGTCGAACAGAACGACCAATTGACAGTCTACCTGGACGGGGTGCCGGTGCTGTCCAATGATCCATGCACACCGAACGCGATCACCCCTGCTTCGGACAGGATGTTTATCGGGAACTTCACTCCTGTTGGCAACAGCTACTACGACGACTTCCCCGGCCTGATCGACGACGTGCGGGTTTACAATACCGCCCTGTCGGCTGCCGAGATC
>Ga0187870_1001370_pt1 | contig 22829 bp, 19 predicted proteins | sample June2016WEW_13_1_3_FD_132974 | JGI IMG/M metagenome (GOLD analysis project Ga0187870, IMG submission 132974) | Peatland microbial communities from SPRUCE experiment site at the Marcell Experimental Forest, Minnesota, USA - June2016WEW_13_150 | ecosystem: Environmental > Terrestrial > Soil >... | reverse complement strand
TCCCGCGGGTCGCTGAAGTCTCCATGGCTTCCTCCCTTTCCGTTGTCTGTTTGAGGAAGCTTAGACGCAGCGGCCCGCGCTTGCAACCCTGTTGCCCCTTCATAGCATCTCATAACCCGGAGGCCGGTGGTTCCCTGGACTGGCCTCAGGGCAGGCGAGTCCAGCCCCCGCTACCTAGGAAGAACCATGGTCCATCGGGCTATGGTTCTTTTAATACCCGGCGGATTCCAGTGGCGATACTCTCTCATCTTCGGAGGTTTTGCCATGGATCTCAGTCCTTCGGGTTCGTCGGGTCATCATAGTCCGTCGGGTTCGTTTTCCCTCAGCCAGGCGATCGTCGCTTTCCTCAATTCCAAAATCGCCGAAGGTCTCAGTTCAAGAACTATTGAGTCCTACACGGCCGACCTGACCAAGTGGGTCGAGCGCACCGGCGACCGCGAGATCGGCAAGGTCTCCGGGCAGGACGTCAGCGCCTACCTGGCCTGGCTACGAACACACTACACGCCTCATCGCTTCGGCGGGAAAGATCATCCCCTCTCCCCCAAGACCCTTCACAACGTCTGGATGTCGCTCTCGTCCTTCTTCAAGTGGGCCGAACGTGACCTGGATGTCCCCTATCCCATGAGGGAGGTCCCGATCCCGCGCTTCCAGAAGAGCCAGGTGCCCGAGTTTACCCGCGAAGAAGTGGAGCGCATGCTCAAGGCCTGTCTCTACAAGCGCGAAGCTAACACTATCATGCGCCGCGCCTTCGTGATGCGCCGCTCCACAGCCGCCCGAGACACCGCCCTCTTGCTGCTCCTGCTAGACACCGGACTTCGCGCGTCTGAGCTATGCTCCCTCAAGGTCGGCGATCTGGACCTGAAGACGGGAAAGGTCGAGATCAAGAACGGCGTGCAGGGAGGAGCAAAGGGAGGGAAGGGGAGGACAGTCTATCTGGGCAAGTCCGCCCGGCGGGCTATCTGGCACTACCTGTCGAGGCGGGAGGACGGGCGAGACGAGGATGCGCCCCTCTTCCTTGTGAGTGGCAACCGGTTACTGCGGCCGAACGCGCTCTTGCACGTGATCGAGGGCATCGGAAAGCGCGCCGGAGTGCCAAACGCCTTCCCCCACAAGTTCCGCCACACATTCGCGATCACGTACCTGCGCTCCGGGGGCGACGTGTTCACCCTCCAGCAGATCCTGGGGCACGGCAGTCTAGACATGGTGCGAAACTACGCCCGGATCGCCCAGTCGGACGTGGCCCAGGCGCACCGGAAGGCCAGCCCGGTGGACAACTGGAGACTATAGAATCATCGTATAGCAGTAGGATGATCCAAGGGTTGCATGAATCCTGTCCAACCTCGGAGCATTTCTATCATCCTGGTAACTTCCCGGGACAGATCTGAGCCCTTGAAGGCGGCTGGGGGCTTCGCTTCATACTACCGGGAGATTTCATACCATTGTCAACGCTTGTGGGTTAGATCAAACCCACGGATGATTACGAAGTACTCCAAAGCTCACAAGCCATGAACCTAAATCTATGAAAAGAATCGAGCACAGGTCGGCGCAAATGTGCGATCTTCTGTCGACCAAGGAATTCCCTTCTCTTGAGGACACTTCCACCTCGCGCGCATACTTGGCCGAAATCAAAGCAATCCAAGGGAATGCCACCAATGATGCCAGGTTCGTGGCTACTCTCCTGGCAAAGGAACATCATGCCAAACGTTACGGCCTCCAAGACTTCGATGCCACCGATAAACCCCAAGGTGTTCCCGGTATTGACATTGACGTACAATTACCCGATGGAAAGTCCTTGGTGGCAGAGATAAGGACAACCACCCCATATATCCCAAATGATCTTGGAGCACAACAGAAAACGACATTCGAAAAGGATTGCATAGAGCTGACGAATGCAACAGCAGATGTGAAGCTGTTTCTCGTGACTGAAGTAAGAACCTTCCAACTGATGAAGAAGCCCAAATACAGGTCTCAATTGCGGGGTGTCAGTATTGTTCTTCTCACTACTGACGAAGAATTTGCTGCCTAAAATCCTTTTGACAGCGAAACGAGATAGAACTCCATGCCCATAAGAAAATCCGAACTCTACTCCTCCATCTGGAAAAGCTGCGACGAACTGCGCGGCGGGATGGATGCTTCGCAGTATAAGGACTACGTACTCGTCCTGTTGTTTGTCAAATATGTCTCGGATAAGTACGCCGGGCAGAAGAACCCCCTTATCGAAGTGCCCAAAGGCGGTAGTTTTGCCGATATGGTGGCCCTCAAGGGACAAAAAGACATCGGCGACGGGATGAACAAGATCATCGCCAGGCTGGCCGAAGCCAATGATCTAAAAGGTGTGATCGACGTCGCCGACTTTAACGACGAAGATAGACTTGGCAAGGGCAAGGAGATGCAGGACCGGCTCTCAAATCTTGTCGCCATCTTTGAAAACCCATCGCTTGATTTCACTAAAAACCGCGCCGAAGGGGATGACCTGCTGGGCGATGCCTACGAGTACCTGATGCGTCATTTTGCGACGGAATCAGGTAAAAGCAAGGGACAGTTTTACACGCCCGCCGAAGTCTCACGGGTAATAGCGAAGGTAATCGGCATCAGTGCCGCCAAGAGCGCGGATACCACCATCTATGACCCGACCTGCGGATCCGGCTCGCTGCTCCTCAAAGCCGCCGATGAAGCCGGGGTCAAGATCAGCATTTATGGGCAGGAGATGGACAACGCTACCGCCGCCCTGGCGCGGATGAACATGATCCTGCACGACAACCCCGCCGCCGAGATCTGGAAGGATAACTCGCTCTCCTCTCCGCACTGGAAGGAAAAAGACGGGCGACTGAAAGCCTTCGATTACGTCGTCGCCAATCCGCCGTTTTCCACCAAGGCTTGGAGCAACGGTTTCGATCCCGAGCACGATCTTTACGAGCGCTTCGAAGACGGCCTCCCACCCCAGAAGAACGGCGACTATGCCTTTTTGCTGCACATCCTGCGCTCGATGAAGAGCACCGGCAGAGGGGCGGTCATCCTGCCGCACGGTGTCCTGTTCCGGGGCAACACCGAAGCCGACATCCGCCGCAATATCATCCGTAAGGGCTACATCAAGGGCATCGTTGGGTTGCCCGCCAACCTGTTCTACGGCACGGGCATCCCCGCCTGCATCATCCTGCTGGATAAAGAAAACGCCGCCGGGCGCAAGGGCATCTTCATGGTCAACGCCAGCCAGGGATTTATGAAGGATGGCAACAAGAACCGCCTGCGCCACCAGGATATTCACAAGATCGTGGATGTCTTCACCCGCCAGCTCGAGATCCCCAAATACTCACGCATGGTCAGCCTGGCGGAGATCGAAGCCAACGACTACAACCTGAACATCCCACGCTACATTGATAACAGCGCCGAAGAGGACCTGCAAGACATTGCCGCACACCTGCTGGGCGGCATCCCTGAACGCGACATCGAGGGACTGCGCGCCTACTGGCAGGTTTTCCCCTCCCTGCGCGCCGAACTGTTCGGCCCCACCGACCGCCCCGGATACGTGGAGATGAAAGTGGGCGCGTCGCAGGTCAAAACGGCGATTTTTGAACATCCGGAATTCAAAGCCTACCACGCCCGCACGTTGGATTTGTTCGAAGCGTGGAAGAAGGCGCACCGCCCGCTTCTTACGGGGCTTAAACCCGGTTCTCATCCGAAAGATCTGATCGCTACCCTAGCAGAAGACCTGCTGGCGGCATTCGAAAGCTCCGCCCTGGTGGACAAGTACGACATGTACCAGCACCTTATGACCTACTGGACCGAAACCATGCAGGATGATGTTTACATGGTCACCGGCGACGACTGGCAGGAAGCGGGCAAGCTCCGGCTCATGGTGGAAGTTGAAGGCAATAATAGCAAAGAAAAAACCGACCTCATGATTGGCAAGCTTAAGCTCAAGGCAGACCTGATCCCTCCGGCACTGGTGGTGGCACGCTATTTTGCGAAAGAACAACGCGAGATCGACGCCCTGAAAACCGCGGCCGAAGCCTTTGCCGCGCAAATTGACGAGTTGATCGATGAACACAGCGGCGAAGCGGGCTTGCTGGCAGAAGTGACCGAAGACGGCAAGATCAGCAAGGGCGCGGTGATCAAGCGCCTGGCGCAAGTAAATCATGACCCCGATGCCGCCGACGAGTGCCCCGTTCTCGAAGAATGCCTTGACCTGCTTGAACAAGAAGCCAAAGCCCAGCGCAAGGTGAAAGACGCCCAGAAAACGCTCGATGCCAGAGTTGCCGAAAGATACAACACCCTGACCCAGCCCGAAATCAAAACCCTAGTCGTGGATGACAAATGGCTGGCCACGCTCGCCACCAGCGTGCAAAGCGAATTGGATCGCATCTCGCAAACCCTGACCGAGCGCACCAAGGAATTGGCGGAACGCTACGCTGCCCCCCTGGCGCAGCAAACCCAATCCGTGGAAGAATTGGCCGCCTCGGTGCAAGCCCACCTAAAAAGGATGGGGTTTCATGGAAGTGAAACCGGGCCACAAACAAACTGAATTTGGCGTCATCCCAGCAGATTGGAATATTGCCCCATTGGGAAACCTAACTACAAAGATTGGCAGTGGCATAACTCCAACAGGCGGCGAAAAGGTATACCAAAAAGAAGGGCGTCCTTTCACAAGAAGCCAAAATGTGGGTTGGGGAACTTTGTTGCTCGACGATATTGCATATATTGATGAACAAACCCACGCCACATTCTCTGCTACCGAAATTGAATTGAATGACGTGCTCCTAAATATTACAGGCGCATCTATTGGCAGAAGCGCTGTTGCAGATAGCAGACTTCAAGGTGGAAATGTTAATCAGCATGTTTGCATAATCAGAGTACACGGAGGTAGCCTTGATCCGAATTTTCTCAACTTCTTTCTCCTCTCAAAGAATGGGCAAAAGCAGATTGACAGTTTTCAAGCTGGAGGGAATCGACAGGGTTTGAATTTTGGTCAAATCAGATCTTTTCAAATCCCCCTCCCCCCCTTTCACGAACAACGCGCCATCGCCGCCGCCCTGGGTCATATGGACGCCCTGCTTGCCGCCCTAGACGCCCTCATCGCCAAAAAGCGCCTCATCAAGCAGGGCATGATGCACGAATTGCTGACTGCAAAGAGACGGTTGTCTGGGTTTAGTACTGAATGGGAAACCGTAGAATTTGAAGATATTGCTGATAAGAATATCAAGTGGAGCATTACGGGTGGACCGTTTGGTTCAAACCTGAAAGCATCGGATTATGTTTCAGAAGGTGTAAGAATTATCCAACTCCAAAATATTGGCGACGGTGTTTTTCGCAATGATTATGCTATTTACACTACCGAGCAAAAGGCTGATGAGTTGATAAGTTGTAATATTTATCCGGGCGAAATCATACTTTCAAAAATGGGCGATCCTGTTGCTCGTGCGTGCCTTGTTCCAACAACTGACCGTAGGTACTTAATGGCATCGGACGGAATTAGACTTGAAGTGGATGCAAAACGTTTTGATAAGCGCTTTATCCTTTACTACATCAACTCAATCTACTTCAGAAAGAAAGCAGTTGATGCGAGTACAGGTACAACTCGACAACGTATTGGGCTGAAAGACCTAAAAACTCTCCCCTTTATTGCACCACCTCAGCCTGAACAAGAAGCCATCGCCGAAATTCTCAGCGACATGGACGCCGAAATCGCCGCGATGGAGCAGCGGCGCGAGAAAACCCGCCTGCTCAAACAGGGCATGGTGCAAGAACTGCTCACTGGAAGGATACGCCTGGTATGAGTACTGTCGGACAAAGAGAACGCCTCACCCAGAGCCGCATCGTCAGACTATTCCGAGAGAGGCTCGGCTACATCTATCTTGGCAACTGGGAAGAACGCCCCGACAATCGCAACATCGAGGAGAATTTCCTGCGGGAGTTCCTGAAAAAGCAGAAGGTCCGCGATACGCTGATCAACAAAGCCCTGTACGACCTCAACAAAACTGCCGGCGACCAGAACAAGAGTCTGTACGATGTCAACGAGGAAGTCTACAGCCTGTTGCGCTACGGCGTCAAAGTCAAGGCCGAAGCAGGTGAGTACACCGAAACCGTCTGGTTGATTGACTGGCAGAATCCTCTTAACAACCATTTCGCCATTGCCGAAGAAGTCACGGTAAGCGGTCAGCACGATAAGCGTCCCGATATCGTGCTGTACGTCAATGGTATCGCATTGGGGATGCTGGAACTGAAACGGTCGACGGTCTCGGTCTGGGAAGGCATCCGCCAGAACCTGGATAGCCAGAAGAAGATCTTCATCCAGGGCTTCTTTTCCACCATGCAATTGGTCATGGCAGGCAATGACACCGAAGGCCTGCGCTACGCCACGATCGAAACCCCAGAAAAGTATTACATGACCTGGAAGGAAGCCAGCGCTGTCGAGAATCCGCTGGATCGCTCGCTCACACAACTGTGCGAGAAAACGCGCCTCCTGGAGATCATCCACGACTTTGTCGTGTTTGATGCTGGCATCAAGAAGATGTGCCGGCCGAATCAATATTTCGGCGTCAAAGCTGCTCAGGAGCGAATCCGCAACCGGGAGGGCGGGATCATCTGGCACACCCAGGGCAGTGGCAAGAGCCTGACCATGGTCTGGATCGCCAAATGGATTCGGGAGAATGTCACAGGCTCGCGCGTGTTGATCATTACCGACCGTATCGAGCTGGATGAACAGATCGAAAAAGTATTTAAAGGTGTAGCCGAAGAAATTCACCGAACGACTAGCGGCGCGGACCTGGTGGCCTGCCTGAACGCCGCCCGGCCCTGGTTGCTCTGTTCGCTCATCCACAAATTTGCCACCCGCGAAGAAGGCGATATCGCCGGCTACATCGAAGAATTGCAGCACAGCCTCCCGTCCGATTTCGTTCCTAAGGGCGACATCTACGTCTTTGTGGATGAATGTCACCGCACTCAATCAGGCGACCTGCATCAAGCCATGAAAGCCATTCTGCCGAATGCCATGTTCATAGGTTTCACGGGGACCCCCCTGCTGATCGCCGACAAACAAAAGAGCATCGAAGTCTTTGGCAGTTACATCCATACCTACAAATACGATGAAGCCGTCAAAGACAAAGTGGTTCTGGATTTGCGCTATGAAGCGCGTGACATTGACCAGAACATCACCTCACAGGAAAAGATCGACCAGTGGTTTGAAGCCAAGACCAAAGGGATAACCGACATTGCCCGTGCCCAGCTCAAACAGCGGTGGGGCACGATGCAGGTGGTCCTGAGTTCGCAGGACCGCCTGGAGAAGATCGTCGCTGACATCTTGCTGGACATGGAAACCCGGGACCGCCTGCAGAGCGGTCACGGCAACGCATTGCTGGTGTCAGCCAGTATCTATCAGGCGTGCAAGTTCTATGAACTATTTACTTCCCACGGATTTCATAATTGCGCCATCATCACCTCCTACCGACCGTCCATCGCAGATGTCAAAGGAGAGGAAAGCGGGGAAGGGGAGACCGAGCAACTGCATCAGTATGAGATCTATAACAAGATGCTCAATGGCAAAGACGTTGAAACCTTTGAGAAGGAAGTCAAGAAGAAGTTCATCGAAGAACCCGGCCAAATGAAACTGCTGATCGTGGTGGACAGACTACTCACCGGTTTCGACGCGCCACCCGCCACCTATCTCTATATCGACAAGCAAATGCGCGACCATGGGCTTTTCCAGGCGATTTGTCGCGTTAACCGCCTCGACACCGACGACAAAGAATATGGCTACATCATCGACTACAAAGACCTATTCTTGAGTTTGCAAGGTGCGATCAGAGACTATACCGCTGGCGCGTTCGATGGATACGACAAGGAAGACGTTCTGGGCCTGTTGACGGATCGCCTCGAAAAGGCCAGAGAACGACTGGAAGAAACGCGCGAGACGATCAAGGCCCTGTGTGAGGCGGTCGAACCGCCCAAGGACAGCGCGGCGTATATCCGTTACTTCTGTGCCAGTGACACCGCCAATAAAGACGCCCTGAAAGACAACGAACCAAAACGCATCGCGCTATACAAACAGACGGTATCCTTGATCCGTGCTTATGCCAACATTGCCAACGAACTCCCCGAGTCTGGATATTCTGCTCAAGATATTGAGAAGGTCAAAAAAGAAGTCGACTATTATGAAAAGGTGCGCACAGAAGTAAAACTCGCCAGCGGCGACTACATTGATCTCAAAATGTACGAACCTGCCATGCGCCACCTGATCGACACCTACATCCGCGCCGAGGAGAGCCGCAAAATCTCCGCCTTCGATGACATGAGCCTGATCCAGCTCATCGTCGAGCGTGGCACGGATGCCGTGAAGGAATTGCCCGAAGGCATTGCAGGCAACCAGACCGCCATGGCCGAAACGATCGAGAACAACCTGCGAAGGGTCATCATCGACGAACAGCCCATCAACCCGAAATATTACGAGCGCATGTCCGAATTGCTCGATACGCTGATTCAGGAACGCAAAGCGAAGGCATACGAGTATGGAAAATATCTCGAAAAACTGGTCGACCTGACCAGGCAGGCCAAGACTCCCAGTGCCACCACGTATCCCAAATCACTTACCACTTCAGCAGGCCGCGCCCTCTATGACAATCTTGGGCAAGATACTGAACTTGCCCTGACACTCAATGCCGAGATTCTCGCAACCCGACAGGACGACTGGCGCGGTCATCTCATCAAAGAGCGGCAGGTGAGATATGCAATTCAAAAGCATGTTGCGGACAAAGCAGAAGCCGAACGCATATTTGAACTGGTAAAGAACCAAAAAGAGTATTGAACATGAATCATATTGACGTAAACGGTTTAGTGGTAGATGTACTTCGCAAGGATATCAAAAACCTGCACCTCGCAGTCTATCCGCCCGCCGGCCGAGTCCGCGTCGCTGCTCCGCTGCTCCTCCATGATGAAGCCGTGCGCCAGGCCGTGATTGCAAGGTTGGCGTGGATCAAGCGCCAGCAAGCCAAGTTCAACGAGCAAGAGCGCCAATCCGAACGCGAGTATGTCAACGGTGAAAGCCATTACTTCCAGGGTGCGCGTTTCCTCCTCAACGTGATTCTGCACGACGCTCCTGGCAAGGTTGTCGTCCGCAACAAGAGGCACATTGACCTGTACGTCCGTCCTGGTAGCAATACACTTCAGCGGGGACGCGTTATGTCCGCATGGTATCGAACCTATCTCAGGCAAACTGTCCCCCCGCTGATCGAGAAATGGGAGAAAATCATCGGAGTCCAGGTTGCCGATTGGGGCATCAAGCAAATGAAGACCCGGTGGGGGACATGCAACATCCACGACCGCCGGATCTGGGTCAACTTGGAGTTAGCCAAGAAATCCGAAAAGTGCCTCGATTATGTCGTTGTCCATGAAATGATGCATCTGCTTGAGCGTAATCATAACGAACACTATCTAAACCTCATGAACAACTTCATACCCCGGTGGCGAGAATATCGGGATCTATTGAATCGGGCTCCATTGGCTCACGCGGAATGGGATTATTGATTCTGGGTCCCGATCAAACGAGATACTACCTTCCTGTCGTTAGCCACAATGACGGCGCGGTTTGTCCCTTCGTGCGTATGGCGCCACCATATTTGTTTCCGTGCATAGAACATGCGGGGCTTCCGTATTAACCCCTCCTCTTCCACGAATCTGGACGTTCACTGCATGCGTGTCATCGGCGGGAGATGAATGACCTGGTGGGCGAGTTGCGGCGTAGTGCGCCCGGAGGGTTTTCGCGTCACTGACAAGGATAGACCATGGCTGAGATTACACCACGACGGAATGGGGAACTCCTTCGCATTGTGTTTGAGATTCTCTTAAGTGAGCCGAAGGGGCTGCAGGCGAAAGAGGTTCTTTCTCGAGTGGCGGACAAAGTGAAGTTCTCGGATTTCGAACGAGGTTTTTACCCGTCAAGCCCGGGCGTCCCGCGCTGGCATAAGATACTCCGCTTCGCGACGATACCCCTGGTCAAGGCAGGTTGGCTGATTAAGGAGAGGGGTGTGTGGGCTGTGACTGACGAAGGCAAGGGAGCCTTCGGAAAGCACAGCGACCCCGACGATTTCTATCGGGCGGCAAACCGCGTTTATCAGGAGTGGCGCTCTTCTCGCCCCGAGCCAGTCGAGGAGCCCGAGGAACTCGAGCAACGTGTAGAAAAGGTACGTATCACTTATGAGCAGGCCTCTGAGGATTCGTGGTCGGAGATAGACGCCTACCTTCAGGACATGGACCCCTATGAATTCCAAGAACTTGTCGCTGATCTTCTAAGGGCTATGGGGTACTTCGTTTACTGGATAGCACCGAGAGGGAAGGACTATGGCGTGGATATCATTGCGCACACCGATCCTCTGGGTGCAACAACACCAAGAATCAAGGTGCAGGTCAAGCGGAGAGGCGACCCGGTAGGCGTGGAAGGGTTGCGCGCATTCATGTCCGTGCTCGGCGACGATGATGTAGGGATCTTCATTTGCTCGGGCGGGTTCACGCGAGATGCAGATGACGAAGCCCGGACCCAGGAGCGACGGAAGATCACCCTGATCGACCAGGGCAAATTGTTTGATCTCTGGGTGGAGCACTACGACAAGCTCTCCCAAGAAGCACGCCAACGCATGCCGCTCCGGCCAATCTACTTCCTTGCACCGGGCGAGTAGCCATGGCAACGTACAGGCAGCTCCAGGCCTATGTGCTCAAGCGCCACGGGTTTATGCCCAAGACTTGCTGGATAGCGCACGTGAAGGAGATGTCCGCCCTGCCAATGCGCCGGGCCTGGAACCGGCAGAGCGAAGAAAGGCAGGAGCGCTGTCCACCCGATAGAGTTGAAGCGATCCGGGATGCATTAAGGCACTTCGGAATCATCCGCTAGAACACCGAAAGGGGCCCCTGCGCTATGTCTTCGACGCTTGTCTGGCTTAACCATTCCGAGCATGAGCGCCGCAGGATGCTCGATGCAATCGCGTTGTTCCGCGAACAGGATACTCGCAACGAGCTGGGGCTGGGGGCGATCCGCGACGGCTACGCTTGCTTCCTTTTCCCAGGTTCGAGCACGGTCCAGCCCTGTGCGCGCTACCTGCTTTTCGTTCCCTGGATCTACCAAGAGCTGGAGAAGGATGCAAATCCCGCGACGCCAATAGCGGACCAAGCACGGGGCCGCAGAATCAACCTGCTCTTTCCTCTGCTGCATTCCGACGATCGCGAGTTGTCGTAGTAGATGTCGGAGGTGATGTCTCCCAACACGAAGATGTGATTGTTCCTGGCCACGGATCCCCCTCGCCTGCCCAGGCAGGTTGCGAATCATCTTTGCCTCGGCCGCAGCCGCGAGTCGGCACAACTCTGGGGGAGGGAGCCACGCTGAGCTCGTGCGCGAGCGGCCGAGCTATCTCTTGCCTGGAGGATCGGCTGGCGCCAGGATCTGGCCGCGAGGGACGGTGAGGGAAGGCCTTCGCGATACCTTCCGGAGAATCAACAACGCCGCGAGCCGTTTCTCAAACGGCCGACGGCGCCATCAAGACTCCCCCCTGGTCGACATCCGCATCCCCATTCTGGCGGAATTTATGTAGGTGGATCATAAGGCAGATCGCGGGGTTGTCAACTCGCCAAAGGTGGCTCTGAACCTGGATGGGGGCTGCATGGGCATGGATAAGCAGAGGTCTTACACCCCTCTTTCGGTGCAAACCAGCCCGCCCTCGGGCCGAGGGTTTACTCCCGGAACGAGGGCTGATTGTGACACCCCTGCTCGAGGTGATCATGCCGCGCAACAGAGAACCGGACAGAACGAGGCAGGGAGATCCTGCTGTGAAGCCTACCCCTCATGGCGGGGGCAGAACTGGCTCGATTGTGGCAGGCAACCTGGCGGTTCGGCCCTCGCCCCTCGTTTTCTTGACAACCGAAGCCCCTTCATAGATGTTGGACGCCAAGTCCTTCGTCTAGCGTTGTGGGCGAAGGCACCTGAGCGAGCAAGGCATCCAGAATGGCATCGATTCGCATCAGGCCCGATGTGATCGACTGGACCACGGCGCGGTCATCGCTGGGGTCGATTCGGCGTCTCGCTGAGGCGGATGAGTGCGCGGCTTCGCCGCGCAGCTCAGAGAAGCTGTTCATATCGGCCACAAAGACGGTGTCAAGGTCGTCAAGAGCGATGCCCACAGGGAGCAACAGCCGCAGGAGGTTCTCCTCCTTGATTCCATGGTTCTGCGAGATAGAGTAGGCAAACGACCTCATGGCCGAGTCTAGCTTGGTGCCTAAGCGTGCTCTCATTGCCCATGCCTCGAAGCCTGCAGGCCCCTTGGGTTGCATTGCCACAGGGGGTTGCTTCATTTCGATGCCCGAGTAGGCTATCAGGCAGAGGGCTGGATGGGAAGGGCCCTGGCCGGCTTTCCATGCCCTCACCGCGGAGAGTGCGATTTCCCTGACGCGGTCCTCGATGTACGCCTCGATTTCGGCATGCACGAGCACGCGAAACCCAGAGGCACGAATGTATGCTTCCGGCGTGTAGGCTCCGGTTGGGTCCACTTCTGAGGGGAGTAGGCAAGCCGCAGCGGATTCGATGTGGTCGGCCATCTCCTGAAAGCGGCTGGAAGGGGACACGTTACCACCTGGCTAAGTTACCTAAAGCCTTCGAACGCGATTCTCTTGCCTTCAAGCTCGGGGACATTGAAACTAGCGCGAAGGACACGTCGGAGGCGCGTGCCCCATACGTTGAATCTGGTTGCGGTGGCGGTCAGGCTCTTGGTCGTTGTCTCTATGGAAGTGCGGAAGGCGTCGTCCTCGAGACACAGCGCCTTGAACGCGGACACAACCGCTTTGGCCTTCCTGGCGGCCGCGGTGCGGATTGCGCGATCCGAGAAGTAGAAAGTGATTACGTCCAAGACGGCGCGGTTGAGTCTGGGTTCGAAGCCGTCGGCAGTCCATTTGCGGGCGACCTGGTCCTTGCCAAAGATCTCGATTGCGGCCTCTACTGCCTTCTCAAACTGCTCGACGCGCTTTTGGACCTGGGCTTGGTTTTCAGGCCAGGACTTGTTCAGTTGGTCGCAAGCATCGTCGAGAAACGCTTTCATATTGCCGGCGTAATCCTCGATGGAGAACTGGAACGCGATGTGACGCACGAGCAGCTCAATGTCCCTCATCCTGAAGTCGGGCTCGTCGGTGTGTAGGAGGGCCTTGAGGGCCTTGCTCGACGAAGAGGCTTCATCTACGTAGTCAACAAAAGGCCCAGGAAACGCTGCCTGCCTGAGCTCCTGGGGGGAGAGGCTGACGCTCCCTGTGTTCAAGCGCACGAAGACCAAGTGAAGGAAATCGCGGTTAGGCCAATTCCTTATCACCATGGACCGGATAGGTTGATTTGAGAACTGCCGCCGGTCAGGTTCGAGGAGAGGGTCGTCTGTGAGGTCTTGATACCTGCGACCTATTAGGTCCTTTCTTATATCGAGCGCGCTCAGAGGAAACGCATTGTTCTTCCCTCCTGCGACGCCTGTGAATTGGAGTAGGGTGAGGAGGCGCTGCTTGCCGTCAAGTACTATGAAGCGGCCCTTCTCTTCCTTCTTCTCTGCTAGCACAATTTGAGGGATGGGGAGGCCCAGGATCAGGGACTCAATAAACCGGCTCTTCCGAGGAACCGACCATGCGTCTCGTCGTTGGAAGCGTGGCCTGAAGTCAATGTTGCCGCCCTGTAGCTGGGAGATCACTGTCTCCGTGGTCCAGTCGGTCGAGTATATGACCGCCTGCGAGACAAGCTGAGCCGAGAGCTCGGTCTCAAGTACTTCGTCTTGCTCTTCGACGAACTCGATCGCGTTGGAGCTGGGGAGTTCCTCCATGTGGCTCTCCTTTGGAGAGATGACTAGCTGCATCCATACACAGCATCACAGAAAACCGCAAGTAGCCCTAGCACCTAACTTTGGATTGAGCGCCCTTCAGCCGCGTAAGCGCCTTTCGACACGGTTGCCACATAACCCTCTAGTTCCCTTAGGGCATCAGGAGGAACGTCCCTCTCGACCAACCACCTCACGAGACTGGCTCCCTGAGTATATGTCGCTTGTCGGCGACTGCAAGGCAGTGCACTTGCCTATGCCGTGGCTTCTCAGATCACCGGTATCGGCGCACCCGATTGGGACTGTCGACCAAATTGCTTTAACCCCTAGACTTCGAAGCTGCAAGCCAGCAGTGTTTGGTTACTCCATTGGCATTGGCCTGCGCGGCCAGCCCTCGTTTTCTTGAGAGGGTCCCGAAACGGCCGTGCGCACAAATCCTCCTTGTCCATCCAGTATAGATCGGAGTGCGGGATCTAACGCATACAAGTTCGTTGCATGGGCAGTTCCCGACTAGGCAGTTCGTCGCCAAAGAAGTCTCGTCGGACACGAACACGCACTCCGTTCTGCACATCCTGCGCCCATTCACCTGCCAGGTTGCCTCGGGCCGCAGCCGGTCCGAACGGATGCAAATCGGACAACGGATGTGCGGATGCACACCCCTTGCGGTAAGGCCCCACAGAGCGAGTGACTGGCGTGACTAGGCCAGTGCGCCGTGCCCCATTAGTCACCACCGGCACGTCTGCGTCACCCTCTCGTTGCCTTCCATCCTGTGCCGCCCGGCCATGTGCCCACTTGACACGGCATTCTCTTCTTCTATAATCCTCATGAGTAAGACCAAACGTTAGAAGTGTACTGAGTAACACAAACGTTAGCTGGCGCACGAGTTCTTGTGCCGGCTTTTCTTTTTCCAGGGGGACATTGGCATGATCAACACCATCATCTTTGAGGGGCTCGTGGTTCGCACTTGGACATTCGCCGGCGATCGCCTCTACCGCATCGTTTCGTACCGTGATCCGGGCTTTCCTCCCAAACCCAGGAACGAGGAGCAGGACGCCGTGGACTTCATGACCGTACGCCTCCCAAGAGCCTCCCTGGGCGGACCCGTCTCGCTCAAGGTTGAGGATCTGGTCCGGGTTCACGGTTTCGTGCAGAGCCGGGATTATGAGGAGACCTTGGCAGAGTTCGCTTCGCGAGCTAAGGGTCCCGAGCTAAAGCTCCCGGATGACTTTGACCCGCGAGCCCTTCGCCGGACCCGCGTGGCCACCGAGATCGTCGCTCAGCAGATCGTGCTTCTGGATAAAGTGCGAGCAAACCGCAACTAGCAGGTTCGGGCCTAGTCATTCTTCCCCCGCGGAGGGATGGTCCCGACCTTTGATCTTTTCCAAATCTCCTCCAACCGCGATCTGGGCAGCAAGGCCGCCCTGGACATGCAGGCCAGGAGGCTGGTGGCGACAGATGTCTGTTCGCCCAGGGGCGACCCCGGAACCCGCTTCTGGGGTTCCTGGGGTTCGTACTGAGAGCGCCGAAGAACAGGACGCGGCCGGGAGGTGCATAACACGCCGAACTAACACACGAACATGGCTCGCACGGCCGGCGGCGCCTACCCAGACCGTGCGAGCCGCCCACACGCCTCGTACCACTCCCACGGACCTCTCCCCCGTTCTGCCTCGTTCGAGATCCCCGATCCTACGATGATATTCCTCACGTTAGCTTGTCCAATCCCCACACGTCAGAAGGATCCTCCGTCCTGTCCGCTCCAGCTATCCACCTTGCTGGACTCTGCCTCGCTGGCTATGCTGGCCTACACTCGTCGGCATCAGCGCTCTTTACTTTGGACGTGTGCACTCCCTCCCTCTTCGCCCGCTCGGGCTTCATATCTGAGAGAAGAGGACGAACGCGAGGGTGCCAAGCCCGACGGCAACCTCATTCCGGCCCATCTTCTGCCGCACCTCTCGTATCAAATCAGATTAATTCCAGGCCCGGGCAATTGGTTTAGCTGGCGATGGCGAGGACTGATCCCGCAGGTTGGGATGGGGTGGGGCCGTTGGAGCGGCGCCCCACTCGGCCTATGGTTCTTCTCCCGCAGAGGGGATTACATCGGGGTTCAGATAGCTTTGTTTCACGACCGAGGTGCGATAGTGCCCCAACTGGCGGGCAACCATGCGAACAGAACCCTTCTCCCCCATCCCGGCGGCCATCATTTCGCAGAACTCTTGCGTCGCAAAGGTCTTGCGCAAGCCGTGCGTTCCCAGGGGCTCGATGCCGGAGGCCTCGCAGGCCTTGCGCACCCAGCCACGAGCCCTCGAGGCAAGGGATCGCCGAGAGGTGAAGACGTGCCCACCGGGGTGCCGGCTTCCCAACTCCATCAGGGCAACCAGAATGGGGCGTTTCTCGCGCGCGATTGTGATTTGCCTCGGTCGGCCTCCCTTGGTGTGGTTCACCGCTCCCTTGAGCGTGATCGTCATCGCCTCAGGGTCAATGTCGCTGTTTCTGAGGAATGCCGCCTCCGAGACCCGCAGTCCGGCCAGCTGCATCAGCTCCAGGAGCATACCCACCTGGGGATCTCTCTCCTTGACATGGGCCACGATCCGGTCGGCATCAGCCTCCGAATACGGGACCGGGCGGGGGTCTGAGTGGAACCCTGTCATTCCTCCCTTCCCTGCGAGTGGCAGGAGCTGGGGAGCGTCCGCGGCAAACACGCCTGCCCGCCGACAGGCTACGTCCAGCTTCCGCAGCGTGGCTGTCACGCGGCCGATTCGGCCGCCACTGACATCCCGGCGCACGAGCTCGGCGACATAGGCCTGGGCCATCTCGGGCGTGACTTGTGCGAGCGAGCGGACCTCCAGGTACGTACTGTGGATCCACCGGCCGAAGCCAAAAACGTCCGCGACCATCGATCGCATGGTGCTAATCCCCCGGATGTACTGGGTCCGGCCATGCTTCCGGTCCTCGCGCGAGCTGTGACCTGGCCGGAATACCCCTTGAAGGGCTTTCATCATCTGGTATCCGAGACTTCCTTCTTTGCCCATCTGACCTCCTAACGATGGGCGGGCCCATGGAAGGCCGCCCTTCCCACCGTTTCCTGTCTTTCAACTTCCTCCGCATTGACGCCAGGTCCCGTTTAGAAAACCGCTTGGTTTCACCTGCACTCGGCATAGGAAGCCTCCTTTCAGGCTTGGCCGCTTGATCTGGGGCCCACGTGAAACAGAGAACGGCCGAAATCCGTTCCACGCGTTCCCTGGCGAACTGCGTGAGGTTCCGCCAGAGACTCGGGTCGCCCTACTTTCCCTGCATAGTTTCTCCTTTCTTCTCTCTTGGCGACGCAGAAATCCGATCCGCGTCTGCAGCCGACAATTTGCCAGCGCGCGTTTGGTGAGTGCACATCACGTCTAACGTTCTTCAGCCGCCTAACGTATCCTGGCCCGCTCTCTGAAGCGAGGCCTGGTATGAAACCGAGCAGTTGAGCTCCGGAAAAGGAAGGAACGATCTTGCATCCGCGTGCAACCGATAACTGTGTCGACATTAGCCGCTTGGACCCTTGCAATCCCTGACCTCTGCCGTCGTTGCCACCAGATTCCGTTCCTGGCGGACATAGTGATCCGCGATCGCGGTCAGGATGTTTGCGACCTTTTCCGGTGGCAGATCCTTGACCAGCGCTGCGAGATCTCCAGGCATCTCCTTATGGGCCTCAACGGAGCCGCTGAGGGCCGTGATCCGGGACTGAACCTCCTCCTTGCTCAAGACCGCGTAGATCGCATCCGTGATCCGGATATCGTTGTGCATCAAGTTCATGCTCACCGCCTTGTAGTCCGCCATCGTGCGGGCATGCTGAAGACCATAGACCGCGTGCCCATGGCGAAATTTGTGGGGCGATTTGACCGGCAGGCCAGTTGCAGCCTGCAGCTTGCAGAGCCTCTTGGCCAGCATGATGCTCCGGTTCGCTCCCGGAGGGTCCGCTGAGAGGCGAGGCACACCCCAGCGCGAAATGAGCGGGGCGTACCACATCGCCGTCGGCGGGAGTTTTGGCCGCACGACGGCGTCCCATTCCTCCACCACCGACAGAAGCTCGGGGATTTTCAGGAGATAGGTAACAGCCGCCTTGCTGTTCTTGGTTCTGACCCCGAGGGAAGGAAACTGCCGCACGGTCCGACTTGGCAGGTCAACCGCGGAAATGGGCAAACTGGAAAAGGCCGAGGCCCGCATCCCTGAGACGAAGAGCATCGCCGCTGCGGCCCGGTCACGCAGTCCCGTCAGCCCCTCTTTTGGAAGCGGGGTTGTGGCAAGCTTGATGGCCTCCTCCAAGGTCACAAATACGTGATCCCCCTGGCGGGCCGAACACGAAGGCGGGCTAAGGCTCTTGATCCAATTCGCCGGGAGACCCCGAAACTCCTTCGGATGAGAGCTCTTCAACCACTGGAAGAACCTCCGTGTGATCTGAAGGATCTTCCGGAGCGTGGCTGGTTTCAGAGGCAAAGACGAGCCTGCGCCCTTAACTCCCTTCAGGTAGGCACCGAATGACGGAGTGATCCGGTCGGCCTCCGCCAGGGGTCTATCGCCCACCCACAGCAGCAGGTGGCGAAGGTAGAACCAGTAACGCCTCTCCGACAGGGAACTCAGGGAGTACGCATGACGCTGGTTCTCCAGAAACGTAACAGCGCGAACGTAGTTCGTCCTATTGACCATCCCGAGCTCCGCAGTTGACCCCTGACCCGCACAGGGGGCACTTTCCTCGCAGAAGAACGACTTTCCCAAGGAGGACTTTTTCGACGTGTGTCATTCGGACTGGCCTGGCACATCGGAAGCAGTACCCCTCGCCTGTCTGCAGATGTGAGCTTCTCTTGACCGAGCGATTCGCCAAGAGCCAGCTGCTTAGCTCCTTCCCGCTGACCCAGATGTGACCCCGGCCATCTCTCTGGTGAGGTAATCCGAGGCGCAGCCAGAAGTGCACGACCTTGGCCGGAACGCCGAGCTCCGCGCACAACTCGGAGGGCTTGTACAGCATGGGCAAGAGGCCGGGAGCCCGGACAATTGCGTCGTGTGGGATGTGGAGGCGCCTTGATCCCGGCATGCTTTCCTCGTCCGGTTCGCTGGAAAGTTTGCCAGCTGGCTGTCCCTCGATCTTTGCAACGGCCGCCGACGAGAAGTTGGCCATGAGCCTCCCCCTTTGATGAATTTGGCCTGATCCTACATCGCATCAAGCGTCTGAAGATGCGGAAATGCTGCGGACTTTTTGCGAAGTTCTTGCGAGGTCCTTGCGAATCTCCGCAACAGGCTCTCACAAACCCAGAGCGGCGCGCTCGTGAGGACCTGGGCAAGGGCACGATGGGACACAACGCCGGACGGTTTCAAACCAGTCCTCAGGTAATCGGGGAATACACCCCCTGCGTCTTGCAATCAGCATATTGCCTTTTTGTGCTACTGGATTCGGAGGGAGAAATGACAGCAATCAGCTGGAGGCAACTCCTAGAGATACTCCGGGCAGTAAGCTCCCCAAGGAAGCGGGCCCATCTCAATCCGGAGCTCTTGCGATCCATCCCGGAACGGCTGGGAGCCCAGACTCCAGGAAACGATCGTGACCCACTAGACGCCGCACTCCAGGGCCTGGCCTCCTTTTGGAGGAGCCACTACCTTCCCCAGGCAATGAATCCCGGATTCAAGAACGACTGGAACATCTTTCTCGCGCTGGAGGTTGGCTATTTCTACCCGGTTCGGAAGAACAAGCCCTTCCCTGGCCATCCTGGCCTCATTGGGGTCCTGCTCTCCGATCGGGACCATCTGGCGGTGGTCATCGCTGATGGGGACAGCAACCTCGCCCAGAAATACGTCGGCAACGTATACGGGCGGTTCTGGGATGCGATCGTGCCTCAGGAGTGCACCCTCCCCTACTCGACGGTGAGGTCCAGGATCGAGCGGGGGCTAGCCTTATTGGCAAGTGCCTTCAATCAGGAGGAAACCATTCTTGAAGCCCCCCAGCTCTCCTGCGAAGTCTCGAAAGAGGCTACGGCTGAGATCCCCATCCGTATCGATGAGCGGCCCCCGGCGGACAGGGGCAACCTCGTCAACTCTACGTCTTCCCCCGATTTACCCATTGGTATCCCGGCTGAGTGGAAGGAGCTTGTCAATCAGATTGTTGTCAACCCAAGAATCCTTCTGTATGGAGGGTCTCGCGTGGGCTGGAAACAATTCCTACCTTTTGTCAGCTCGGAATTGAGGCTCAAAGGGTTGGTCCCGGTCTTCGTCGACCTTCCTGTGTATGCGCCCTACGTTCACGAAGAAAGCCTCTTTCTCTCCTGCACCGAGATCGGGTTGCCTTCGAAAGGCCTTCTAGATACGTTGGTCGACACGGAGCTTGAGAGCAAATGCTTACAAGCCAACGCCCAAGGAAGGCTTGTGATGCTTGCAGACGGAATTGACGACGTGCCCGAAGATATCCTGCCTACAATTCTGTGGAATCTGGCCGCGGTAAAGCGCCTCGTCCTGCCCAGTAGAACGATTGGCCCATTCCCTCCCGACATGGTCGCTCTTCCGATGCCGTTCCTCTGGTGAGCATCCTGGGGCTGATTTCCCTCAGGCCAGGAATTGCCCGCAGGGAGGATATGTTGTGTTCGCAATGTCCCACTACCCCGAAGGCCTCGGCGAATTTGACACGAGGCGAGCTCGCCCATGGACTGGCGCGGATCCACATGATTCCCTCCGGGCTCTTATGCCTTCGGTGACGGCATAGGAAGCACATTCCCCCCGCCCGACGAGGGTCTTGACGATATGTCAGGAATGACATATGATGACATCGAATGGCCACCCAGGACAAGGCCTTGGTATGGCTCCACGGGGAGGTGAAATCTCCGCCCTTCTCTTCTAATGCGCGCCTGGAGGCCGGAGTCATGCTCCGGCGCCTCCAGAGGGGCGAGCAACTGGGCATGCCGCATTCAAGGACCTTGGCAATAATCGGCCGAAGGTGCCATGAACTCAGGGTTGTCGACAGGGATGTGACTTGGAGGATCGTCTACCGGGTGGATCCAGATGCCATCATCATCCTGGAGGTTTTCGCCAAGAAGAGCAACGAGACTCCTTCTCAGGTGATTGAAACCTGCAGGCAGCGTCTGGTCAGGTATGAAGGGTAGAATGGCAGAGTTGGAGGAAGGATGGATAAGAGGAAGCGCAGCAGGCTGGAGAAGAGGGGCTGGAAGGTCGGAACCGTCGGTGAGTTTCTGGACCTTACCCCTGAGGAGGCAGCTATCGTGGAGGTGAGGCTCGCCCTCAGCCAAGGCATCAGGGAACTGAGACAGCGCAAGAAGGTGTCTCAGGTCGAGCTGGCAGCAATGATGGGCTCCAGCCAGTCGAGAGTGGCAAAAGTGGAGTCGGGGGACCCTGCCGTTTCCGTGGACCTAATGGTTAGATCGCTGGCCGTGCTGGGAGCCTCACGAGAAGATGTCGGCAAGATGATCGCCTCGTGGCAGGGGTAGATATCCCACTTCCTCACGGCCCTCAGCGAGAAATGCCCGGGATAAATCGCGGGGCACTGGAAAACCGCATGCCGCGCTCCCAACCCATCCGACTCGCCTCCTCATGTGCTCACCGGTTGTCTTCAGAGGTAGCCTTGAGTACTATCCTACCCACCCCGAGTGCTTCGATGATTATGATCGTCAGGTAGGCTATCGGCTTCAATCGAAAGAACGTTTTTGGTTCGGGCCTGGTCGCCCTTTTTCCACCCCTCCTTGAGGCACCCATTCGTTACCATTCCCGAGAACCTTATCTCCGCTCTCGTATTTTTGAGCTTGATTGGCCAAGTGTCATACCTCGCCTCATTACGAACCTGCTCTGATGGTTCAATCGCGCCAATCCGCCCTCCTGTGGTGGGCGGCCAGGGCGCAAGTTGCACAAGCTGGCGGTGGGTCTACAATATCCAAGCGTCCAAGCATGCATCCGCGGAGCCTTTCACCTATGAAAAGGACTTCCTGAGGGTTGTCACACCCGAATGGTCAAGGACTTAGCCTCCTACCAGCATTGTAACGATCGCATTAACAAGACCTGGGTATCCTTCACCCGTAAGCGAGAGGAAAGGATGGCTCAGCAGGTTCGGCTCGGGGTTGCCGCCGAAAAGGTTGCTGAGGACATTCTTGAGGACCTCTTCACTGAGGTGCTGGACTGGACTCTCGCCGACCTCAATAACCAACTCGAGTACGCGGACATAGTGCTGACACGGCTTGATGTGAAATACCTACTGATCGAGGTCAAACGCCCTGGCTCTCTCGCGTGGAACCGGAAGGGGATTGAGGCGGCCCTGAATCAGGCTTGGGGGTACGCGGATAAGCAGAAGGTCAAGCGGATCGCCATCAGCGATGGTGTGATGCTTTATGCCGCCGACGTGGAGCACGGAGCCTTGCGCGACCGCGTTTTTGCCGACTTGCAATCAGAAGAGCCGCAAGAGGACCTTTGGTGGCTCAGCGTTCACGGAATTTACCGAGATAGGGCCGAGGCGGGAGAGGCTGGGTTGCGGCTGCTTCCCGAGACCGAGGTTCTGGGACCTGCTGCAGCCACCTGTGCCAACGCCGCCCTGCTGCACCCTAAGTATCGTCTGCCAGCATCCTGTTTTGCCTTCGTAGGCCACGCCGCAGATCCATCAACCTGGAAGCTTCCATACTTGACAGCCGATGGCGAGGTCGACGCGAAACGGCTGCCGAAGGCCATTGCGGCAATACTCAGCAATTATCGCGGTACGAAGGTATCGGGAATCCCGGACCGGGACATCCCTGACGTCCTTTTGCACCTAGCGGACGCCGCGGCAAGCCTTGGGAAGATGCCCAGCCAATCTGGGGAAACCGCCGTCGTCTACCAGCAACTCGCCGAAGCACTGGACCAGCTTCGAGGAAGAAGTGAAGGCCACTAGGTTGTCCAGTACCGGATAGGTGTTGACACTTCTCGTTCATGTTCATGATGCGGGCGCATAGTTGGATCTCCCTCGGGCTAGAACCTGGGCTGGGGTTCGGCCCCTGGTTCGGTAGCCCTGATGTG
>Ga0187870_1001345_pt1 | contig 23084 bp, 22 predicted proteins | sample June2016WEW_13_1_3_FD_132974 | JGI IMG/M metagenome (GOLD analysis project Ga0187870, IMG submission 132974) | Peatland microbial communities from SPRUCE experiment site at the Marcell Experimental Forest, Minnesota, USA - June2016WEW_13_150 | ecosystem: Environmental > Terrestrial > Soil >... | reverse complement strand
GTTGAAAACGAGATTCTCTGACAACCGTTGACTATCGTATTGAGCCATCTTGTTGACCGATTGTTGGTACTGGTCGTTTTGCTGTGAAACAAAGACCATCGCTCCAAGCGCAGTTAGTAGGAGCGACAGTACTATTATCCCGCCAATCATTGTGTTAACCGCGCGGCGTCGGCGAAATCGGAAGATTAGAAACCTAAACATCACGGTGACCTCGTCGCGTGAATCCCGAACGCTATATCCAAGTTAAGTGCAACTCCCGGACGATGCCTCGTATCGGATCCATAATCCGGAGGAAAGGATTACGCCGGAATAGAAATTCTCGTCTTCAGCACTAGTTCCCGAGGGTCCCACGTTTGTGATTGACGCACCACCCCAGAACATGACCGAATGGGTCGGCGGGTTAGTTAGCATAAATATTGAATTGTCGATCTTGAATATTGCGTAGTAAACCGCGCCTTCTGGGATACTCGGCGGTGTAGTAGAAGAAGAAGGAGAGAATGTGCCCCTGTAGTAGACACCAATGAGGCTACCGTCAATGTGATTGGAAGCGAACCAGGTTAGATCTATCGTGCCGGCGGTGGGACTGTAGGCCGTGTTCCCAGTGTTTACCACAATGACATACAGGTAGAGGGTTGTGTGACCCCCGTCGACTGAGTCCAGAATTGCCCGACTATTACCGGCTGTGATCCATGGGTTGACAAACCACAAATTGTTATCAGTAAGTCCGCTCACTGTGAGTTTCTCCGCATAGCCGGGCGGGGCCGGATACGGATACACAGATTCCTGGTGGCAATACCCTGTTCCCACAGTGCCCCCACTGCCGGGTATACCAGCACTAACATTACCGGCTACTGGTCCCGGTTCATTTTTGCTATCGAAACAATAAGAAGGATTAGAAGAACAATAAGAACTCGTTACTTTTTGATATGCGACTTTCATTATTCCTTGGGAATATGCTTCTGAACTCACGCCGGGAATAACTTGAAATGGCCATTGAAATGAGAAGACATTCCCCATGCTTGTAGCAATGAAGATAGCGTTCATGGGAAACGCAGGTTGGCTCGGATTTGTTCCACCTGGCAGGACAACGGCGCTAGGCAACGCCAGGATTACTGCATGGCTGGTTTCACCTCGGTTAACGAACTGGCTTGCTTGGTTGAATGCGTAGGAGCTGATTGAAGACGTTGGGTTGAGTACGCAGAGGGATGTGCAACCTGACCCTGTTGAATTTATGTAGATCCTTACGATCTGAACACCAACGCCCCCCAAGTTGCTTACGGTCATATTGTAGCAGTTGTACTGCGTGCTCGTGCAAATCCCCCAACCGGGGACAGCAGCATTAGACGTTACAGGTGTTAGGCCAGGGGAGTTGAAAACGAGATATTCAGAAAGCCGTTGAACGCCAAACTCGGACATCTTGCTTGCCTGAGTTTGATACTGGTCGTATTGTTGACTCACAAAAACCACGGAGAGGAGAGCTGTCAGGAACAAAGCCAGGACTATCATTCCGCCAATCAGTGTGCTTACAGCTCTTCGTCGAAACCAAAGTTTCCGCAACTAGGAAACACTCCCCCGACAATAATGTTCGTCGTAAACACGTAAGAGCTTTGTTCCCAAGCCCATAACCTCCTCATGGTCCTCGAGCGGTAGCCGTAGCTTGATTGCCTCTTGAGCTCGCCACAACAATAGTGAAAACCGTACCAGAGGTCCAGTCTCCTGATCCAACTACCATGTTGAATATACACATTCGTTGCACTCCCAACGGGACTGGTAGCACGTTGCAGTAACCAGCGGGTACCGGGGGAGTTGTGAACGAGGATTGTGGATTACCGTTGATGTAGATAGCAACCAATGTTATGTTGATGGCGCCCACGTTTCGAACAAAGATTATGATGTTGTGGGCTGTTCCAGTGGTGTTGAAGTAGACTTCTTCTATTGCGAATCTTTCTTGTAGCGCTTGTTGCCTCTGGTTATAGTAGAGTTGAGAACCGCCGCTGAATGCTCCGTATGTCGTACCTGCCCAGGCTACCAAGATTGCTGCTAATGATAATGTGATCACGATCATCATCATGTTCGCGACGATTGTGCTAATGGCAAGCTTATGCTTCAACCTGCGAATTCTCATTTAACTCATTCCTCCAATCTTACGTTTTCCAGACGAATATGAAGAACGCCAAGAACCCGATCACAAGAAGTATCAGTGAATGCTTCAGACCTGCCCCCAGCCTGCCCTCACTCATCTTCCCAGCGATGAGGCCTCCGAAGATGGCTTGAATTGCAGCGGCATGGAAGAACACTTTCTCAAGCAGGTTAATGTCTACTCCGGCTACGCCGCCGAAAATGCTTGCGCCCCCTCCAGGAGTTTGTAGGATGGAGTTCTGCAAACCAACAATCTGTGCGAAGAATGACTTTATCAGCATAATGTCCGTGAATAGGAAGACCCCGAACGCAATGTACACAACTGCAGAGTACGGCCTCATCTGAGCATATCTTTCCCGGTCGATGCTTTGGAGTTCACCTATGTGTTTGTTGAGTTGCTCCATTATCTCCTTAGTATCACCACCCGATCGGGCAACTTCCGCGATTAGGTCCGCGGTTCTCTGAGCTAGTTTCGTGCGCGCATTCTGACCGAAACGTCGAAGGGCTTCCTCGAGGCTGCTCCCCCAAGACATTTGAATCACCATCTGCCTCAATTCAGGTGTTAGGGGGCCATAGTCTCTGTCAGCCGATACCTCGATGGCTCTCATAAGCGTCAAGCCGGTCTTGCCTGCTTCCGCGATCTCGCGAACGAGCCTGGGAATGTTCTTGTCGATCCCCCGTTCCCATCTCAAATCCAAGTATTCGACAATCGCGGGCGGAAACATCCCAACAATCAATCCAAGAACGACCATTTGATCCCATTCGAGAGGCAGATTTTGCAACCTGAAGAGGAATGCGCTGGCAATTCCAATGAACGCCACAATTAGTCCTAGGGCGATCGATACGATTGCGAGCAGTCGTTTCTCCTTAGGGTCAATTTTCGGCATGTTCATTCCTCACCGACTATCGAGTCGAGCATTACAATGACCGCTACAGCGCATATGGGAATTACTCCGTAGGTGATGAAGGACATCATCATGGTAACCGATAACCCGCCTAATCCCCCTCCAATTAGAGACATTACCGAGAACATGACTATCATGAGCAACGGGAAAACTATCAGGAGAGATATGTACATCTCCGCGAATGTCGCGAGAGATTCAATCAACTGCTTCGACGCGATTCTTTTCAAATCCATTATGGTATGCGTGGCGTCTTGGAGGTAGCTCTTCATATCACCTCCGGACCTAATTGTCGCAACCAATCCTTCCAGCATATCGCCGAAAACTGTTGAGGGCGAGCGCACCCTTTCAAGCTCCAGTGCCGTCATGATGTCGTTTCCTAGAACCTCAACGTCGCGAACAATCTCGTTTGAGTCGGATGCAACCTCAGGCGTCGTTCTGGAATCCTCAAGTAACTTGAACATTCGCGTTGGCGGAATTCCCGATGAGGCTAGGATTGACATGTGAGTTGCAACGTAGGGGAGCTCGTTATTCATCCTTTTCCTACGACTCATAGCCAGCAAACTGGGTAGACCGTAAAGGACTCCGAAGACCATGACCCCGAACAGCAGTCCGGCACCGAAGGAGAATAGTATCGCCAACAAGATTTGAGCACCCGAGTATATTGCCAAGAGTCCGACGACGCCGGCACTCACAACCATGGACACCCCGGAGAGGAGAAGCATCATGCTCAGGTAGGATTGTGCACTGATCTTGAGAGCCGCCTTTTGAAGCGAGGCTGTGAGATCCTCGAAGTAGGGTAAGATCTCTTGAACTCGAACTCCCAGGTAGCGATAAGCAAGAAGCCACGGTGCCCTCAGCATGGAGAGTGGTTTCTCAGAGGCATCAGCCCCCTTAGGCTTGGGCGTCTTCAATTCAGCTCAGCAGCCTCAACCTGGCTTTCTCGTATACCCTGTGTGGGTCTGCGTAGTAGTCTCTGATCATTGCTCCAACGTCGGTATATCTACGGATCTGGGTTTTCACCATGTAATCGAGCACGGTCTTCCTATGCAGCAATTCCTCTTGAACAACGTTTAATGCGACACCCGAGCGTTCCGCCAACCTTTCAATAATATGGCTACGTCCTGAATAAGTGAATGAATCGGTTCTGGGGTCCCATCGGAATACGTCGTTCAGGTCAAGTTCACCCGAGCTCGCATCGATACCTAGCACCTCGGCAACGTGAATGAGTCTTCGAACCGGCTTGCCCGCAACCTTCATGCGCTGTTGAATCCCGATGAGATTGAGGGTGGGTAACAATGTTCGTGGTATGTTCAGTGGAGCAGACTCGAGCCTTCGAATAGCAGCCAAAACGGAGTCTGCGTGCAAACTGGACAAGCCTCCGTGGCCAGTGGCCATAGCTTGGAAAAGTGTGAACGCTTCGTCTCCCCTCACCTCGCCCACTATAATGTAGTCCGGCCTCTGCCGCATCGCGGCCTTCAGCAACTCGAAGAGCGATATTTCCGCGGAACTTCCGGAGGCGCCGAATCCGACTCGCGCGATTGCGGAGATCCAGTTCTTGTGCGGAATGTTCAATTCAGGAGTGTCTTCAATCGTCACGATCTTGTCGTCGGGGAGGATGTACATGGATATGCAGTTTAGAAGGGTTGTCTTGCCGGAAGCGGTTCCTCCAGTGACGAGAGTACACGCCTTCTTCTCAACTGTGTACCAGAAGAATGCGCCCATCTCCGAGGTTATCGTGTTTAAGGTTATCAGGTCGGTGATCGTCATCGGATCTGCCCTGAAACGTCTAATCGAGAAAGTGCTTCCGTGCCTCGTCACTTCCTTGGAGTACGTGATTTGAACTCTGCTCCCGTCCGCTAACCCTCCGTCCACCATTGGTGAAGCAATCGAGACGTGCTTGCCGCTCAAGTACGCTAGCTTCACCACGAAGCTGTCCAAATCCTTCGGATCTTCAAAGATGACGTTGGTTGGCATCGACTCGTATTGGCGGTGCCAAATGTAGATCGGCACGTTCGGCCCGTCGCAGCTGATGTCCTCGATCATGTGATCTTTCATTAACGGTTCGATTCTGCCGTGGTAAACGAAATCCCTCGCCAAAAAGTACATCAGCTTATCGAGGACTTCCGCTTCAACCTTGATCTTGTAACTCTTCACTATCTCATTGACTTTCATCCTGAGGATTTTCTCTGCTTCTTCCTTCGTTGGAATCTTGCGAACGTCAACGTCAAGCTCCTCGATCAGGAAGTTGCTGATCCTCTTGTACAGCGCCTTGTCTTCATCCAGTAGCGTTGGCTCAATCAGGAAGTAAAGCATCCCGCCAGTGTTCGGGTCATGCGTGATCGCAGCGTACGCGTACGGTTCGATAAGCGCAGTTACCTCTTTGAAGCTTGAAGGAACCTGAGCGGCCCCGGGCTTGGGCTTCTCCAACACTATCGTGGTCTGCGCTTCCGGAGTACTCTTGCTTGCTTTCCCCCGTCCACCGCTCAAGACTTTGCGTATGTTTCCAACATAGCTCAGCCTGCTGCGAGCTGAATCAACCTTTGCCATTCTCACGCCCTCCGTCTGCTCTGCATCGCCACCGGGTTAACCCAGAAAATCCAACCCTTAGTCGTCCTTTGCCCGAGAATCGAGCCCTGGAGCACCATCTCGAGGAGAATTGATTTTGTGGACTCCCAGTTCTTAAGCCCCGATTGTTCCCTAATATTCTCAACATCCATCGGAATCTTGGTCTCTGTCAAGACTTGCTTGATCTTCTGTTGGTTGGAGTTTCGTTCTGCCAAGTTAAACCGTCTCGTGGGCTCTCCTATGGACTGACCACACGCTACTCTTAGGCATAAGGCATTCGGCATTAATGTGGTGTCACCCACGTATCCAATCATCAGGTAACACTATGCACAATCGCAGCTGAATAACTAACTTACGTTTATTTATCATTTGCCAAAAGATATTTGTTGTGGGCAAGAATGTTTTTGAGAGAATATGAGAAGGTGCGTAAGAGAGGGTGTGCGTGAGAGGCACTTGAACGGTGAACGAGTTCCCCATGTCAATTTTGAGCGGTACATCTATGTCCAAGCGTGGCGGATGCCAAGTGTCCACTAATGCTTCCTAAGAAGAATAGAACGCGGCTGAGCATTATCACCGTCCTACTCGTCGTAGCCGCATCAACAGGCCTAGTTTCGGCCGCAATGACTGCTGGAACGCTTCCGGGATTCGAGCGCTTCAACCTGGGAATTTACTGGCATTCCCCAACAGCAACCTACCAAGGCAGCTTGAACACACCGTACAATGGCACTTACCATTACGTCTCCGCGGTACCCGTATGCCGCAACTCTTTTCCGCCATGTTTGGATTCAAATGAGGCTTTGTTCTATCTTACACTTCGTAATCAGACGATTCGGCTGATCTTCTACTGTCCAATCTCCAGCGACAATTACTGCACCGACCCAAAGCAGCTTCCCTTCCATGAAGGCGACTGCATCTACGTCAAAGGCACTCAAATCGCACCTTCGACATGGCCAAAGGACCGATACACCCCAGAACTCATGTTTGAGGACGACCTCTACGTCTTTCACTACGCGTCTTTAGCGAACTCCTCTTGCTCTTAATCACTCACACACAGTTGGGCAATTGGAGAGAGCCAGCTCCTTCCCACTCCTCTACTCATATCTGAATTTGCGATCGGCATTACGCATGAGAAACCGTCATTGACGCAAGTTCAAATCAGCTCCCTAGGCTAGGACGACGGCCTAGATGCCCGCTGCGATCCCTTGGTTAACAAAATTCAGCTGTGAAAGAAAAAGAAAAAAAGAAAGAATGGGGAGAAGCGCCTTAACTGGCTGATCCGTCAACTACTGAGTACGAGAAGACTCCTCCGTCGGGTGTGACAACCTTCAGTGTATAAGCTGCGCCAGGAGTAAAAGTACCAGCAGGCACGGCGATGGTGAACAGTGTGGATTGCTGCGGCGTAAGCGTTGACGCCGTCACTGAGAGGGTGGCTTTTATACCGTTAATGAAAGCATCAGAACTGCCAACATCTATGTTAGCAGGACCAACATTCCTGAAGGAACCCGTAACCGTGGCCCCACTCCAGTTGTAAGCTTCCAGAATCAACTGCTCCTTGGTTTGTTGACCTCCACCAGAACCCAAACTTCCCAGCAACCCGATCGAGAACACGTACAGGAGTATTGCTGCGGCGACGGCTATCGCGATTAGAAGTAGAGCGGCGATAATTTGTGAAACCGCACGATTGTTGAAATGCTTATTCATGATATACATTCTTAACATTCACCTCCAACAGTCTCGAGCTTGACAGCGTCATGCTTTCGCAGACTGGATAAAAGGACGTACGTAACCAACGTACCTATTCGCGGGATACATTTACAGGGGCATGCGAGCAGCAAAGCCCTATATAAGCCCAAATTGCTGCAGAATTTGAGCCACCTTCTCATATTCAGATAAGAAGGCTTTGCCTTTCTCGGTACTAACCAACGTGTCGCCATATTCAACAAGCCCAAGTGAACTCATCTCTCTAAGATGGAGCCGCAGCCGATCCGAAGGAAGGTTAACATCATTCTGAACTCGGGTTATCTTCGCACCGCCCGTTGATTCCTGCTCAATGATCGAGCTAAGGATGTCGTAGAAGATCTTCGCTCGTTCACGCCGCCTAACTCTCCCAAATGTTTTTTCGACATTCGTCATCGCGGTCACACATGTCGAAATGCCCGAACCAAGAAGACGACAAGGATAACGAGGGCGGCTAGGCGCACCAATTGTGCGAAAATGAGCGACCAAACAAATGACCTATCGAAGGCCCATAGCAAAAGACTGAACTGCTCAATCACTAAAAAGGTGAAGCCTAACACGACGCTACTTAGCTCATGCTGACTCTTGAGCATTCGATTCAAGCTGTAAATGACGTAACCAAGTAAGAGTAGATTCGCGATCCGAAATAACCCGTCCGCCGGCAGGTTTGAGATAAGATGAACATAAGTGACAACTGCGAATACAAAGGAAAATCCAAGAATTGACAGCGCGGACCTTACTCGGAATCCGTCGGTGCTCTCTCTCCTAAGGAGATACGTGCCGGCAAGGAATGCGAATCCCCCCGTAGCCAAAGAAAGCTGTATCCAATCAGGGATACCCAATGTCGGAAGTACGTAGCCCATGTCCAAGAGCAGGCATCCCATTCCCAGAAGACTGAAACCGATTGGGAATACGATGAGATATCCTCTTCGAACGGTCACCCATGATTTCAGCATCAGATATGCAATGCTGAATGATAACCACGCAGAGAGAAAACCGCAGAAAATGAAGAAGACTACAGTTGAGGTGTAGCTCATGCAGATTTCCCTCTCACGAAACGCTTCAGGTATTGCGTCAGCATATATGTGAAAGTATTGCCAGTAAGTTTTGGGCGGTAACGACCAGCATCAGCCGCTTGACCAGGCAGTAACTGGATATGTGAAAGACCCTCCGCTTGCCGTAACAAGTTTCAGGCTGTATGGCACTCCGGGAACCCAATTCCCCGAAGGCGTCAGAAACCGAAAACGGCAATCAGCTGATCGAGACGTTGAATGGAAAAGAACGAGGGAGAGGAGCGCCTTAACTGGCTCCTCCAACGATCACTGGGCTCCTGCGCAAGTTACTGAGTAAGAGAAAACTCCTCCGTCGGGTGTGACAATCTTCAGTGGATAAGCTGCGTTAGGAACAAAAGTACCACTAGGGATGGTGATGGTGAACAGTGTGGATTGCTGCGGCGTAAGCGTTGACGCCGTCACCGACATGGAGGCTTTTATACCGTTAATGAAAGCATCAGACCCGCCAAGATTTATGTTAGCAGGACCAACATTCCTGAAGGAACCCGTGAGCGCGGTACCCCAGTTGTAAGCTTCCAGAATCAACACCTCCTTGGTCTGTTGACCCCCACCAGTACCCAAAGTTCCCAGCAATCCAATCGAGAACACGTAGAGTAGAATGGCTGCTGCCACCGCTATTGCAATTAGGAGTAGAGCGGCGATAATTTGTGAAACTGCACGATTGTTGAAATGCCTATTCATAATATACATTCTTAACATTCACCTCCAACAGTCTCGAGCTTGACAGGGTCACGTTTTCGCAGACCACATAAAAGGGCGTACGTAACCAACGTACCTATTCGCGGGATAATCGGATAGGGTTACGCGTGCAACAGAGCCCTATATAAATCGCTTACCAAATCCGCATTTTCTTCACTAAAGCTTCGCGAAGACCTCAATAGCAGCCGAGACGCACAGGCCCAGAAGACAAATACACAACAATGCGACGTCTTCACTTAGTCTCTGGTTCGGTGTTGCGTTCGGGTTGCTCCCACCCCAGACGATTCTCAAAGGTTCTGCGACACCTCGCAAGACGAAGACAACCTCAAGCGGTCCGTGGATCCAAGACGTTGAAAGAAGGATAGAGAGGACCTTGCCGCCGCCGTTAACCCACCCAACGGCCACTGTTGCCCCCACCGAAAAGAAACCTGCCAGAAACGCAACAATCAAAGTGTACAAGCTCATGAAGATCCAAGTCCTCTGCTCGCTTAATGGTGGAGTCCATCTTACCCTAAGTATGACTAGCGAATAAGCGAACGATAACACTACTGGAACCGAGTTATTCGCGAAGACCAGAAAAAATAGGGCAACGTCTCCAAGCCTGTTTGCGGCTTGCACAGGGGACACCATCCTGAACTGCAACACTCTCAGGACAAAGCCTTGAAAAGTCGTGGACGTCAGGACCATCGTCGCACCCAGGAATGCTCCGAGGAGGAAGAGCGCCACAGCGACGCAGAATGCACGATCTAAGTACCTCATGAAGCGCAACCACAATAAGGTACCTGATATGTAAGGCTCGCAATCGGGTTCATCAGATGCCCTCCGGACTGGTCGTAGTAGTTGAAATCCTCTCTGCCCTCGCGACCCTTACTCTCGTGTTTTCGACGTTAAAACCCTGTAGGGAATCAGGCATCTCCTACTTGCTCGGAGTACCCGCAGGCTTCGGGTTGTTGACCATAGCCTTCGCGGCAAACGCATTCCTAACCCTTACAGAATTCATTTTTCCAGCTAGCGGCCTCATATTAGGTGTAGTTTTCTTGCTGACTCAAACGTACGGTCTGATCTTTTTAGCATTGACTTATGCTCGGAAAACCAGATTGAGATTCATCGGTGAATCAGTCTCAGTCGAGTTAGCTATCCCGACCGCAGTCACGATCGCGGTCCTCGCTTACTCGTTCACCTACGAGCGATCTGCTTCCTTAAACGCCGTTCCTTTGAGTGTGAGCCTACCGCTGAGAGCCGTAATGGCGCTCGCAGTCCTTTACATCGTGTACGAAACCGGAAGAAACTGGGGCCTCACCCGCAGGGCTAGCGAAGGCTTCGTCACCGTAGGCTTTCTGCTTCTACTAGTTGAGCAGATAGGGTTCATTTTGGCGGAAGGGAACTTCGGTGATGTTGCGATTTTCCTCGGCTATGAGGGCAGAATCATTGGACTCTTTGTCTTAGTCGCAGTGACCTTCGTAGGCATAAAGAAAGGCGACTTTACCGCCCTCCTCAAGAGACTTGGACTTGAAGCCCCCGCCCACTGAACACTCCGCAACACCGGTAAGAGGAGATGCTCCTTTTGAATGTCAAACGACAAGATTCTCATCTATCTCCCAACTCGATGTGTGAAGTTTAGTTGAGCTGCAGTTTGGAGCGACTTTACCTGAAACAATTCGTTGGACAGTGAGTCACGACGATCACCGTTACCGGCCTAATCCTGGCGCTTCTTGACCTTGTCCTCCCCGGATACGCGTGGATTTTGATCTCGGGGCTCGCCCATCGGCTTGGGTGGCTAGAGAAGATTGCGCTCTCTTTGATCCTGAGTGTCTCTTTTGTTAGTTTGGTAACGCCAGCACTTTCCTTGTTCACATCTAGCTATCTGTTCTACTCGCTTGCTATTTTATTGGGATCATCAGCGGTCTTGATTTGTGTTTTTCTGCTGAAAAACCGTGCTTCGATTCAAACAAGACCCAAACTCAAATTCGAGAAGAAATGGTTGCCGCTTGCGGTGGCATTAATCGGCTATGCTGCGCTTCTGCTTTCGCTGTACTATTATTCGCCGTATTTCCCAACGGCCAGAGCATCCGACTCCATTGCTCATGCATCTTTTGCTGAGGCGATCTTGCTTGGTGACGGAAGGAATCTGCTGCTTCACAACACTTCCTACCCCTTAGGTATGCATTTCGTGACGGCGGTAATTTCGAGTACAGCCGGAATCAACGTTCTCGATTCTCTTCGCTTACTTCTTTCGTTGGTACTGATTGACATTCTTCTCCTAACCTATTTCGCTGCTCGCGAAGTCCTGGGAGATGAAAGGCTCGCCGGGATAGCGGTACTTGTTGGCGCGTTCGCCGTCCCTGCCGATTTGATCCATTTCATCTTGGTCGGTACATTTCCAAACGTAGTTGCGGACGGACTCATCCTTGCCTTACTCTGGCAGTTGTTTTGCTTCATCAAGGCGCCTAGTATGCGGGCGGGGTTAACGCTCGCACTCTTGGGGTTGGGAGGCGTCGTCGTTCATTCGAGCATTATTATTTTCTTCGTGCTACTTTGGGCGATGATTCCAATCGTGTTCTTGATGCTCCGGAGCCACCTCAGACGATACGTGCTGGCAGCGTTGTACTCGATATCAGGAATCGTTCTATTGGCATTGGTCGCGTCCTCTGTTTTGGGTAGGAACGTGGGGCGGCTCTTGGATGCCTATTTCATGTTGGCAAATTCAAGTCATCCGCAGGACGTAGTCTTTCTCATCGCCTATCTGAACCTATTGTGGAATTTTAGGGCGCTCATGGGATGGATGAGCGCTATCGCGACCGCCCTAGCGATCATCTTCGTTCTGTTGAAACCGCGAAAGAGCATTGCAGATCTGTTTATGGTCGTCTGGATAGCCTTGCTCGTGGTCGGAGCTCTCGTATCCGGGACGACGGATAGGTTTGTTTTGTTTTCGATGATTCCCGCAACCTTCCTCGTCGCAGGTCTCCTTGGATGGGGATCCGAAATGCTCGCAACTCTACGAAAAACCCGCATCAGACCGCGCAAGATCCGAACAATCGTATTGGCCCTAGCCCTGTTGGCCTTAGTTGCGTACGGGCAATTCCCGAGTCTGACTTCAGCCGCTTACGACCCAGTAAACAGATCAAGCCAAATGGGCGTCCAAGCGTCGATGGGATGGCTAATGCAGGGCAATTGTCCTAGAGGGGTAGCTAGCCTTGGATTGTGGGTTGAATATCGATTTCTCCCGACGCTCACCGGGATTTCGTATTTTGGTGACTTGTTGTACTTTGCCAAGCCGGATAGGGTGTTTCAGAAATCTGTGGAGTTGGGGTTCAGCTGCGTTGCGATGGAGACTGGAAACCAGAATTTTCACTTGTTCGAGGTGGATTCACGTTTTCAAGAAAAGTATCGAAACGATGCAGTGGCAATATTCCTAGTAACCCAACTTACGATGATGCATGAAAATTGATTCGACCTGTTCATCTTGTAGTCGGATTCTGCGAAGCCCTCAAGAACCCAGAGGGGCAGACTACTATTGATGCATTTTGGCTACTGAAAATCAGAGTGCTGTGGAGGTTCTTTCTAGTTTCCTCAAAGTGGCCGACGTCGCAGTGGTGCTTTAGACCTGTCGCATTACCGCGGCCCCCTCTGCGGTGTAGGTGATTTGGTGATTGAAGAGTCCCCTGACGGAAGCTACGCCCTTGGGGTCATGCGCTTCAGCGTTCAGGAGAAACAGCGCTGTTATCCGGTCATCGTCAAGGACTCGGAGTGAGTTTTGTGTGAATTGGTACAGCCACCTCTGCTGAGCTTCGCCAACCCCCACCATCAAAGCCGCGTCCGTAAGACTATCGAATACAAGGCTCACACGTCCGTCCGGGTAATTGCTGAGGAGGGGGGAAAATGAGAAGACCGCTCTCGGGTCAAGCACTAAGAGCTTAACGTTCTTGTAGTCTTTCACGCCATGCATGACCGCGCTTCCCTGATGAGTGACGACAAGTACGGCTTCCTCGTTAGAGCCAAATTCGATCGCAAAGTCCACGACGATTTTCTCGTAGGCTGAGCGGGGGTCAATTTCGAGAAGCATTTTCCTTCCCCGCAATTTTCCAATCTCTATGCCGAGCCGCCTGGAGAACCCTGATGTTCTCGCTTCAGTTATGTGGTGCTTCACTTCCTGGAGCAGGTCCTCCTTGGTGAAGGGTTTGGTGAAGTGTGCTTCCGCCCCTGCCTGACGGGAGAGCCTCTTATCGACTTCTCGGCCGAGAGCCGTGAACATAATTACGGGAATGTTCTTTGTCTTAGGTTGGGACTTTATGATCTCGCAGACCTCGAGGCCACTCTTTCCGGGCATCACAAGGTCAAGCAACACAAGGTCTGAGCCTTGCGACTCCAGCATCTTCAATGCTTCGACTCCGTTTGTGGCGGAGGTAACCCAGTAGCCCTCCTTCTCTAGGATCATTCTCGCTAGGTTGAGGATGTCGGGTTCGTCGTCTACGACTAAGATTCTATCCATTGACAACCACCATCCGTTTTCTAGGTAACGTAAATGTGAATGTCGCGCCTTGGTTTCTTCCGGGTGAGGAAGCTGAAATTGAACCGCCGTGTGCTCCTACCAGCATTTTGCTTAGACTGAGGCCTAGTCCAGTTCCCTTGTAATAGGTGGGTTTGTCTATGGCCGCGAAGGGTTCGAAGACGCGGATCAAGTCTTGGGGGCTGATTCCTATGCCCGTGTCCTTCACATTGATCTCAAGGCCACCGCTCTTGTTTACCTCTTTGACTTGAATTGTGATGTGTCCGTCTTCGGCTGTGAACTTGGTCGCATTGTTGAGGAGGTTTATGATTACTTGGTCCAGCCTCAGAGGGTCCGCTTGAACCGTAAGGGGGCCGTTAGGAATCTGTAGATGAAGATGCTGAAATTTCTGGTCGAGGAGGGGTTGAATCTCGTCAACACATTTCCTTAGCAAATCCCGAACATCGACATCTTGTAACTTGAGCTGTAGTTTTCCGGACTCCATGCGGTGAATATCCAATAAGTCATTTGTGAGTTCAAGCAATCGATTCGCGTTCCGTTTCAGTACTTCAATCGAAGGCCTGACATTTTCAAGCGGCGTATTCTGATCTTCAGCTAAAACGTAGTCAACATAGCCCTTTATTGAAACGAGGGGTGTTCGAAGCTCGTGCGTTACTGCGGAAATGAACTGGTCTTTCATAATTTCCAGTTTTCGGTGTTCTGTGATGTCGCGAACTATGGCCTCAATCCCATACGTTTGCACGATCACACCGTCCATGTAGTCCACGTCTCCTGTTAAGGCTAAGGTTGCCTTAGGGTAATCGCGCACCCAGATTGTTTCCTCATTCTTCCGTCTCAGTTGGAATTCTGCGAAAACAGTTGTGCTCCTAAGCTTTTCCAGCAGCCCAACTCGATCAGATTCCCTCACAAAAACATTCTTCAGATTCACTTTCTTGATTTCAGCTAAATCCGAGTAGCCTAACATTCTCACAAATGTTCGGTTGGCTTCGAGTAGTTCGCCGTTTGATTTGGCTCGGTACACTCCCACAGGCAGATTATCAAGCATCGAACGGTAGATCTCAGCCATGGATCTTATGGTTGCGTCTTCGACGGTATTGCTGTAACGCATTAGAATCACAACGAAAAGAACGATCCCCAGGAGCATTCCGATCCTCAACGGTGATAATTGCTGCGCGCGTACCGCTAGGGCGAATGAGACAGCGTCAACCATAATGATCACCAAGGCTAGACCGCAAATTCCCAACTCAATTAGAACTTCTCTTTTCATTCGCCGAACCCTCCTTCAAGGCGCCGTCCCTGAAGTGGGCTTGAAGTAATTTGCAATTAGCTTCCGGATTATGGCATCATATGTCTCGCCTTTTCTTCCCACCAGATCCAGTTGGCGTTTCGTACCCGGCTTGACTTGAATAGTCCTGACGCGGCCCAATGTTGTATCTACAGCTGCTATAGCGCCTATATCCAGTCTAAATGACTGGTGTCACTGACGCAATGCCAAGAAGGTAACGAGGTTGCCAATATTGAGCATTTGGGACTTTCCAAGATAATGTGTGTCTTATGGCATAAACTATGTTCTTAGAAATGAGATAACGAAACTCACGGCAGACCTACATAGAATACTGCACGCCTCAACCCACAGAACATCTCCGATAAGCCAACGCACACCCCAGGCACCTATGGTTAAAGCGTGGCCAGTGCTCAAGAGAGGTATTGAAGGCTGTTGCAGTAGGATTATTCCTTGCTAGGTGGCCACATTCAATGAGAATTATTTCCACTAAATCACCGTGACCCCTCATGGCAAGCCTTACCGTCGTAATCGTAACTGCAACGCCGAAAGCTGCGAATCTTGCTCGGTGCCTTTCCTCGCTATCCGCGCAGTCCTTTTCCGATTTTGAGGCCATTGTGGTTTGCAGCGGAGTCAACGCCCCCGAAAAACCTGATCAGATGACCGGCGGAGAACTTGCGAGCCGAACCAGATTCGTAACCACTGCAAATCGGGGGTATGGTGCCGCATGCAACAAGGGGGCTCACTTGTCGAATGCTCCTTTTCTCATATTCCTAAACGATGACACAACCCTAGCTCCAGATTACGTGAAGGGGCTCTATGAAGCACTTTGCAAAGATGAGAACTACATATACCAATCATTGATCTTCCACGAGTACGCACGGAAAGTGCTGCGCGGGAACCCCTGCGACATCTACGGTGCCGCTGGAATCGGATTCTACAGGAATTGTGGGAGCGGTGAATTCTACGCTTCCGGCGCATCCTTCGCAATCAGCAAGAAGCTCTTCGATCTGTTGGGAGGGTTCGATGAGAAGCTCTTCCTGTACCATGAGGATGTGGATTTATGCTGGCGGGCGAGGCTTATGGGTTTCCGGCTTTCTACAGTTGAGTCAGCAATCTGCCACCACTCTGGCGGCGCATCTTCAGGAACTATACCTCACGCGACAAAGTTCTACCTCACGCAGCGCAATCGCATTAGAGTAATGATAAAGAACTATTCAGCTCGGAAAATACTGATTAGACTTCCAATCGCATGCAGTCTGATAATCGCAGGAGGCCTGTTCCTCGGCATAAAAGCCCGCAGAGCGCAATACTTTGTTTCCATCTTCAAGGCGTTCGCATGGAACCTCTTCGCACTGCAGAGCACTCTCATTGAAAGACACAGAACTCAAGGAGAACGAGTTCAAGGCGAAGAGGAGATAGAGAAAGCCATGAGCACGTATTCGATGGACATATGCGTCTTGAAACGATACATCGCTGGCGCGTGATTGAATCGGCTGTTGTTATTTCTGCGTTATAATTCTCTAAAGATGCTTTTTCAGCTTGAGTGCATGAACTTCCACCATATGCCAAGAGAGTAACCCGATCAGCAGGACCACTGAGAAGGATGCTGCGAACAACATGATTGGGGAGATGTAGTTCAAGAGTAATGATTTCATCGCATCATAATCAAAATGGTCGAGATAGCCAGGCTTGTTTATGGATGGAGGATAAACGCACGCCGAGCTTGCGTAGGTAAGCCACCTAGGTAAGCCAGCTTTGCGGGATTAGGCGCCAAACTGAGTTGGAGAGTGGAGGCTACTTAAGAACGCAAAGCACTATGGCTTGCTGAGAGAGAAGAACCAGTCTATGAGGCGCGGTTCTCGACGCAAGGTTGCAGCTGGGGCTTCTGTTATTTACCTTGTTCCTTCTGGCAACCTGACTGCGCCATACTTCCATCGAGCTAACGCATTCATCAAATACCTTGGGAACAAGCCTTCATTCCAATTGATAGAAATAGGCCCACCAAGTCGGCTGGCGGACTTTTTTCCGCCCGCGAAAATTATGCACAAACCCCTCCGAGTCAAGATCGTAAGCCCTTTCTGGCTAAACCTTCCCCAGATTGCGGTTATCGACAACTTCCTCTTCGCCCTACTCAGAACCTTTCTCTTAAATGCGTGGACGGGAATTCTGGCGAGAATATTCCTCAGAGGCTCGGGATTTGAGAAATTAGTCTTCTATCATCCCCAGTTTGCTTTCATGCCCACGTTCTTGCGATCAGAGCGAAGCAGCGTCACGGTGTATGACAAAGCCGATGCTTACCCGATTTTCTATGCCGGCGCAGTCAGGAGAGCAGTTTCATTTCTGGACGAATACAACACGCGCCAAGCAGACATTGTTTTAGCTGCCTCGCCTCAACTTGAGACGTTAGCTAAACGACAGCACGCAAGAAGAACTTTGGAGGTTGACAACGGGGTATACCTATCCGACTTCAATCATTCAATGGAAAGAGACAGAGACGTCGCTGTATACGTTGGAAATCTTACAGATCAGCGTTGGGGAGTTGACCTCATGCTGCGAGCGGTTCCTCGAGTAGTGGAAGAGTTTCCCAATTTTCGAGTTCGAATAGTTGGTGAGGGACCGTTAAGGTCGAAATTGTATTCCCTTTCCAAACACCTCGCTGTTGCGGAACATGTGCATTTTGAAGGACACATACCACATGAGAAAATAGGCAAGATAACTTGCGCATCTCGAGTAGCAGTCGTGCCGTATAGGCCTTGGACTGGCTTCAGGTTCGCTACCTTAAGCCTCAAGGTCTTAGAATACCTTGCATCGGGCACGCCTGTGGTCGCCACGAACGTGGGACCGTTCGCTACTTTGGTCGGTCTCGAGAAACTAGGCGCAGTTGTAGAACCAACACCGGAGGGAATTGCTTCAGGCATCATTTCGATACTGCGGTTGAGTAAGACTGAATGGTGCGCGATGTCAGAACGAACACTCAAAATCGCACATGAACATGACTGGGATACCCAGTTATCCGAAGCCCTTGGAGAGGTCGAGAAAGTTTGGCTTTCAAAGAGAAAAATGAACACCATTGCTTGAACGCCATGACAGAGCCAGCGATCTTACTCGATTCAACCGGCACCATTGAGCCCTCAGTCTCCATAATAGTGCCCAACTACAACGGTGGGGAACTGGCGGTGAAATGCATTGAGTCCCTGTTGGAAACAGACTACGATAATATGAAGATCATATTCGTCGATAATTGCTCGACTGACAATAGCCGAGCGCAAGTAGCCGCGCGCTTCGGCAAAAATGCACGTTTGAGGATTCTACCCCTTGACGTGAATCATTCATTCAGTGGTGCAGTGTCGAAAGGGTTTCAGGTAAACGAAAGTGAGTACGTTGTCTTGATGAATAATGATATTATCGCAGATCCAGCTTGGCTGAAGAAACTTGTCAGAGCCTGTGTTGAAGATCCGAGCGTAGGCGCAGTCCAAGCCAAGCTTCTTAGAATGGACGACCCAACGCTCCTCCAGTATGGAGGGGGATTGATGAACCCTCTGGCCTTCACTAGGGGGAGAGGAGTAGACGAGCCTGAGGAACTGTACAACCGCAAGGACAGGATTTTCTTCGCAGCAGGTGCTTGTATGCTAACCAGTAGGAAGATTATGAGGGAAGTCGGTCTTCCCGATACAAGCTTTCTTGTGTTCGACGATGCCGACTTAGGCTGGCGCATTCGCCTCCGTGGATACGAGGCTCTATTCGTCCCCAGCGCGCGGGTGATGCATCGCGGAAGTATGACCCTTGACAGAAGTGAATTCAAGGAGAACAGATCAGTCCAGTTGATCTATGAACACTACGCAATGATCCTCAAGAATTACTCCTTTCGCTCTATTCTTAGAGTGCTGCCGTCGGTAATGCTCCTTCACTTAGGGAGACTAATCTTACTCATCGTGGAAGGTGATATTCGGCGAGCAACGTTTACAATCTTAGGCATGATGCGCTCCCTGAAGCTATTTCGCACGATTTGTCTGAATCGATCCGCAGTCCAGAGAGCACGCAAAGTAACTGACGCACAAATAGTCTCCGTGATGAAAGAGCTTAGTCCAGATCCCTTAGTATTGGTCGAACGACATGTCGGCCGCCTAAGATTGAGACTGATGAGCGAAGGAGGGCGTCTGGTTTTCCGAGTTTCCTGATAAGACCATTGCGCCGTTAAGCAAGTAGAGCAATGAGAAAATGCGGGCCTCCAGCAAAATCGCATTCATCGGCATTGGTCTATTTGATGAGCACACGGGGATATCAAGAGCCATCCAATTGATGGTCGAGTATTTTGGGCCTCGTGCTGTGGTCATAGTTGACAACCTTCAAGCCTGTAGGACGCACCCCATTGCGAGTGGTCTAGTGTATGTTGTCAACTCACCAGGATTGAAGTTATCTATCAGGAGGAAACTTGCCCGAGAGCCGCTCAAACTTATCGATCAATACGTAAAGATGACGGCAGGTATCTTCAAGATACTATGCCACCAGGAAATAGAACGAATCTGCTGCAATACCTCGGTTCAATTTGCCCTCTTGTCCCCAATTCTTCTTGGAATCAAGGCAATCTCACGAGGAATGAAAATCACCGTATTTGTATACGATCCAGTCGAACCTTCTTGGTGTCGAAAAAACCTGCTTGCCAGGTTACTGTTATGGTCGGGCCTTGCAAGCGATATCATAACGGTTGATGTGACCATGCGACATCTTCTCTTGAAATTGACGAAGCGCACGCCGGTTCATACTGTTGACTTTGGTGTCAGTGCAGAACTGGTTCGCCTTGCAGGGCAGAAGAAAGACAGCATCATCGATAAGGTCGGTTCAGACCTACTCGCCAGCTTGGCTCGTGATACGAAGTCCGTTATCCTTCTCTTCATTGGGAGAGCTCTTGAACGACGACGTCTTCAGGACTTGATTGTAGCATTCGCCAAACTCCGCAATCGAGACGATCCGAAAGACTTGATCTTATACGTGGGAGGCTATACGACCAGCGACACCCTTATCGGACCGCTGAAAACAATGGCGGCACGTCTAGGTTGCCTAGGTAAGATGAGGCAAGATCAGCCAGTACCAGCAACCAGCCGGATGAAGGGAAGGGCTGATGCAAATTGCTCCGTATCCATTCCTCTTGAGAAGTTCTCTGATTCGATGTTCGTTCCTAAGCCACACCTCAACAATGATCTTCGGCCTCATCCTATGCATAGTTATTTGAGCGCCCTCCAAAGCCTCCACTTCCGCTTGCTCAACATCAACCTTAATCCAATCTACACTCGTGAGGCACTGCAAATTCACTATAGTATCGATGGTTTCGGTGTGGATGTTCTCCGATTCTTTGAATGACCGTTTCAGACTATGCTGTGCGGCGGTGGGTCCACGAAATAATGTCATTCGCGTGCGCTCTTTCCAAGCGGCCACATTCAACGGAACTACATTCTTCAAACCATTCGCCACAATATTCCTTACGAGCACCTGGTAAGTTTCTCGGCTGGGCTCCATTGCGATCACTTTCGCGCCTTTCTTGGCGAACGATACAGTGTATTTCCCAACATGGGCGCCGACATCGATGACGACATCACCTGCCTTGATTTGAAGCCAAGGTTTCATGAAATCCTCGAAACCCAGGCTTGCTGAGACTATGCTCAGTGATTCGCGGTCCAATAGATAGAATTTACAATCGCCTGCTGCCACCACTGTGGATTTGAGCAAAGGTTTCGTTAGCGTATCTGTAAAATGCCTAGATCCTAAATGGTAACCGATGACATCAACAAGAATCGAGGCGACAAGTTTCGATTTGTTCCGAATGCCGCAGCGCTTCGTGCCTCGAGAAGCATATCTAGGAATTCAAGTTTCACTAGAATACACTACTCATCCTTATCCTTCATATTCCCCTCGAGAATTCGAAAGTTTGATAGTGGAACTATGAATTTTCCACCAGTTAAGATATTCCTTTGCTTAGTTGGAGAAGGGTGCAGTTCTTGCAGAATACGAGGTCTAATGGAATCTTGACCTCTGCTTGCTCGGGGGCATCGAGAAAATTAGATACGAACTGATTGCCCAAAGACAAAACGTCCTCGAGTCTCTTGGAATCGCATACCCGACAGGCCGTTATGATCCTAGGTTCAACCTTCATGGCTACACCACACCTTCAGAACGGTACGCAAATCACTCTCGCTTTTTGGTTCCAGTCGCTAAAGGCCGCCTTACGATTCCCTCCTATTTGTAAGTGCTTGTAATCATCATGTGCAACAAGTCCTCTGCAGAAATCCAGATGTACCACGCTCTCTGAGAAGTTGCCATAGAGGTTCAAAGCCGCAACGTATCATCAGACATTAGATAGATCTTCACGAAGAGGCAAACGGAATGTGAATAGTTTCAGCCATCTCACTGACTATTCAAGTTGAATGTTGAACTAATTCACGTAATAGCGGATTAGACAGAGCTGCAGGATAGGTCAGGTTGGCTGTTAGTCCCCCGAAAAGCATACCCAAGTAGCCGAGAGTTGCAGCAATGGCGATGAAGAACTCAGCCATCTCTTGCAGCGTGTAAGTCGGGATATGTCAAGGTTGAGCGCAGGGCGCATTCAAGAAGTCTACGCGTGGGCGAGTCAGCTTGCGTCTGAAAGCCGAGATTCGTCGTGGATTGCTCGTTGGTATGTTTGGCCCCAGGCCGTTGGTCATGTCTACAGGCATCTGAAGACGGCTGAGCGCAGCATAATTGGGCTTGTTGGGCTCCAGGGTTCCGGTAAGACAAGTGCTCTCACCGCCATCACAATGGCCTTGATCGTGCAAGAGAGGCAAGATTACGAGAAACGGTTTAGAAAGAGGCCTGAGAGCAATCACGAATATGGCACTGCTTTCTTCAAGTGGCGGCCTCACGATGAGTTGATGTCTCTGCTACTTGGAGGAAAACATGAGGTTTCATCGAGCTTCCTGCGTGAATACAAGGCTAATCTTTTCGAGCAGCTCGTTGCGCATCGCATTCCGCTGACGAAGGAACTCATCGATAACCCTCAAAGCCTCAATCTGTCCTGGGCCGAACGAGGCTTCTCTAAACTAGCTATACAGGAACTTCGACAGTCAGCCTGGCAGAGTATGCTTCGAGAGAAGAGGACGATTCTGATTGACACGCCTGATTACTCAAAGACGGACAGAAGAAAAATGTCCAGTGACCTTAATGAAATCTACTGGCTCTGGGATACGTTGTGCCATATGGTCTCGCTCTTGGAAAGTCCTACGCCGAATTTTGTCATTGCCATTCAAGGAGAAATGTTTCAGGGACATTTCTTCTTCGACAAAATGGAGAAAGTGGAGCTTACTCCTTTGCCTTCGAATAGCCTCGTTGAGGCCTACCGCAAGAGGTTCAAGGAAACGGAACCGTTTACTGAGGAGGCGCTTCTGAAACTGGCCTCAATGGGCCGCGGAATATTCAGACGCTTTCTAAGATACATTACCATAACTCTTGACCTGTGGCAATCAAGAAAGCGGAGACCGAATTCCATCGGTCCGGAACTGGTCACCGAGGCCATCTCTACGGAGAGACTTGCCGAGGACATGGACCTTGAGCTAGCAGACCTATTCCCAAAACACAGCGATTTGAGGTTGCAGGCCGTCCGACTGTTGATGCATCTGGAATCCTCGGGGCCAATCAAACAGAGCCAGCTTGCCGACGACCTTAACCTAGAACCATACGTTCTGAGCAGGCTGTTAACGAAACTTGAGCTTCACAGGTACATTGTACGTCGCCGGGAAGGCGCGGACAAAATCGTGACCCCAACCCACGACCAACACCTTGAGCCAACCAAGAAAGCGACCCCCGCCCCGAACCCTCTTTCCGAGGCACAGTGAACTCAGATTTCTAGCGGTCAAAGTCATCATGTACTTGCAGGAGCATGGCCCACAGAAACAAAGTAAATTGGGGGTAGAATTAGGCGTCGAACGATCCGCGATGAGCAGGCTCCTGACGAAGCTAGAGTCAGCGAAACGCATAACGCGCAACCGGGAGGGCGGCGCAGACAAGATTGTGTCTCTGCGGCCTCAGTAGAGTTTGTTGAGCATTCCACTTATCAAACGGAAAACTCGACCTAGGGGCGAAGGATCCTTTTTTCTCCAATTCTCTAATTTCAAATTAGAACTGCAATACTGCAACAATACTACCCC
>Ga0187870_1001344_pt1 | contig 23086 bp, 18 predicted proteins | sample June2016WEW_13_1_3_FD_132974 | JGI IMG/M metagenome (GOLD analysis project Ga0187870, IMG submission 132974) | Peatland microbial communities from SPRUCE experiment site at the Marcell Experimental Forest, Minnesota, USA - June2016WEW_13_150 | ecosystem: Environmental > Terrestrial > Soil >... | reverse complement strand
TCAGTGGAAGAACATGCTCATCACGCCCCTTTACTGGCTGATGGCCCCGTGGTATCGCCGCAGCGAGCGCACGACCGTCGCGGAGATCGTCGAGGACCGCTATGGCCGCAAACTCGCCTTCGCCTACACCCTCTTCGGAATCGCCTCTTTCGTCCTCAGCCAGGGCGTCATGCTCAAGGGTGCCGGCAAGGTCATCTCAGTCGCCACTGGGGGACAGATGATCTCCGCCAACGGCGTCGTCCTGGTCATGACCGTGGCCTTTCTCCTCTACAGTTTCTTCGGCGGACTGATCGCCTCGGCTTACACGGACTTCGTCCAGAGTTTTCTCATCATCATCCTGTCGTTCATGCTCATCCCGCTCGGCTTGCGCGAGGTGGGCGGATTTGCAGGCATGCGCAAGGCCTTGCCGGCAGATTTCTTTAACCTCTACAGCAGCGTCAGCGGCATGAACGCCTTCACCATCGCCATGCTCGCCATTAACGGGTTCGTCGGCATCACCGCCCAGCCGCACATCCTCTCGATGTGCGCCACCGGCTCGACTGAGCGCGCCGGCCGCATCGGCCAGACCTACGGCTCGATGACCAAACGCGTCTGCACCATCGGCTGGGCCCTCACCGGCCTCATCGCCGCCACGCTCGTCTTCCAGCGCGGCGTGAAGTTGCCCGACGCCGAGCATGCCTTCGGTTACGCCAGCCGCGAACTGCTCGGGCCCGGGTGGGTGGGGTTGATGGTCGCGTGCGTGTTGGCTGCCAACATGTCTGCCTGCTCGAACCTGATGGTCAACAGCGGCGCGCTCTTCACCCGCAACATCTGGCTCACCTACGGCAACCCTTCCGCCAACGACCGGCAGTTGCTCTGGGCCGGCCGGCTCAGTGGCCTGGTCCTGACCACCGCTGCCATCCTCTTCGCGTTGATGGTCGGGAACGTCTTGCAGGCCTTCCTCTTCATGGAAACCCTTGCCGCTCTCTTTGGCGTGATGTTCCTCGGGGGCATCCTTTGGCGGCGCGCCAATCGCTTCGGCGCCGGCGCAGCCACCATCGTTGCGTTCCTCAGCTACTATGCGGCGCTTTACCTCACCACCTGCGCGCCGGGCACCGCGGCCCGGCCGGTCGATCTTTCCCTCGCCTTCGCCCGCCTCTTCGCCTCCGGCGATTGGTGGGCCCATCTCCAAACCGGCCAAGGGATGCTGGTCTATAAGTGGCTGCCGGGGCCGTTCGGATTCGCCATGCTGTTGAGCTTCTCAACCCTGGTCATTGTCAGCCTGCTGACCAAACCCGAGGACAGCGTGCGGCTGGAGGCATTCTTCGACCGGATGCGGCGCTCGACCGATCGGGAAAACCTGCCCAACGGCCAATCCAAACCGCTGGCCGCCGACCGTGGCCAGGAGTTGCTCCTGCTCGATGTCGGCGCCTGGTTTACCGCCGCGCGCTGGCGCGGCTTCTTCCGTCGCTACCGCGAAGACCTGTTCGGCTTTCTCCTGGCCTGGGCCGCGGTCGGCCTGCTGATCCTGTCCGCGTGGCTGCTGATGCAGATTGGGAAATAGCCATCACTAACCCCACAACAGCCACCTCATAGACTCTTACCGTGGGTACCGTGAAGGAAATGCACTCTTTATTTCGCTCAAAGGCCGGCTCTGTGCTCTCCTGGCGCTCCGGTCGCTCATCTGGAGCGTTCGAGGCACTTCATCGCTAAAAGCCTGGTCGTGTTGATTCCAACCTGCCCGGTGTGCGGATGTGTGGGGACATTGGGCAGTCGTGTTTATCCCTCCTGCCGGCCAACGGCTCTGGTCGGCCCGTACCCAGCAACGCGCCTGGACGGTGCGGTCGTGGCGAAAGGAGGCGAGAATGTAGGGTTACCCGGCTGGGTAGCAGTTCCAGTTGCCATTGTTGACCTCCCTTTCTCCTTGGCAGGTGATACTCTTCTTTTGCCCGCTGATTTAGCAAGAGAATCAGTAGCAAATAAGCCAGGCCAGAGAAGCACGGCGGCGTCCCGCCGCGGCGGGACCGCAACTTGACGGAACACTGCATTGGCCACATTGGCTGCATTGGCTACATTGGCCATTTTTGCCAAAAAACTGGCCCGGCCGCGGCTCAAGAAGAATGGCACAGCTCAGCACAACGCTTTGTCCGTCTCCTCGGCGCTGCCAAGGGCTTCCCTGGTCCCGCCGAGGGCTGCTCCCTGCAATAGCCGCTCCCAAACCGTCGAGGCCGAGGGGCATTCGCGAGCAACCCAACCCGCCCTCCGCCCCCTTTCCTGGCTTCGGTGCAATTCCATCAATTACCCTGAAACGGCCGCCATCAATTACCGCGCTGACGCTCATCAGCAAGGCCTCGTTTCCAGATCGCGACGGAAGTGGGATTCCCATCGAGGCCCTTTGATCAGCAAATCTCCCGAATTCTATTTCGGTGCCTTGACATGTTGGTTGTGGCACTCTACGCTCACCTTGCTGTGATGACACCTCACCCACAAAACCCCTTGAGACTCTCGAACCCTGCATTGCGCCTCTGGCTGGTGTCGGATGTATTATTCGGCGCCTTGCTGGCGCCGGGATCAAGCGCCGCCTCGGACTCGAGGCCGGCCCAGAAACTTTTCAAGCATCCTCCCCGGTATTGCCGCGACCTCGCCTCCGATCCCACCTCAGGGCCGCTGGCCAAGGAGTGGCGTCAAAAGATGATCCGGCACTTGGCGATACGGGGCGAAGCATGGGTGCTCGACGACGACCGGGTGGTGCAGCCGAAATCGGTGCTGCGCCCGGACAATATTCCGAACGTGATCCGATAGACTATGAGAAATCGAGAATCAGAAGCCAAGTGCTACCCCCGGCTCCTCCGAGGTGGGTTGAATCGCCGTCAATTTCTCGGCGGAGCGTTGACCGTGGCCGCATCAGCGTCCTCCTTGGGCACTGGATCCGCCCTGACCGCGGCAAGCTCCCATCCGGAACCGAAGCCGGTGGAGTTCAAGCAGAAGATCAAGTTGGGCGTCATCGGCAATGGTGGGCGCGGCGCCTGGATTGCCAAGCTCTTCCAAAGACACGGCGGCTATGAGCTGCATGCTGTGGCGGATTACTTCCAGGAAGTGGCCGACCAATGCGGCGGTGAGCTGGGCGTGGACAAGGCCCGGCGGTTCTCGACCTTGTCAGGCTATAGGAAGCTGATGGAAAGCGGGGTCGAGGCCGTGGCGCTCGAGACCCCTCCGTATTTCTTCCCGGAACACGCCCGCGCGGCGCTGGAGGCGGGGCTTCACGTGTACATGGCCAAGCCGGTGGCGGTGGATGTCCCCGGCGCGCTGGCCATCCTGGCCGCTGGCCGGCGGGCGACGGAGAAGCAGCGGTGTTTCCTGGTGGACTACCAACTGCCCACCGATCTCCACAACCTTGAGATCGCCAAACAAATCGCCGCCGGACAAATCGGCAAACCCGCGGTCGTCACCAGCCGGTATTTTGGCGGAGGCTGGCCGGACCCACCGCGGACGGCGACCGAGGAAAGCCGTTTCCAGCACTTGATTTGGTGCAATGACGTCGCCCTGGGCGGCAGCCATCACGTCAACGCCTGCATTCACACGATTGACGCCGTGCTTTGGGTATTGGGTCAGCGGCCCGTGACCGCGGCGGGTTTCTCGCGGATTGCCCGGGATAACCCCCACAGCGACAGCCACGATGTCCTGGCCGTCAGTTACGCCTTCGCGGATGGGACAGTGTGGGATCATTGCGGACGGCACCTCAACAACCTCTACCCGTTCGAGTGCGGTGCCCTGATCCACGGGACCACGGGTTACGCCCAGGTGTCCTACGACGGCCATGTTCGGCTCCAAGGTCCGGAGAGTGCGTATTCGGGCGAGGTAACCAACTTGTACGAAGCGGGCGCGGTTCGGAATATCGCGGATTTTTACCGCCGGATCACCCAAGGGCATTTTGAAAACGCGACGGTCTCGCGCGCCGTCGATGGCGCATTGACGACTATCCTGAGCCGTGAAGCCACGATGCGCCGTGTCCAACTCACGCTGGACGAGATCATCAGCGACAATCGGCGGCTGGAACTGAACCTGAAAGGTTTGAAGGCGTGAATTCGTCAGAATCTGATTGCATGCAAATGCCTCGGCCCAGGGAGCGGGCTCGCCTGCCTGGTGCTGGACGCCTGCTCCAATCCCAAGGAGTCGTTACCCTCAGGAGAATTCTACTCGCGACGGTAATCGCTATTCTCCTGCTGGCTGCCATCCCTGTGGTGCCCGCTGCCGATGTGGAGCTTCCCCTCCATCCCGCCAAGCCCGGTCCGTTTTCGGAGCCGTGTCCGCCGTCATTCCGCGAAATTGCCAACCGCACGAATTACCTCGCGGCGATCAGCGAGGAACTCAACCGTCAATGGCCGACGAACCGCACGGTAAACATTGTTTGCCATGGGCACAGCGTGCCGGCGGGTTATTTCAAAACGCCGACGGTGGACACCTTCAATGCCTATCCGCACCTGCTCCATCGCGGCTTGAAGGAACGTTTCCCTTACGCCGTGCTCAACGTCATCGTCACGGCCATCGGCGGCGAAGACTCGGTGAGCGGGGTGCGGCGATTCGAACGCGACGTGCTGGCGTTCCGGCCCGACGTGGTGACGATTGATTACGCCGGGAACGACCGCAGGATCGGTCTTGAGCCCGCCGAGGCGGCGTGGCGCGCGATGATCCGCCAGGCGCAGTCCGCTGGCGCGAAGGTGATTCTCCTGACACCGACGCCCGACATGCGCGCCAAGCTCGACGATCCCTCGGACCCGCTCAACCAGCACGCCGAGCAAATCCGTCGTCTGGCTCGCGAATGCCGAGTCGGGTTGGTGGACAGCCTCGCGTTGTTTCAGGAACGCCTGCGCGCGGGAGAATCGCTGACCAACCTGATGTCGCAGGTCAACCACCCAAACCGCGCCGGTCATGAACTGGTTGCTGCTGCTTTGCTGAGGTGGTTTCCTTGACACTGCTGCACAAAACGTGCGCTGGATCCTGCGATTCAGGCCGTTCTTGATGAGAAAGTGCAAAAGTCACGCCGGATGCAAGTTATAGCCACTTTTTGCGTTGCTCCAGATGGATCAGCGAATCGGCTCCTGGCTCACCTTTGGCTTTCATGTCTTGGCTGTCCCACTCGATGGGTTTGCCGAAGCGGAGCGCCACCATGCCCACCATCGCCACCTCCGCAATGTCGGCGCTGGAGACGAAACCCTGGAAGGTCCCGGGTCCGCCTTTGCAGGCGTCGAGCCATTCCTGCATGTGGTTTTTCGGCGCGCGGGGGAGCGTCGCCGGAACCCCCTTGCAGGAGCCGTGGTCCAGCACCCGGCGGGATTCGGGCTCTCCCTTCAGCTTCACCATGCCCCCCACGCCCCAGGCGTCGGAGAAAAGCAGGCCCTTTTCGCCGGCGAACAACACTCCATCCGTGGGTACTTTGTCGAAGGTGGAAACCAGTTCTTTGCCCAATTCCTCTGGCGGGCCGGCTTTGACGCCATCATGCCACCAGACCGTCACGGGAGCAAACGGGCCGCGAGCAGCGAATTCCCAGCGAAAATCCGTGGCGGAGGGATAACTGTCTTTCAGCGGTTCGGCTATTTGGACCGTGATGCGCTGGGGAGCGCCCAATTGCAGAGCTCGCCAGGGCAAATTGATCGCGTGCGCTCCCATGTCGGCAAGATGGCCGTCTCCGAACGCGAGCCACCGACCCCAGGCCAGGCAGCCCCCCAGGTAATACTTCTTGAACGGCAAGACCGGCGAGGGACCGCACCAGAAATCCCAGTTCAAGCCCTCCGGAACCGGGTCCGCATCGGTCGCGATGGGAGCGCTCGGCGGGAAACTGCGATTAATCCAGCAATGCACCTCCCGGATTTGTCCCAGCACTCCGGCCTGAATGACTTCCATGCTCCGCCGGAAAGTCGCGCTGGACCCCCCTTGCGTCCCAACCTGCGTCACTAATTTGGAGCGCCGGGCGATCTCGCGAATCTCGCGCGCCTCGGCCACGCTATGGGCCAACGGCTTCTCGCAAAAGACGTGTTTGCCTGCGTGCAAGGCGGCCTTGCTCATTGGCACGTGCCAGCGCTGGCCGGCGGCGATGACCACGGCGTCCACCGATTTTTCCGCGGCCAGCAGCTTGCGGTAGTCTTCATAGACGTTGGCCTTCTCCACGGCCGCGCCCGCGGCCCCATGGTTGGCAGCCTCTTTCTTTAGCTGCGTGACCCGGCTGGAATTCACTTCACACAGCGCCACCACGTTTTCGCCCGGGTCCAGAATCGAGGGCAATAGTTGACGCATACGGCCCCCGCAACCGAGCAATGCGATGTTGAGCTTATTGTTGGCCGCAGCTCCGAAGGCGCTCCCCGGACCAACGTAGGACAGCGTCCAGGCGCCGGCCCCGGCCGCGCTGAGTTGTTTGAGGAAAGAACGACGAGTGGTCTGAAGATGGCGTTGCATACAGTTGGTCAGATAATCAGTTAATGACTGCGCTCCCAGGAGCCTACCAGGTTAGGTCCATGATTGAAACCCAAAACTCGCGGAGAATTCGCGGCTAAGAGGTTGGCAGCCTCTAGGCGCGGACTTGCACGCGGGCAAGCTGTTCGTAGAACTGGATGATGCCGCCGTGGTCTTCCTTCTGGTGGCCGCCGGTCCGCAGGGCTTGCAGGATTTCCATCACGCCGCTGGAGAGCGGCAGCGGGACACCCAGGTCGTGGGCGGTGTCCAGCGCGTTCCTGAGGTCCTTGATGTGAAGCTCAATGCGGAAACCGGGCTTGAAATTGCCTTTGAGCACCAGCGGCATTTTGGCGTCCAGCACGGCGCTGCCGGCCAGCCCGCCCCGGATGGCCTGATAGACTCTCTCGGGACTGACCCCCGCCTTGACGGCCAGGACCATGGCCTCGGACATCGCCGCGATGTTCAGCGCCACGATAATTTGGTTGGCCAGCTTGGCCACATTGCCACTGCCGATCTCCCCGACGTGGGTCACTGAGTTTCCCAGGGCGCTGAGAATCGGCTTGGCCTCTTCGAAGGCATTTTCCGGACCGCCGACCATGATCGCCAGCGTGCCCTCGATAGCCTTGGGCTCGCCACCGCTCACGGGGGCGTCAAGCATGACGATGCCCTTCTTGCTCACCCGGGCGGAGATCTCCTGGCTGGCTAGGGGCGCGATGGAACTCATGTCAATCAGCAGCAAACCCGGCCGCCCGCCCTCCAACACCCCGGCAGGACCGAGCACGGCCTGCTTCACCTCGGGCGTGTTGGGAAGCATGGTGATGACAATATCGCTGGATTCGGCGACCTCCCGCGCCGAGCCAGCGGCTGCGGCCCCGGCCCCCGCCAGCTCGGCAACGGGTCCGGGGAGAACGTCGTAAACGGTCAGTGCATAGCCCCTTTTTGAAAGGTTCCGGGCCATGGGCTTGCCCATGATGCCAAGGCCGATAAATCCGATTCGTTTCATTGGTGATTTCGTGCTCACGGCAATTTAGCTCACTCCACCTTCTTTCGCGTGCCTAGCGCCGCATCCTCTCGACCAAGCTGTGCCAGTTCTGACACGACCAATCAAGCGACGGAGGGTTCGGAGGTCCCGCTGTCTGCCCCTTGCACCTTTGGGCCAGCTTTCTTGCGGCATCCGCCACCGGTCTGGAGTGCCGTTGCCTGGGGCCTTCCTTCGACTCATCGGTGGTTCCAGTCAGCAGGAACTCAACCCAATTCTCAAGGCGGTCCTTGGCGAACACGAACACCACCTGGTCAAACTGCTCCTTCGTGATTCCAGCTTGCTTCGCGGTCGTCCAGAATTTTTCCCTTAACTTGTCTCCGTCATCCATGTCGTCGTCGAGATCAGCCCAGACCATCAAAGTCGTGTCGCCCCCCACCTCCAGGCAGCTCCGTAACTCGGTGGGGGTCCTCGCGATCAGATCATCTCGTCCCCCGCAATCGATCGGGCGAATTATGTTGTTTCCCTCCCATGGACGGATCCAGGCGGGATGAAGCGCCTTCAAGAGGGTGCGGATGAAGACCGGGTCGATGCTGCGCTCCTTCTTGCCCTCGTGGAGACACACGATTTGCGTGCGGCTAGGCATGGACCCACCCCCTTGCAACAGCCTCGCCAGCGGTCAGTCCCGCCGGAATCTTCAAGGGCCCGATGCGGGTAGGCGACGTATGACTGTCGCGCCACAGGTAGCGGCCGAACTCCTCTCCGGCGTTGCCCAGGATCTCGGGATGATGAGAGATGATAATGGCTTGATGGCTCTCATCGAGCAGCTCCCTCAGGGATAACACCCAAGGCTGAAGCTCCTGGAGGCCCACATAGTTGTCTGGCTCATCAATCAAGACAGTTTGTGCCGCCCCCGTGGCCAGGGCGGCCCGGACCATATAGAGGCCCACGAGTGCCTTCTCGCCGTCCGAGAGTTGATCAAAGAACAGACCGCCCGCATCGGGGTCGTTCATGCCTTCGAATCGGAGCAGCAGGGCCTTGACGTTTAAGCCCACGTCCACGAGACGAAACGACCTGAAGTCGGGCCACACTTCGCGCAGAGAATCACGCAGGGCATCCGTCCATTCCTGCTCTTGGGACAACGAGCGATACCACGAGATGAGATTGCCCAGGTAAAGGTCGGGACGCGCGGATTCCCCCTTGCTTTCCCTCTCCATGCCACGCGGGTTTGGCCGCAGAATCAATAGTTTAGAGAGCGCCTCCTGGAGGACTGCGATTTCGCGGCGGTCTCCGGCCGGCTGGATGGATGCCAGCGCGGCTTGCCGCCAGTCCAGGGGAAAACCCGTTTGAGTCCCGTCCGCCTTTTGAAACCGTACCCCTTCGAGATCTCGCTCAAAGAGGCTCCTTTTGTCGCACATCGCCCGCTCCCGCACGATCCGGGGTTTCTTGTCGCTGGCGACTTGTTCGACATGAACAAGGTATTCGAAGGAATGCCCATCCGCCGTCACCCCCAGCTCGAACTCCTGGACGGTGCTCGTCAGCCATTTAGTGAACTCAAGACGTGGGATGTCCTGTTCGCCCGGACCTCCGAGGGAAGCGTCACCGGTGGCTAGGTTTCGGATCAGCCTCAGGACATCAAAGACAGAGCTCTTCCCCGCTCCGTTGGGACCGCACAGCACGCCGAAGGAGTCGAATTCAGTCTTGAAGGCACCGAGACAACGGAAATTGTTGGCATAGAGCCGCGTTATCATGGGGTAATGATACTGGCGTTTATCCTGACGTCAATCTTGTCGAAAGGGGTCCGGAAGACGACTTCGGGCTTGCCCATGATGCCAAGGCCGATAAATCCGATTCGTTTCATTGGTGATTAGAGCTTGAAGGTTTCCATTGATTTCCAACCTGCGTCGTAGAATTGCGCCAGCGTTCTCTGCGTCGCCCCAAAGCTGATAAACTCCTCGGGCTTCATCCCCTCCGGCTCATAGGCCCGCACAAACTCTCTCATCCGCGACAATCTCTCGATGACCGCCGGAGGAACTTCGCGGTCAATTCGCTCCTCGCACGGCAATGGGCCGGACATCAAGGGCTCTTGCCAGCTTGGGGAAATTGAAAAGATCATTTTGGCGCCGGCCAACTCGGTGGCGTGATAAAGGCCGCGCAGGGCGGCGACAATGATCTCCATTCCCTCGCCGCGCGCCTCAAGGAGCGTGTAGGCTCGCTTGGCGACGGCCAGACCGGCTTGCTGGATATCGCCCTCGGGCACATTGGCCCGGCTATCCAGCGCCACGTCTCGCAGGTAATCGTCCAGTCTGCCGATCATGAGGACAGCAAAGCAGGTTCCGGGAGCCATCTCCCGGGCTTTGGCCCGCTCGATCCCTCTCCGGCGCCGCTCGGCAACGGCCAGCACCTGCGGCACGGTGAAGCTCACGGTCATGGTGACGGAAATGCCCTCGGCAACGCATTGCTCCAGCACATCCAGGCCCGCGCTGGTAGCCGGCAGCTTGACCGTGATGTTGGGCGACCAGGCGTGAAATCGCCGCGCCATCGCCAGCATGCCCTCGCGGTCTCCCGCCCGAGCCGGGTTCACCTGCGCGCAAACCCAGCCCTGCCGCCCCTCAGTCCCCTGGAACTGCGGCAACAGCTTCCGGGCCGCGTTCGTGACGGGAATGCGCATCAACCGCTCGGCGCGGTCTTCGGCGTTCGTGGCCGCCGCCGTGGCTTCCCGGATTTCCGCCGCCCAAAGCTGGCGGTTGGCTGCCAAGGCAAGGTGCGACAAGAACGGATTGGTGGTCGCCCCGATTGCCCCGCGCTCGAGTCCGCGCTCCAACTCGCGGGGGTCTGCCGAGTCATGCCACCAGCAGGTCCGCGTGGATTTCGATACCCAGGAGAGATAATTCTCGTTCGGCATTATAAACTCAGTTTTTCGCGAGCGTAACTCAAACTTCGCTCGACGGTCCGGTGTTCCAACGCCATTTGCTCTGCCACCGGCAATTTCGAAATCTCCGCCCAGGGCGCCGGGCTGCTTTTGGCGCGGACCAACTGGAGGATGGGATTGACCGCGCTGCGCGGCACACCCTCGAAGGTGGACCAATACGCCTCGGTTTTGACCGGCACCTTAAGCGCGTCACGGGTGATGATTTCCAGGCCGAAGCGAATCGAGGGATTGGCCTGGCGCAGGAGCCGGACCATCGCCGGCAGGTCGAGAAAACCTTCCCCCAGCGCCACGTCGGCCAGCAGGAAGCCGTCCTCGTATTCGCGCACCGCCGCGTCTTTGATATGCGCGGTAATCGCCCAGGGCGCCAGGGCCCGCAGGGTCTCCACCGGATCTTCGAGCAGCGCGAGGTTGTTGATGAAATCCGCGCAGAGGCCGACCCACTCGCTGCTCAAGCTCTTGAGCAAGGCAAGCTTCTCGGGCACGCGCTGGTCTTTGTGGTTCTCGACTGCCAGACGAACCTGGTGGCGCGCCAGGACCGGCTCAATCGCTTGCAGGACCTGCACGGCGCGCTTCTCGGCCTGGCGGAATTCGGCGAACGATTTGAACTGTTCGTAGCGCCGCCCGGGCAGGACGGCCGTCCGCGCGAGGCTGGCCCCGGCCGCCTTGGCAATTTTCACCTGCTGTTCGAATCGGTCCACCTCTTCAGGCTCGCTCGGGAAATTCAGAATCCCTTCCACGAACATCCCATACTTCTCCGCCTGCCGGCGCACCTCGGCTGCGCGGGATGAATCCTGGGGGCCCAATGGGCACTGGATTCCCCCGGCCCCAAGGACATGGCTCTCCTCCAGGAAGGCCAAAGCGGGGGACAATTCCTTGTGACGCCCGCCCCAGCCATTCTTTTGGCTGACTTGGAGGGTGTAGATGACGATGCCCAGGCTGCTGTGCCCGGAAGGCGGCCTGGTTTGAGCGCTCTTTGCCCCGGTTGCGGAACACCCGCCGCCCAGCAGCAGCGCGGAACAACTGCCCGCCAGCGCGGCCAAAGCTTCCCGGCGATTCATTGCCCTCATGCTTTGATGCGCAGGGCGCGGAGTTCGGCATCCCACGGCGCCCGATAGGCCCGCACCAGCATCGCATTGGCCGCGCGGTCACCCACCACTTCCTCCTTTTCGGCATCCCAGACCAGCTTGCGGCCCCCAAGCCGAAGGGAAATATTGGAGAGGTGGCAAGCCGTGGCCACTTCATGGCCGCTCTGCAAATCAGAGAAGGGCTGCTGACGGGACTTCACGCAATCCAGGAAATTCCGCGTATGGCGTGAGTAATCCTTGATGGCATTGCCGCTGTCATCTTTTTCGGGCGTAGTCCATAATTCGGCCTTTTCCTCAGGCTCAAGCTGGGGTCCGCCGACTGGGTGGCCTTTGACGCCCAGGATGCCGGCGACGGCGTTGTTCGGGTTGATCTTGGGGTCGGCGTGCAACTCGAAACCGCCTCGGGAAATAGGCAGGCAGCCAAAGGTGCCATAAAAGGTCAGGCCGCCCATGCCCAATCCGCCCTTGCCGGCGGTGGCCTCGCGGTATTGGCAGGTGACGGTAAAGCCCGGGTATTCCATAAGGACGTCCTGGGTATCAGGCACTTCGCAGTTGTCCTTCAAGAACCAGCGGCCTCCGGTGCTGTAAACCGATTTCGGAGCCTTCACACCGAGGATCCAATGCACCAGGTCCAGCGAGTGCTGGCCGAGATTGGTTCCTTGTCCCCCCGAGTAGTCCCAGAACCAGCGGAAGTGGTAAATGGAGCGGTTGGGGTTGTAAGGCCGCTTTGGGGCGGGTCCCAGGAACGCGTCGTAATCGAGATCCGGCGGCGGCGCCTGGTCGGGGGGATTACCGAAGCCCGGCCTGATGTTGCGGGAGTTGTTGTTGGACGCGGACACGATCTGGCCGAGTTTGCCCTGGCGGATGAGTTCGCGCGCGCGCTGGAAAGGCGGGCCCGAGCGGTTCTGGGTGCCGACCTGGATCACCCGTTTGGTGCGGCGCGCCACCTCCAGCATCCACCCGCCTTCCTTCACGAATAAGGTGGTGGGCTTCTCCACATAGACATCCTTGCCGGCGTCGCAGGCCATCATGGTCATCAGAGCGTGCCAGTGGTCCGGAGTGGCGACATAGACCGCATCCACGTTCTTGTCGGCCAACAGCTTTCGGAAGTCAGCGTACTTGGCCACATTGCCGCCCGCCATGACGGCGGCCGCATCCACCCTGCCCCGGTGCGCATCGCACACGGCACTGACCTGCACATCCGGTTGTTCCTTCAGCGCGGCCATGTGGAACCGGCCGACCAGGCCGAAGCCAATCAGTCCGACGTTGATGCGCTCATTGGCGCCCGTCACGCGGCCGGCAGAAAGGGCGGTCAGCCCAATAGCGCTCGTCTTGACAAAGTCACGGCGTGACATGGCAGTAAGGTTTGGTTTTGCTTTCATAGATTACACTCTCACTTCCGGCTGCTTCCACGGGGCGCGATATTGCAGAGGTCTTGAGGAAGTTTCGCCGGGAAGTTTGCATAATGTTCATTTGCCTTTAGGCAGTTGATGGCACGACGAGCCAAATGGTTACCGGCAATTTTCCAAATGTCCAGATCAACTGCGCAGCAGGCTCACGGGCAGCCATTTGACGAGATGCCCGTCATTGGCGATCAGGTGCTGCATCAGGTTCTCCGGGACCTGAGCGTTCCAGGCACGGTCAGCCGCCGGCGAATGATCGCGGTCATTATCAAACTCCTGGCCGCCGGTTTCATGCTCCGGTTGAACCATGATAACCGTGTAGTTCCGGGAGTCCTTCTCCTTGAGGCGCTGCATCAACTTCTCGAAAGCGCGGATGTCGGCTTGCCGGCGGCTGCGGCCTCCTGTCTCACGGTGCGGTAAAACCCCGAGAGCGCCCCGGCGCCCTGCCGCCGTTTATGGATCAGGTAACGCATTGGCGTGAAGGAACACCTCACGCCTCTCAACGGGCCGAACAACAACGGCCACGGCTGCACCGGCTCGGAACCCTCGTCGGCGCTATCCGGGCTTGCCCCAAGCCAGAGCCAGAGCCAAACGCCCCGCTATCTCCGCACCCCCGCTGCCCGGTAGAACTGCCGGACGCGCGCCATTTCCTCCTCCAGTTCCAGCACGCCGATCGACCGCACCATTTCGCCGATCGTCATCTTGGGGTCGTTGGACCAGAAGATGCCGCAATCCTCATCCTCGTAATAGTGGAAGCCGACTTTGTCGCCGTAGGCTTGCCGGAGGGCTTCTCCGTTCCGCAGCTTCGAGCTCCACGGAAGCAGAGCGTAACTGAGGTCGAGTTCATGTACCAGGATGCTTTGCGGCGGCTTGATCTGGGCCACAATCTTGCCCGTGGGCTCGAAGATCGAGGCGTTATGCCGCCAGGTGCTGGAGACAATGTAGCAGCGCTGCTCCCTTGCCCGGGACCCAGGTTGAGACGTCTGCGGCGACTGCGTGGGCCAAGCGACCAGTTCGGCTCCGCGGCGTGCCAGTTCCGCCCAGCCGTCCCCGAATTCCATATCATAACAGATTTGTATTCCCAGTTTGCCGAAATCGCACTCGAACACGGGCAGTGCGTCGCCGGGAGTGGCGCCGCCCTCCATGGTTCCGCGCTCGAGCGAAACGACCAAATGAACTTTACGGTAGATTCCCAGCACTTCACCTTTGCGCCCGACCAGGAGCGCCGCATTCGAGCACAATTTCTTTGCTTTCGAATCCAACAGGTAGGTGGGAACTACAATGTAGCAACTGTGCTCGCGGGCCTTCCGAGTGAACGCGTCCTTGACCTCTCCCTCGAACGAGACCGAATGGGCCACGGCATCGTCACCGGCTTCGCCAGTGATCGCCACTTCGGGCAGGATTGCGAGATCGAGGCCGCGTCCATAATTCTTTTTGGCCTGCGCGGCCATTTGGTCCACGATTCCCGCCAGTTGATCAAGCCGACTGCGCAGGCCAGGATACTGCCCCCAAAACGATTGCATGGCTGTGCCCACGATGACCTTTCGCGGTGGAGTATTGGAGGTGGTTCTGACGCTTCCGGCACTGCTGGCGGCCAGCACCGGAAGAGCGTCAACAGCCGCGAAACTGCTTATCGTTGCCAGGAATCTTCTTCTATTCATTTGTCAGTCCAATAGCAAATCTCCGGCTTTGCCGGAGAACTCCCGAAATTGGGCAGCTCCGGGATTCGTTGCTGAGTCTGTCTTTCGTGAGCTGCTCAAGAGTAAAGGGTCATTGGATAATTGGCAAGGCTGCGGGACAAAATCCGCCTGTGGGTAGCGAAAACCCCGTAGTCCTTCGAAAACCTTGATTTCTCAGCGTCGTGCGCCAAAGTTGGCCCCGTCATGCTCGATGTCATCTTTCAGCCCCACTTGCGCCGCTCTTCTTCCCGCTCCCAGCACTGGCGATCACGCTTGCGGTCCAGACATCGCCCAGAAAAACCGACCGGCACTAATGCAGCACTCCTCACCCCGGAGGTGCGGATGCCGAGTTGCGGATCGCTGGCCGCCAGATGCGCGCGGGCGATCTGCAGGTTTTCGGCCGGCTGCTGCTCGGCCTCGTTGCGGGAGTGCAGCAACCGGACCGCGGCGGCGCGGTCGGTGGTGCCCAGGCTTTCCTGTTTGCCGGTGACATCGTCATGGATATAGTACCGTCCGCCTTTTTTGCGGCGGTAGAGTCGGAACCGGTTTCGCATAGCTGTTGTCCGCAGCGATGAGGTTACGACGTTTGATTTCGACTCCGTTAGAGAGTAGTGGGCGAGTTACGAACCGTTTTGTAGAATTGCGCCGGCCTTGCGAATTGCTGGCATTTTTGCTAGCACTCGCCCGTGGAAGGAACGCAATCCATTGTGGAACAGCCGCTTAGGTTTGGAGGCGAGGGTCGGTTTCTAACCCATGAGTGGCTCCATCGCAACCTCACATTTGAAACATTGCGGCTCGACCCCGCCTTTAGCGCTCGGCAGACTGCCCCCACAATGAATGTGAGCCCACTTAATAAGCTGGATCGTTGCATTGCGACCCTGGCCCTGTTGGTCGCAGCGCACGGTGTGGTGAATGCTCAGAACGTGGCCAAGTGGTCCTGGCAGGAGCCGCAGGCGAAGGTGTTGCCAACCGGCGATCTGGAGTGGGCGCCGAAAGCCTTCGAGTTCAAGGCAGGCGAGTCGGTCCGCTACATCGACTTCGAGTCCGGCAACGACGCCAATGACGGCCTCTCGAAGCAGACGCCCTGGAAGCACCATCCCTGGGATCCCAACGCCGCCGGCAAGGCGAAGGCCTGCATGGGCATGCAGACCTACGTCTTTAAGCAGGGCGTAGACTACCGCGGCGAGCTGAACGCGAACGAGTCGGGCACCGAGGCGGCCCCGATCATCCTGACCCGGGACCCGTCCTGGGGCCAAGGGCCGGCTGTCATCTGCGGTTCGGAGGCGGTGACGGGCTGGAAGAAGGGCGCCGACAACAACCTCATCCCGGAGCCGGAGAAGGTCTGGTACGCGGACCTCAACTGGATGCCGCGCAACGTCTGGATGGTCCGCAAGAAAGGCGCCGTGACGCGCATCGCCCTGGCCCGCACGCCGAACTGGAAGGTCTCCGATCCGGACGACGTGAAGAGCGAGTGGTGGGAGTGGAACAACCCCGACAAGCCGTTCGACAACTACGTCACGACGGCCAGCGGCCGCAAACTGAACCTGGGCATCGACACGGAGCACCTGAAGCAGCCGGCCAGCTACTACGAGGGCGCCACTCTCTGGACCGAGTACGGCTGGGTGATGGGCACGCCTTATCCCACTCCCGTTGAGGTCGTCAACACCCAGAAGCACGCGCTCGGGTTCACCGGCCAGTGGGGGGATACACCGGGCAGTTACAAGTTCATTCGCTACTGCCGATACTTCCTTGAGGACAAGCCGCAGTACCTGGACAGCCCCGGCGAGTTCTGGTTTGGCAAGAAGGGCGACGGCGGCCGGCTCTACCTCCGCCTGCCCGAGGACCAGGACCCCAACACGGCCGACGTGGAAGTGGCCCGCCGCATTCACATGATCGAAAGCTCGGGCATGAGCCACGTCCACATCAGCGGTCTCACGTTTCGGTTCCCGAACGTTTACAACCTTACCGTCGCGCCTTATTGGGCCTCCCATGAGAGCATCGACGTGGACCCCGGCTGCGTGCGGCTGCTGGGCAGCGGCACGGACATCCAGATCACCGAGTGCGTCTTCGAGCACGTCCACCAGGCGATTCGCCTCAAGGCCGTTGGCCGGCAGGACGCCATCGGTGACGTTGTGGTCAGCGACAACGTTATCCGCTACACCGACAACGGGGCCGTGCTGATCGCGGACAGCACGACCTACGGCGATGTGGCTCCGCCGATGGGCCGGCTCTACGACGTGAAGGTCCTGCGGAACAGCTTCTACGAGACTGGCCTCCGGCCAAACCGCTTCGATCAGGGCCACGCGCTGGAGGTTGACTACGCCCAGACGCTCGAGGTGGCCGGTAACATCCTGGACCGCTGCTGGGGCGCCGGCATCTTCGTCTTCGGCGGCAAGCCCAGCGGGGCCATCACGGACAGGCCGTTCTCCCGCATGATCGTGCATCACAATAAGGTGACCGACTCGCTGCTGAACACCTGCGATTGGGGCGGCATCGAGACCTGGCAGGGCGGGCCGAGCTACGTTTACGACAACATATCCGGCAACCCCGGCGGCTACCTGAAGTGGGGACACATGCTCAGTCCGAATGATCCGGGCAGCTCGCGCTTCGGCCATGCCTATTACCTGGACGGCGGGTTCAAGAACTACCACTTCAACAACATCGCTTGGGGCAAGTCCAAGGACCCCCTGAGCCCGCTGGGCAACACGGCGGCCATCCAGGAGATAATCAGCTACCAGAACACGTTCTTCAACAACACCATCTATAACTTCGTCGTCGGCTCGCGCCGGCAGGCGCCCCAGGCCGGCCGGGACAAGTTCCTGGGCAACATCTGGGACGGCCTCAGCTCGTGGGTGTTCCGCCACGCCGACCCGGCTCGCACCGCCGCCGCCGGGAATGCGGCCGACGCCGGCCCCCGCCGCGGCCACTATGACATCGCGTCCGACGCGTACGCGCAGAACGTCTTCCACGACCTCTCGAACGGGTTCGGTGTGCTGGAGCCGTCCGGCCGCTGGCTTGACAATCTCGGCAAGTTCCAGGACGTCCTGGGGAAGAACAACGCCCTGGCCGCCGCGCCAGGCATTCTGACGGACAAGGCCCCGCTGCAGGACGCGGCGGCCCACGACTTCCGCCCGGCGCCGGACTCCCCGGCCCTGAACCACGGCGTCAAGGTGTTCGTGCCCTGGTCGCTCTACGGAGAGGTGGCCGAGTGGAACTTCTACCGCGCCCCCGGCGACCCCACCCATCTCATCGACGAACACTGGAACATGGCCCCTTACTACGTCGAGCGTGACGGCTATTACACGCGCCCGACGTATCCCCTCAAGGCGGTCAACGTAGCCGCCGCCGACTACGAGCGCGGGCCGCTGGAGACCTGGACCGACGGCGCCCTGCGCTTCAACGGGCGCGACCAGTACGCCGTCCTCCCTAACAAGGACATCAACCGCACGGTGGATTACAGCGCCAGCTACCAGCCGCCCGACTGGGTGACCGTCACCTACCCGAAGGCGATGACGGTCGGACAGAGTTGCGAGGTCCAGCTCCGGCTGCACGACGTGAAGGACGGCCTGAAGCTCCATTGCGACCTGAATTGGAGCAAGAAGACCGAGGCGTTCGGCGGGGTGAACACCTGGGGCGGGCCGCCCAAGGAAGTCAAGGGGCTCGGACCCTACAAGTTCACGCTCGTCCCCCAGGACAAGCCCGACCTGGGCTCCTTCGTTCTGACGATTTACCTCTCGACCACGGGGGACTGGAAGGACAAGACGCTCTTGGCCACCGTTGGCGTGCCCGTCGGCGCCGCAGAGGGCCAGACCCGCACCGTCACCCTGAGTGGCGAGAGGGTCGTCGAGCAGCGCACCGTCAGCGGCGCGGACCTGAGGAACCCGCAGATCTACACCTCGAACTTCCTGATCGAGGCGTATTTCAAGACAGCGCAGGGACAGAAGGACGCGGTACTGATTCAGAAGATCGACGGCGCCGGCTACGTTCTGGGAGTCAACCAAGCGGGAGGCGTGACCCTGGCGGCGACTTCGGGCGGCGCCACCTCCTGGCTGGCCAGCCGGAGTGCCGTCAACGACGGCCAGTGGCACCACGTTATCGCGGAGGCCGACCGCAAGGCAGGAACGTTCACCATCTACATCGACGGAAAGCAAGACGCCGGTGGGCCTGGTCTCGAGGCGGACGCTTCCCTGGCCAATGACGCCGACCTCTACGTGGGCGGCGCGCCAAACGGTCATTACCTGAACGGAGTGATCGACTTCATGCGCATCGCCCGCGGCACGCTGGCCGACTCGAAGACGACGATCGGGGAACTTTACGCGTGGGAGTTCAACGGGCCGTTCCTTTACGACTTCACCGGCCGCAAGCGTCCGGCCGGTGGCGGAGAAGCCGGCGCCATTGACGGCCTCCCTGTGGGGGATAGGTGAATCATCTGCTGTATCGTCCCGTCGGCGGAAGGGCGAATAGGAATGAAGAGGCAATATCGAGATCTGACCCGTTTACGTTTACGGCAGGGGTCCCCTGGACGGCCCGGCCGGGAATAGCCAGACTCGTTTTTGCACAGGTTCCGGGCCTGGCCGTCGGTTCCGGCACCGCCGCCAAGACCGCTCAAAAAACCGGCAGAATTTGCTCGTGGACGGGCGCGTGCCGCTCTGGCATCATCCCGCCATGATGAGTGGGACCAGAAACCAATTCTCCCTCACCCGCGCAGCGTCAAGTAAATGGCGGCGCGTGAAAAGCAAATTCTATCAGTTTATCAGTTCAGTAAGACCATGCGACTTTTGACTGTGCAGTTCGTAGTCCTGACCCTGGCGCCGCTGGCCGCGAGTCCGGCCCCGGAGGCCGACGCGGCCACCCCGTCCAGCGGCGCGGTGGTTGTCTATACCAAGGACAACGCCCCGGCCACGCCCAAGCTCGACGCCCTCCCGCTCAAAGAGAGCGTCAGCGAGTACGGCATCACCTGGACCTTCGAGAAGCCGGCCCGCGTCGGGCAGTTCATCAACGGCGATTTCTACGTCGTCGGCCCCGTCACCGTCGTCAAGATTGACCCCGCCCCGCGCTATGGCAACGAGGTCGCCGACGACGAACTCGACGGCCGCGAGAAAGTCCCCGTGGAGCAGCGCTGTCGCAACGGCTCCGTGCTCAATGCCCCCGCCCGGATGCAAGCGGCCTGGGACTCCGGCATCATGAACTACTATCACCCAGAACATCGCGCCAAGCTGCCCATCGCCATGAACCCCGGCGACAGCCTGGCCTCCAGCATCAGTCTCCGCCAAGGCGAGAAAGTCACCTATCCCTATCATCCCGGCACTGTGCGCGGCGAAGGCGACAATAGCCCCGTTAAGACCGTCGCCGTGCTCACCTGCGTCGCCGGCCCGTTGCCGGCCGATGCCTTCCGCCCGGGCTACAGCGGCCACGACCCCAAGATCTACCTGGCCCGCGACCTCAAACGCGACCTGCTGCCGCACTTTGCCCAGCCCGCCGACGCCCCGAACCCCGTCAAGTTCGCCGAGCGCGTCCAGCGCCCCTGGTGCGACGCGGGTTTCTTCTCCTTCGACGTGCCGCAGGACAGCATGCCCAACTACGCCCAGGCGTACGCCCAGTGCGTCGCCGATGCCGTCCTCCTGGCCTGCTGCGACGGCACCAAGCCCGAGGAGAGGGAGCGGTTGGTCATCGACATCATCCAAATCGGCATCGACCATTACGGGCTGATCCGCAACGGCCATCCCGGCTGGCCCGCCCACGGTGGCCACGGCTCGGGCCGCAAGTTCCCCATCGTCTTCGCTGGCGCCCTGCTCGGCGACGAAACCATGGCCAACATCAACAAGACCTTCCCCAAGGCCCAGTTCGGTGAGGACGAGCAGACCGCCTACGGCGATTGCTGGACCGGCGCCAAGGTCGTCTTCACCGGACACTCCGGCATCGACGCGGCCACCGGCATCGGGCGCGACTACGTCCGCGCCGGCAATCCCTGGGGCCCCTACGAACACCTGTCACCCGATAAATGGCTCCCCGAAGAGTTCCGCAGCGACGCCTACCGCCGCGCCAATACCTCCACCTGCTTCGTCGCCCAAGCCCTCGTCCTGCGCGCCATGAAGCTCGAAAAACCCTGGAACCACGACGCCTTCTTCGACTACGTTGACCGCTGGATGTTCGAGGACGACAAGCCCTTCCGCATTGAGATCGCCAAGTACTGCCGGCCGCCCTACAGCAAGGACACCTACCTCGACGACAGCAAGGACTGGTTCCACGAGGGCTATGCCGACCAACCCTGGGTCAAGCAACTATGGACCAAGTACCGCCCGCTCTGCCCCGCTCCGACCGACGGCTGGAAGCAGAAGCACGACGACAGCTACTACCTCAACGCCGTCGAAAAGCAGCGGAAGAAGTAGGGACCAGAGTTCTCCCAGGAGGTCCGTTCTATCCGATATACTCCCGCATCATCTTGAGATAACGCCGGCAGATTACCCGAATATCAGGATCGCCAGGGTGCGTGTCCTGCTCGATGGAGGCAAAACCGTTAAAGCCAACCTCCTTCAGTGTCGCAACGATGGCCTGGCAGTCCATCACTCCGTCGCCGATCGGCGGGAACAGCCGCATCATGCCGTCGATGTCGCGCATGTGCACATTCAGCAGGCGCCCTTTGAGTTTGTGGATGGCCACGGGGGGATATTCCTTCTGCAGCATGGCCCAGCCAACGTCAAGGTTGCAGCCTAGATCGGGGTCTTGAATGGCGTCCGATAAGCGCAGGAAGGAGGCGGCCTCCGGGATCAAAGTGTGGGTGTGGTTCTCGATCGAGAACTTCAGGCCATGTGCTTTGGCCCGGGCCAGGCAGGCGCGGGTCGTTTCCACAAAACCGTTCCACACCCGCTCCCAGTCAAAACCGCTGGCGATGTCGATATGAAATTTTTGGCCCGGCTTGGGGTTTTCAACCTCGTAATAGCGCGGCAGATAATTCGTCGGCCCCTTCAACTCCAGCGCCCAGGGCGCCACGATATTGATCAGGGGTGACTCAAATTTCCGGGCGATGCGGCAGCCGCCCTCGAAATAATCGAGTGCCTGGTCGCGCACGTCCCGCTGGGTGCTGGACAGCCCTTCGACCACCGGCTGGAACATGGCGAACTGCGACACCCGCAGCTTGTGCCCGTCGAGTTTCTGTTTGAGGCGGTCGACCCGGGCGTCGGTCCAAAACGTCTGGAGATCCTTGCGGGCGGTGACGATCAATTCGATGCCGTCAAAACCCATCTCGCCGATGATGTCGATTGCCGGCTCGGGGTCGGCGGCGGGACCCAAACTATGGAAACACCAGCTCAGACAGCCGACTTTGATCGTTCCGGCGCTGCCGGAGGCCGGCTCGGCGCCCTGGGACATGAAGGGCAACGCCGATGCAGCAAGGGCGGTGGTTTGGAGAAACTGGCGGCGATTTAATTCTGCTCGAGTTTTCATGTGAGTAATGAGAATTGGTTTTGAGTTGGCTAAGTCGCTTGTTCTATCGCATAATCACCCGTGCAGCGTCAAATGCAAATTCTTCCCATAACTACATCAACCAGGGCTGGGGCCTCTACCTCTCCACCGTCCAGTACCAGATCGCCTTCGGCAACGACGCCCCGCCGCCCATGTTCCGCTTCGACTACGCCGACCCCTGGGACATGAACTTCAAGTTTGAAACGTAAACGGGTGCTCGCTATTGACATACAGGGGGCGATCAAGAGTTGACTCGTCTTTTGCGAATGGCGATGGGGGTGCCGGACCCAAGAAACAAGACCAAACACTTGACCGGCCCTTCACGGGCTGGCTGAATCCTCTGACCGGAAAATGCTGGAAAACTTCGGCGCCGCAGTGGATGATTGCTGGCGGCGGCAGGCCGCCCGGAACGGCGGCCGAGGTTGGCGATGGCGTGACGAAAGCAAGATTATGAGAACGAGCATTATTCCGCGAGAACACGTGGTTTTGGTCGCGCGCTGCGTGTTGGCGTGCGTGGGGGTGTTGGCTGGCATGGCGGGGCAAGCTCGGGCGGCCACGTACGTGGTTGACCAGGCGGCGCCCGGGGCGGCCGACACCAACGCCGGCACGGAGCAGAAGCCGTTCAAGACAATTCAGCACGCGGCCGACGTGGCCAAGCCGGGCGACACCGTCTGCGTCATGGCGGGCAAGTACGACGAGCGCGTCAGGGTCAAGGCCGGCGGGGCGGAGGGCCAGCCCATCACCTTCCGGGCGATGCCGCGCCGCTCTGCGACGGTCTCCGGCTTCGACCTCCAGGCCAGCTACCTCCACATCGAAGGCTTCGACATCACGGCGGCCAGGCCGGCGGTGGCGGTGCAACTGGGCGGGAGCCACTGCGAGGTGCTGGATAATTACATCCACGAGATGCTGATGGGCGTCAACGGGACGTACGGCCGGTCCGTCGCCGGGGGCCCACGCGACTACTCGGCGGTGGCGCATATCCGCGTCGCCTATAACAAGGTCTATCACAGCGAGTACTGCTTCGTGGTGGGCGGGGAGGACTGGCTGGTGGAGAACAACGAGGTGAGGCGGCTGTTCATGTACTCCCCGGGCAACCGGAACGACGACTGCGACTACACCCG
>Ga0187870_1001335_pt1 | contig 23184 bp, 21 predicted proteins | sample June2016WEW_13_1_3_FD_132974 | JGI IMG/M metagenome (GOLD analysis project Ga0187870, IMG submission 132974) | Peatland microbial communities from SPRUCE experiment site at the Marcell Experimental Forest, Minnesota, USA - June2016WEW_13_150 | ecosystem: Environmental > Terrestrial > Soil >... | reverse complement strand
TGTGTGTGGGAGCTCAATCCGAGAGCTCTCTACTCTGACGGTCACATTCTCTCAAGTTCCTCCCTCAACACCCTATTCACGGCCTTCAATATTCTCTCCTTCTGGGCGGCGGTGAGCTTCCTCAGCTCCTGCCGCTCATCTGTTTTCACAAACCTTACGTGTCCTTGACTCGACGTTTGTGTCTCATATCCTAGGGCAGATGCTTAAGCCGGCAAGGGAAGCAATCTTGCTAGCGCACGAGAGATCAAACCTTCAAATGCGGCATTTTGGTTGAATACGTGTCGTTATTCGTGTAGATTAGGCTGGTGAGGACACAAGCATTGACGGAAGTCTTCATTTTCGAATGACGCCACCCATTATGGAGTGTCCAAGTGAGCAATATCAGGCAAACTACCAGCATTGACACCGGCGAATACATGAACGGGTGCGATGCGGCAAGCCCTAGGACCATGTGGTAGTAATTTAGTGACACTGCGACTGATTGTTCAACCAAGAGACGGAAGAGAAAATGCCAATCAAAGTCAACAAGATCGTCCTGTACAGAGATTTGGTGCAATCGCACGCTCTTGAGACATTTGAATACGACAAACAGATCGACTATCCGTATCTGGATGGCAAAATGCGGCCGCTCGTCCATTTGGACGGTGCGAAGCCTCTGGGACTAGATTTCATTGAGATACCATTGTTCAATGGCAATGGTGCGGGGAAAATCATAGCCGACGTTGGACCGAAGGGGTTGCTCTTTCTCGCCCTGCGCCCGGACTACTGGATCGAAGAACTCATTATAGAACCTGACGACATCGTGGCTGATGTTCTCTACGGAGAGTCGGGGCTAATATATGCATTTCCAAATTTCACTCGGCGAAATACGATGGCAATTACCTTGAGGATCGGCGAAGATGTTGAAGGGGCATTTCGAAAGATCTCAGCGAGCCCGGAGGACTTGAACTGGAGGCAGTACTTTGTTCGTAGAGCCTTAAAAAAGGCAGGGACGGCTCCCATCGAGGAACCAAAGCGAGTATTCCCAGAGAACATGACCTCGAAGAATGTAGCTGAGTACCTGAATGTTGAAGAGAAAACGATTCGCAACTGGACTTATGCGAACAAGATTCCGCACATCAAGCTCGGATCAGCAGTTCGCTTTCCCAAGAAACAAATCGATGATGCCCTTTCGAAAAGCGAAATCGGACGGATGCAACGAAAGAAGAAGGCTTGACTTTTTGCTTGCGTAGAGCTACTTTCACAACAGCATAATTCCTTGGACACTGCGTCCAGTGCGCGTCCTTTTTGAAGGGAAATGCAGCGTAAAGCAGGGAAATGGGGGTCTGAGACGAATCCCCGGAAGTCATTGATTCAGAACTCGATGAAGCGGTTTTCGCGGATATCCGAAGAGTCTGAAAAAGTGGCTGGACGTTTCCCTCGCTCTCCGCAAGACTACGTTCCTGAGAAGCGGAACTTCGTCTTGCAGGCAGTACTAGTTTTGGAACGGTATCATGCCTCAATGGTTTGTGTATATCCTCAAGAGCAGCATCAAGAATTGGATTTACATCGGTTCGACTGACGATTTGATTCGACGAATGCGGGGACACGATGCTGGTCTGGTACAATCGACGAAGGCGTACAGGCAATTGGTACTCGTCGCGTACGTCGCAGTAAGATCGGAGAGAAAAGCAAGGGAGCTAGAGAAATATTTCAAGACGGGCTCGGGAAAAGCCGTACTGAAGAAGAGAATTCTAACCGACGAAGCTCCGTAGGAGCGTATTCGGTCCCTCGCTCTCCGCTCGCATGCATTTTTGAGTAGTGATAGATTGCTTTGCACTGTCCTCTACGCACCGATGACCATCGATTTCATACGGTCAACAAGTCCTTTGGGCTATTCCGTCGCAACCTCTATGCGGTCTTCGATTGCATGACGCTCAAGGCTCGCCGACGTCTCGCGCTGGCTCTCTTCTGCCTCTTGTCTGTCTCTTCATCCCCTGCACCAGGTCAACAGCAGCATTACTTTTTCTACAAGCCGGCACAGACGCGTGGATCCGATGCGACGTTTAGCCCGCTCACCCTCCTATTGAATGGTTCGTTCGATGCAATGCGCATTGACTTCGACGCAGGCCACAATCTCACTTCCTACAAGTGGAAGATCGATGCCCAGAATGTGTGGAATAACATCACAAACCCCGTCGCAAGTGTCCGAGCCTACGGATGGGATCTCTTCAGGCGGCAGGAGCTGTTCAATCTCAGCTTCAACGTCAATAATCTACAGTTCATCCCCAATATCACCGACCACGTGATTGGCTACGGAATGCAGTATGCAAAGGTCACCGAGTGGTATGATTCCCATGGCTACCCTGAACCAGTCCTTTGGGGAATCGGAACCTCACTGGTGTACCAGTACGTGAACGAAATGGTGCAGAATGCCGGGATGATCTACACGAATGTGGACTGCGTTGCCGATTATGATATTTTCAATGTTCTGGGATATGTCTTTTTTAGCTGCGACGGAGTGAAACAGTTCTTTTCGGAAACTGTCCAACTTAACGATTGGTCGCTCCAGCCACTGTATGTCCCACGTAACTATCACATTGAAAATGTCGGTCAGGAGTTCGTCCTGCGGTACAGGCTTCGATTCGCCGAGCGATACGCGCCATTTGTTTGCTGGGGTGTCAATTCAGTCTTCGGCCTCAGTTACCGTTATGACAACGAGAACAGTGTATCTTTCGGCATCGGTCAGACAGTCGCGGGGATGATACAAGACTATCGGGATGTGTACATCAGCACGACACCCAAGCTTGAAACTGCGCTTGGGGTATATTGGGACAATAATGGGTCTCTTCTTGCAGGGCTCGTCCTCAGTGGCAAGACCGCGCTCAATGCTCAGCTCAATATCTATCCCGGGGTGGTGGAATTCGGCGGAATACACCCGGGGTGTTATGTCGGGATGGGGAAAAAGGAAGGACTGGTGCTCGGTGTAACATTCAAGGGCATCCCTGTTTCACTGGGGATTGAACGTTAAGGTATGGATGGCTCTTGACTTGCTGGCTCTCGTTGAGTCGGAGCGCCGGGAAGAAGTGTTCACAGCCCGAGCTTTATTTGAGAGCAACTGGGTTGACGATATGACCTATTTGTGCGATCTTTCCATCGCAGGTAGGTGAGGGCGAGTCGAGTTCGACGGGCCGACCATAACGCCGAAACACAAGAGCCTTTCTTTGTCCCATTGGACCCAACTTTGAGCTGAGCGAATGAAGACTTTTCATGTGCTGAAGAAGATTGCAAAGAATACAGTCAAGGCGCTGACCTACCGGCGGATGTTGTTCTTCCCCGACATCCTGATTACTCACCATTGCACGCAACGATGTCTCCAATGTTCCATCCCGCTGATGGCTTCACCCGAAAAGCCCTTCATGGACTTTGAGGATTTCAAGAAGATCGTTGACAGGCTCGATGAGCACGGAACGCAGGGCTTTGTGATTTCAGGAGGCGAGCCAATGCTGCATCCTGAACTTCCAGAGTTCATCCACTACGCCGCAGGCAAGAACTTCGGCCGCATCCATCTTCTCTCAACCCTCTATGGCCCCGAAAGGCTGATTGAGCGAGCCGTGGCGGCTGCAATCGACAACGGCGTTTCGCTCTCCGTCTCATTCGACGGGATTGATGAAGTGGGCGACACTCTACGCGGAGCCCGTAACGTATCCGATCGTGTGAAGAAAAGCATAGAGTACGTGAAGAAGGAAATGGAAAGGAAAGGGAAGCGAATCCATTGCGCTGTCGGAGTCGTGCTCTCGCAGCTCAATATCCACCAAACGAAAGATATCCTGGAGTATCTCGAGCAAGTTGGATGGTTGACGGAAGTTGACGTTTATCGGTGGCAATCGCAAAGCCAGCGTGAAAATGATGAGATGAAATTCCGCGATACAAAGCAATTGCGGGAAGCCATCGAACTTGTGAAGAAATCCCCCATTGTACTTACTCCCGACTGGCTCCTGGATATGCTGCCCGAGTACTTGGATGGGACGTTTGAGAAATACTGTCCTTATATCAGCCTTCCTACATTCGGAACGAAGGTCTTTATTCATCCAGATGGATCAGTGAAATCCTGCATGGGTGAATCGTTCGGGAATCTCCTCAGTCAGACGCCGGAGGAATTGTTCAAGACCGACGCCTGGGAAGCACAAATGGTTGAGAAGAGAGAGTGCGAAGGTTGCGTCAATACGTGCTACACGAGGGGAAAGGTGCTCTATCCAACCAGCGTGAAAGAGATTCGTGCCAATTGGGAACAAATCTGGAATCGCTAAGCTGGAGGCTGCACAGTTGATTCTCCCGCGCTGCCGCGGAGAAAGGTCAACTGATTTACAGAATGGGAGAAAGAACTATGTCCGAAACCTTGTCACGCCTCGCCACTGCGCTTGCGTTCTTGTGCGCCAGCTTGTCGTTTGCCCAGCAGGGTCGTCCTGCACTGGTCCTCAATGTTGACCAGGCCAAGGACACCATCAGCCGTCACATTTATGGACAATTCTCAGAGCATCTGGGCCACGGCATCTATGGAGGAATCTGGGTTGGCCCGAACTCGTCGATCCCGAATACGCGAGGAATCCGAAACGATGTTGTAGCCGCCCTTAAGAGAATTCAAATCCCAAATCTCCGTTGGCCCGGTGGCTGTTTCGCCGATGAGTATCACTGGATGGACGGGATCGGCCCAAGGGAGAAGCGTCCGAGGATGGTCAACACGCACTGGGGGGGAGTAGTGGAGGATAACAGCTTCGGGACGCACGAGTTCATGGATCTATGCGAACAGCTGGGAACAGAACCGTACATCTGCGGCAATTTGGGAAGCGGAACAGTGGAAGAGATGTCGAAGTGGGTCGAGTATCTGACGTTCGATGGAGAAAGCCCGATGGCGAAGCTCCGGGCACAGAATGGGAGAGAAAAACCGTGGAAGGTGAAGTTTTGGGGAGTGGGGAACGAGAACTGGGGATGTGGCGGAAACATGACAGCCGCATTTTATGCTGACCAGTACAAAAGGTACGCCACTTACTGCCGGAACTATGGAGCGAACCGGCTTGTGAAGATCGCCGGCGGGCCGTATGGTTCGGACGTGCAGTGGATGGAAACTCTGATGAAGAATATCCCCCTTACGCTCTTGGCCGGAGTTTCGCTCCATAACTACACTCTTGCGCGGAACTGGAGCGACAAGGGTTCAGCCACATCCTTCGACGAGGCGGAGTATTTCACGACGGTTGAAAAAGCCCTGAAGATGGATGAAATCATCGTGCAGCAATCGCACGTGATGGACGTGTACGATCCGGGCAAGCGGGTTGGTCTGATGGTGGATGAGTGGGGCAACTGGTATAACGTCGAGCCCGGGACGAATCCGGGGTTCCTCTACCAGCAAAACACCGTTCGTGATGCACTAACTGCCGCAATCAATCTGAATATTTTCAACAACCACTGTGATCGCGTGAGGATGGCAAACATTGCGCAGACCGTGAATGTTTTGCAGTCCCTGATACTGACAGATGGACCGAAGATGGTGCTAACCCCGACTTTCTATGTCTATGAACTCTACGCAGTTCACCACGATGCTGTGCTGATTCCTCTCAATCTTCATTCCCCGACGTACGACCTCAACGGCAAAAGCATTCCTGCCATCAATGCGTCTGCTTCGAAAGACTCTCAGGGGCGAATGCATATCTCTCTTGTGAACGTTAATCCGAATGCCTCGGTCAAAGTGACGTGCGATATCCGGGGGATGAAGATGAACGCAGCGACAGGCCAGATCATAACTGGTGAGGCCATCAGCTCCTGCAACACGTTCGAGGCTCCGAACTCAGTCGTCACGAAATCATTTTCTGCGTTTAGGCTCGATGGGAGTCTTCTAACCGTCGATATGCCTGCAAGGTCTGTCGTGATGCTTGAGTTGAAATGAAAATCGAAAACGACAACATCAGGGTTTTTGAGAAGCACTACGCTTTGCAATTTGGCCGGTCATTTACTATCTTCTTGACGAAGGATCGTAGTGAAATGCCCGGAAGGGAGGCGTCCAAAGCAACTACGGACGCTTTTTTTGTATCGTATAGCCAGGTCGCTATCGGATGAGCAGTCAAGTGAGAGTCAGGTTCGCTCCGAGCCCAACAGGATATCTTCACGTAGGTGGTCTGCGGACTGCACTCTACAACTACCTTTTTGCCCAGCGCAGCGGGGGTAAACTCATTCTTCGGATTGAGGACACAGACCGGGCCCGAAGGGTGGAAGGGGCGATGGAAAACCTCATATCAACCCTCGGTTGGGCAGGAGTTCACTATGACGAGGGTCCTGATCGTCCTGGCCCGTTTGGTCCGTACATACAGTCCCAGCGGCTTGACATCTACTATCATCACGCAAAAGAGCTTGTGGAGAAAGGGAAGGCGTACCATTGCTTCTGCTCTCCGGAACGTCTTGAAGAACTTCGCGCCCGCCAAACTGCAGCCAAGGAGCGTGCCGCATATGATCGACACTGTCGCGACCTGAACAAGGACGAGGTCGAGAGCCGGTTGCGCAGCGGCGAAAGAAATGTCATCAGAATGAAGGTCCCGCTGAGCGGAGAGCTGACGTTCAACGATCTGATCCGTGGTGATGTGTCGATAGCGTATGACGTTCTGGATGATCAAGTTCTGCTGAAATCGGACGGATTTCCTACGTATCACCTCGCAGTGGTGGTCGACGATCATTTGATGGAGATCAGTCATGTGATCAGGGGAGAAGAGTGGCTTCCCAGTACACCCAAGCACATCCTGCTCTATCAGTTTTTTGGCTGGGAGTTGCCTAAGTTCGCGCACCTTCCGCTCTTGTTGAATCCAGACAAGAGCAAGCTCAGCAAGCGGCAAGGCGATGTGGCTGTCGAGGACTACCGCGCGAAAGGATACCTCAAAGAAGCGATTATCAACTTCATCGCTTTCCTTGGTTGGAACCCGGGTGATGAACGTGAAATATTCATGATGGATGAGCTGATCAAAGAATTCACACTTGAGCGCGTCGGGAAATCTGGGGCAGTATTCAATGTCGAAAAACTCGACTGGTTGAACTTCCAGCATCTTCGAAAGAAGCCCGACGGAGAAGTCCTTGGGATGCTGAGGGAATATCTGGCAGGTTCCTCCTTCGCGGGTACAAAGTTTGCCGATCAATATCTTATAAGTGTCATCACCGCGATGCGGGAGCGGGCGTCATTCATCAAGGACTTTGTGGAGAAATGCCCTTACTTCTATCAGGCCCCGGATCACTACGATCCGGATGTCGTAAAAAAACGATGGAAGCCGGAGTCTCATCAACAACTGCAGCTGCTCGCCGACAAGTTTACCGGCTTGACTTCGCCGGTGAAGGAAGACTACGAAGCTGCGCTGCATCTGGTGGCGGAAGAGTTGAATGTGAAGCAAAGCGATCTCATCCATCCGCTTCGCCTGGCAGTGTCGGGTATGGGAGCAGGTCCAGGGCTGTATGACATACTGATCATCCTGGGAAAAGATGAAGTGATTCGCCGAATACACGCTGCAATCCAGAAACTGCGGTAGCCCCGATCTTCAGATCGGGGAGTCAAGGGCAAAAAAAGAGTAGGGTCTCAACCCCCACATCGGAGCAACTGAATGGAAATGAACAAGAATCCTGAAGAGAACAAATCACAAGCAGAACCTCCCGTTCGAAAAAACTTCATTCGAGAGATTATCGATGATGATTTGAAGACGAACAAATTTCAGGGGCGTGTTCACACGCGATTCCCGCCAGAGCCGAATGGCTATCTTCACATCGGACATGCGAAGTCCATTTGCCTCAACTTCGGACTTGCCCGCGATTACAAGGGATTCTGCAACCTCCGCTTTGATGACACGAACCCGTCAAAGGAAGAACAGGACTATGTCGATTCGATCGAGCAGGATGTCCGCTGGCTCGGATTCGACTGGGAAAATCGGTTGTTCTACGCTTCGGACTATTTTGGGCAGCTGCATGAGTATGCCGTTCAACTTATCAAGAAAGGAAAGGCCTACGTCTGCGATCTGAATGCTGATCAGGTCCGCGAGCACCGCGGCACGCTGACTGAGCCGGGCAAAGACAGCCCGTATCGGAATCGCAGCATCGAAGAGAATCTTGACCTCTTTGAGCACATGCGCAAGGGGGATTTCCCGGATGGCTCTCGCACGCTGCGCGCCAAGATTGACATGGCATCGCCGAACCTGAATATGCGCGATCCAGTCATGTACCGCATTCTTCGTTCGACGCACCATCGCACGGGCGATACGTGGTGCATCTATCCGATGTATGACTGGGCGCATGGTCAGAGTGATTCCATTGAGAGAATTACACATTCCATCTGTACGCTTGAGTTCGAAGATCATCGTCCGCTCTATGACTGGTTTGTTGAACAACTAGGGATCTATCATCCCCAGCAGATCGAGTTCGGCCGCCTGAACTTGACCTACACGGTAATGAGCAAGCGGAAGCTCCTCCAACTGGTGGAGGAGAAGCGCGTGAGCGGATGGGATGATCCGCGCATGCCGACAATTTCCGGCCTGCGCCGCCGTGGCTTCACGCCGGAATCAATCCGGCTGTTCGCTGACCGGATTGGTGTGTCCAAGAATGATAGTCCTGTCGATGTGGCGTTTCTGGAAGATTGTCTCCGGGATGACCTCAACAAGCGCTCGGCGCGGGTCATGTCTGTTCTGCATCCTATCAAACTCGTTATTGAAAATTATCCTGAAGGGCTTGTCGAAGAGCTCGATGCAGTGAATAATCCTGAGGACGCTTCGATGGGCTCACGAAGAGTCCCATTTTCGAAGGTCCTGTACATCGAGCAGGATGATTTTATGGAGAATCCTCCAAAGAAGTACTTCCGTTTATCGCCAGGATCGGAAGTCCGTTTGCGCTATGCGTACATCATCAAATGCGAGAGCGTGGTGAAAGACGCTTCGGGCAAGATCACTGAGTTGCGGTGCTCATATGACCCGGAAACCAAGAGCGGTTCACCGCAAAGCGCCCGGAAGGTCAAAGGGACGATCCACTGGGTCTCCGCTTCCCACGCCCTGGACGTCGAAGTCCGGCTCTACGACCGTCTGTTCACCGTCGAAGATCCCGGAGGTGAGAACTGGCGTGAGCTCATCAACCCGAACGCACTCGAAGTTCTCAAAGGATGCAAGGTCGAACCGAGTCTCGCCTCGGCCAAGCCACAGAATCGCTTTCAGTTTGAGCGATTAGGTTATTTCTGCGTCGACGACGATTCGAGAGAAGGAAATCTGGTCTTCAACCGCACCGTCACATTGCGAGACACCTGGGCAAAGATCGCAAAAGCATAGGGAAGTTACGCTGCGATTGTTTTTTGTCCATTGGTTATCTATATTTTGCGGCGCTTGTCGCAGCTTATCACTCACAACTAATACCATTCCTTCGTGCCCCGGCGAAAGAAACTATCCGAAGACGTTATCAGGCTTCATAATGCCGTCTTCTACGCTTACCACGGTGTTCTCTCGGATGAGCAGACCCTCGGCGGTAAGTTTGAGGTAGACGTCGACCTCCATGTTGATTTGGTCCGAGGTGCGCGCGCGGACGACCTGCAACGAACCGTCAACTACGAGCGCGTGTACGATGCCATCAAGCAGCTCGTGCTCGGCAAGAAATACAGGTTGATCGAGGCGCTGGCAGAGACAATAGCCGACGGGTTGCTTGCGGAGTTCAAGAAGGTCCAGAAAGTTGTTGTCCGCGTCCGCAAACCAAGTGCGCCGGTCAAGGGAGTGATCGACTACGTCGAAGTGGAGATCGCTCGGGCGAGGAAGTGATGGGCCGGGTATTCGTTTCGTCGGGTTCGAATATCGGAGACCGGCTGGGATTTCTCCAGAAGGCCGTCGACGCTCTGGGAAATGCCGGAGGGTTCAAGGTCAAGGCTGTATCTCCAGTCTATGAAACGGAACCGGTGGGGAAGAAGGATCAGCCGCAGTTCCTCAATGCCGCTGTGGAATTGGAGAGCCTGCTTTCTCCCGATAGCATCCTTGTAAACCTTAAACAGATCGAGCGCGTGGTCGGTCGCACGCCATCCCAAAAATGGGGTCCGAGAGAGATTGATCTTGATCTGATCTACATCGGGAATCTGGTAGTCAAGAGCCCGATGTTGACACTGCCGCATCCCGAGGTTGCCGGGCGCAGGTTCGTCCTGACGCCGCTGACCGATATTGCACCCGACTTCGTGGATCCGCTTCGCAAACGCACGCTGCGGGAATTGCTTTCAAGCTGCCCCGACGTGTGCGACGTCGCAAAGACAACTTTCATGCTTCACTTTTCTGATGTGGAGAATTGATTGAAGGTCCCTTCTTCCGATATTCGGCATATCGCAATAGAAGGCGTCATCGGCGCCGGCAAAACGACACTTGCCCAGATGTTGTCGGAGCGGCTTGGAGCCCGGCTTGTCCTCGAGCGATTCGAGGAAAATCCCTTCCTGCCGAAGTTCTATGAAGATCCGGAACATTATGCATTCCAGACTCAAATCTTCTTTCTGCTCAGCCGGTACAAACAACAGCAGGATCTTTTTCAGGCAGACCTCTTCCAGGACTTCCTGATATCTGACTACATTTTCGAAAAAGACAAAATCTTCGCTTACCTCACGCTCGCTGACGAAGAGCTCAAGCTGTACGAAACACTCCTCACCGCGATCGAGCGGAATGTCCCTACTCCTGACCTCGTTGTCTATCTCCAGTGTAGTGTCGACCGGTTGATGAATAATATCCGCTGCCGCGCACGCAAGATGGAAGAAAACATCTCGGAGGACTATATCCGGGATCTGAACGAGGCCTACAACTATTTCTTTTTCCGCTACAAAGCTACTCCGCTGCTGATCGTCAAGGCAACCGACATCGATTTCGTCGGCAACAAAGACGATTTTGAGGACCTGCTCGAGCAGATCCTGCGCCCCAACAAAGCTCCGGTGGAATACTACAATCCTGTCAGGAGGAAATAGCCGTGGTCCGCGGACTGCTGCGGTTTCTGGCATACGCTCTCGTGTTCTGGTTCATCTACCGTGTGGTTATCGGGGCCCTGCGTCACGTGATACAGGACGCGCGAAAGAAACCACCGGAGCCACCGCCCCAGAGTCAGGCGAAGACGGAGCAGCCGCCCGACTATCGTGATGTGAAAGACGCTCACTTCAAAGACCTGCCGAACGATTCTTCCGAGCGCCCCTGAATGGCTCCGCTGGATTTGATGTATTGTGAGCGGAATCCGTCCCCTCGACATACCCTGCACCTCGAAAATAGTTTGAAGATATTGGTTTACTTCACTATATTACCCCGAGTTTTTGCACAATAAGGGTGAAATAAGAGAATGAAACGCGTTTATATTGAAGATCTTGGCAAGCATGTAGGTGAAGAGGTACAGCTTCGGGGCTGGTTGTACCACAAACGATCGAGCGGCAAAGTACGGTTTCTGCTTCTCCGCGATGGGACCGGAATCCTCCAGGGCGTCATGGTAAAGGGGGGAGTAAGTGAGGAGGTTTTTTCGAGCTTTGACACACTTACGCAGGAGTCCTCCTTCTCAATGACCGGAAAGATCCGGAAGGATGATCGGGCTCCAGGTGGATACGAAATGGAAGTGAGCGATGTTGGAATTATCTCCATCGCGCATGAATACCCCATCACGCCGAAAGAGCATGGGATCGAGTTCCTTGCCGACCGGCGTCATCTCTGGCTCCGTTCCTCCCGGCAACACGCGATTATGCGTGTGAGGCACCGGATCATCAAAGCGATCCGCGATTTCTACGACGGACGCGGCTTTGTGCTCATGGATTCACCGATCCTGACGCCTGCCGCGTGTGAAGGAACCTCTACGCTTTTCGAAACGGAGTACTTTGATCTCGGCAAGGCATATCTTACGCAGTCAGGCCAGCTCTATGCAGAGGCCGGTGCGATGGCGTTTGGAAAAGTGTATTGCTTCGGACCGACGTTCAGGGCCGAGAAATCGAAGACCCGGCGGCACCTGACGGAGTTCTGGATGGTTGAGCCGGAAGTCGCGTTCAACGATCTGGACGATGATATGGAACTCGCTGAGGAGTTTCTGGAGTATATCGTTCAAACCGTCCTGAAGGAATGTGAAGCTGAATTGAAAGTACTCGAGCGTAACACGACGCTTCTCCAGAACGTGAAGAAGCCGTTGCCCAGGATTTCTTACGATGAAGCTGTCAAGATTCTCCAATCGAAGGGGATTGCTTTCGAATGGGGAAACGACCTCGGTGGGACGGATGAGACCGTAATTTCGGAGCAATTCGATCGCCCCGTGATGGTGCACCGGTATCCTTCGGAAATCAAGGCGTTCTACATGAAACGCGACCCCGAGAATCCAAAGGTAGCCCTGGCAGTCGACGTGCTGGCACCAGAGGGTTACGGCGAAATCATCGGGGGCAGTCAGCGTGAGGATAATCTCGATCTGTTGCTCCAGCGCATCAAAGAACATAATCTCCCGCAGGAAGCGTTTGAGTGGTACCTCGATCTTCGCCGCTTCGGCACCGTGCCGCACGCAGGCTTCGGCCTTGGTCTCGAGCGCACAGTCGGGTGGATTTGCGGACTCGACCATGTGAGGGAAACGGTTCCCTTCCCGCGAATGATCTATCGAATAACCCCATAAAGAACCGATATGCTCAAAGTCACCAACCTGCGCAAGGCGTACGCAACTGTTGTCGCTGTTGACGGTGTTTCGTTGGAAGTTCAGCGAGGCGAGTTGTTTGGTCTCCTCGGACCTAACGGAGCCGGAAAAACGACGGCAATCCGAATCATCCTGAACATCATCGCGCCTGACAGCGGCACGATTACATTCGACGACAAACCATTCACTCCGGCGATGTGGAATGTCATCGGCTATCTTCCTGAAGAACGCGGGTTGTACCGGAAGAGCAAGATCCTCAATACGATTCTGTACTTCGCTTCGCTCAAAGGAATGCATGCCGCCGAAGCGAAAGCAGCTGCTTTCAAATGGCTGGATCGATTCGGGCTCAAGGACAGCGCCTTCCGGAAGGTGGAAGAACTATCAAAAGGTAATCAGCAAAAAGTCCAGCTTATCATTTCCATCCTGCACAATCCACAGCTCTTGATTCTTGACGAGCCGTTCTCCGGTCTCGATCCCGTTAACCAGATTCTCCTCAAAGATATTCTGATGGAACTCCGCCAGCAAAACGTGGCAATCGTCTTCTCGACACATCAGATGGAGCAGGTGGAAAAGATGTGCGACAACATCTGCCTGATCAACAAAGGGAAGCCGGTATTGAGCGGATCCTTGAGGGACGTCAAGCAGAGGTATGGGACGAATTCGTTGCGACTCGAGTTTGAAGGGGATGGAGAATTCCTGAAGAAATTGCCGATGGTGAAGCGGGCTGACGTATACCAGAATTACGCAGAGCTGGAGCTCGTCGACATCAAGAAGAGCCGCGAATTGCTGTCGAAACTCGATGACAAGCTAAACCTGAGGAAGTTTGAGATCGTTGAACCGTCGCTGAACTCGATATTCATCAATGTCGTCGGTGTTCCGGCAAGCCAACCGGAGGTGGTCGTAGCGAAGCCTGCTGCCGTGACTCCTGCCAAGAAGCCGCTCGACAAGCGGCTCAAGAAGGAGCTCATTTCGATGATCTTAGGGGTCGTGGTGTTTTCAGGGCTTCTGGTTGTTAACTTCATGAGCACCGACCCTAACATGACGATGGTTGCGTTGTTTATTGCCGGCGTGGGGTTGTCCGTCTTCAGGTATTTGAGTGTCAAGAAGAAGGTCGCCGCCGAACAGAAAGTCCCGGAAGGAGGGCCGATCGAATGAAATACCTCGACGTCGCCCGATGGGAATTCATGGAGAAGGTGAAATCGAAAGCGTTCATTATTTCGCTTGTCCTGATGCCTTTGATCATGGTTGTATTCGGCGTGTTGCCTGGCTTGCTCGCATCCAAGCCTGATGATAAGCCACTAACGTTGGGTGTGATCGATGAAACCGGGCAGATCCTGAAACCGCTCGCTGCGAAGCTGGATGAAAAATACAAGCTTCCCGGTGGGCGTCCAAACTACATCCTTCGCAATCTGAAGGAAGAGGGATCGCCGGAAGATCTCAAGTCGCGGGCGATCAAGATGATCTCGAACAAGGAGATGGAAGGGTATTTTTCGATTCCGGCCACTGTGTATGACAGCGGCAAAGTCGAGTATCGCGCAGAGAACGTTGGGAACATCCGAATTTCGGAGCGGTTCTCACGAACTATGGAGGAGGTCATCGTCGAGCATCGGCTGACGGGTCGGGGACTCGATCCAGCCGAAATCAAGAAACTCATGGCGAATATTGATGTGAAATCGCTCAAAGTTTCGGAGCGTGGCGGGGAGAAAGAATCGGGCTTCCTGGAAACGTTTGCGAGCGCTTACATCGTCATCCTGATGCTGATGTTCCTCGTCCTGACCTCCGGACAGCTCTTGATCCGAAGCGTCGTCGAAGAGAAATCGAACCGCGTCATCGAGGTGCTCCTCTCATCCTGTTCTGCTCGTGATCTGATGGTCGGGAAGATTCTTGGGTTGAGCGGACTCGGAGTCTTGCAGATGCTGATTTGGGGTGCTATCGGTTTGGGGATTGCGCTCAAGAGCGGGGCGAATATTTTCGAGATGGAGCCGGTCCTCGTTGCGGTTGTGTATGTTATCTTCGGTTATTTCTTCTATTCCGCGATATTCGTCGCTGCAGGCTCACCGGTAACAACCGAGCAGGAAGCACAGCAGATCACAAGCTATGTCAGCCTTGTGCTGGTGTTCCCGATGGTTCTGATGGTGCCTGCGATGCAGAACCCCGATTCATCGCTGATTAGGATATTGTCGTTCATCCCGTTGCTCACTCCGGCGTTCATGGTCTTGAGGGTCTCGATTCAAATGCCGCCGTTGTGGGAGATTCTGACGACGCTCGGCATACTTATCCTTTCAAGCGTGCTCATGATGTGGGTAGCCGGAAAGATATTCAGGGTCGCTATTCTTGTCTATGGCAAACGGCCGTCGATTCCTGAACTGATACGCTGGATTCGGACGCCGTAGCGAGGCTCTTCGCCCGGTCTGAAGTACGGGCGCTCATGGATTCGATTCGACGCGAAGTTTGTCCTGGTTCCTATTCACTTCTGCAAGGTTGTCTGTGACCATCGAGACATTTCTGTTCTACTTCCTTGGCGCCATCTCCGTAGGCTCTGCGCTGATGATGGTAACGCGCCGCAGCCCCGTGATCGCTGCGCTCTATCTCATACTCAACTTCTTCGCTCTTGGTGGTTTGTACCTGTCGCTCCACGCGCAATTCATCGCTTTCATCCAGATACTTGTGTATGCGGGCGCGATCATGGTACTCTTCCTGTTCGTCATCATGCTCTTGAACCTTGGTGACGAGAAAAAATTGCAGGAAAAAATCTCTTACAAGAAGATCATCGGAGCGGGACTGAGTTTCGGAGTACTGATGGAGCTGATCTATGTCCTCGGGTTTTCCAGGGCGACCATGCCGCCATCGCAGTTTGAAAAGGCCACGGAGATAGGGACCGTCGAAAATATTGGCATGCAGCTCTTCACGAAGTTCTTGTTCCCGTTTGAGGTCACATCAATCTTGTTGCTGGCCGCAATCGTTGGAGCTGTCATCCTGGCGAAGAAAAAACTCAGATAATCGTTATGGACCTTCAGTCATACCTCCTCCTGAGCGCAACCACATTCATCATTGGAGTGGTGGGCGTTATCTCACGCCGCAATGCCATCATCGTGTTTATGTCGATTGAGTTGATGCTGAACTCCGTCAACCTCACGCTCGTGGCATTCTCGGCGTTTATGGGGGATGTGACAGGTCAGATGATTGTCTTCTTCTCCATGACCGTGGCCGCTGCTGAAGCGGCTGTAGGTTTGGCGATTATCATCTCGATGTTCCGGAACAAACAGACCGTAAATCTGGACGACTTGAACATACTGAAGTGGTGATGGTGAAATCGGATCATCTGATGATCGGGTCATCGGGTGATCTGAAGGCGGTTTGCAGATAGCTTCTGCAAGCATAGATGAGCCGATGATTAGATGGCTCGATGACCCGATGACCAGATGGTTAGATGTCCAGATGGTCAGATGACCCGATGGTCAGATGGCCCGATGGTTAGATCACCCGATTGCCAGGTTTTGTTCAATCACAGAATAAAAATCAATGTTTGCATACACTCCTCTTATAGTTCTTTTTCCTTTCGCTGGGTTCGTTTTCCTCGGATTGTTTGGCTCGAAGGTGAAGAACGAAAAACTCCTCGGTATCATCGGTAGCGGAACGGTGGGCTTGTCGTTTGCCCTTGCTGCTGTTCTTTTTGCGACAATGCTGGGGCTCCATCCCGACGAGCGCAAACATGCCATCGAGCTCTTCACGTGGATCTCTACGTTTACCGGAACTTCATCCTCGTTCTCTGTCTCAGTGGCGTTCCAGGTGGACCAGCTTTCTATTCTGATGACGCTGATTGTCACCGGCGTGGGATTCCTCATCCACGTGTATTCGATAGGCTACATGCATGGCGATCCTGGGTTCTGGCGATTCTTCGCGTACATGAACCTCTTCATATTCGCGATGCTCAATCTCGTTCTTGCCGATAATTTCCTCCTGATGTTCCTTGGATGGGAGGGGGTGGGACTTTGCTCGTATCTGCTCATCGGATTCTGGCACGATAAAAAGTTCGACACCGGAGGATACAAACCCGGCACCGCGACGACGTCTGACGCGGCAAAGAAAGCGTTCATTGTCAACCGGATCGGCGATTTCGGATTCCTCCTCGCGATGTTTCTGATCTTTGTGAACTTTGGCAGCCTGAATTTTGATGCCGTCTTTGGGAGAGCCGCAGTCCTGAGTGAAGGGAACAATGCGATGCTCTGGATCGGGTTGCTCCTGTTTCTCGGTGCCACGGGAAAATCGGCGCAGATCCCGCTGTTTGTCTGGCTGCCTGATGCCATGGCGGGCCCAACTCCCGTCAGCGCTCTGATTCACGCTGCCACGATGGTCACCGCAGGCGTCTATATGGTCGCCAGGTGTTCTATCCTCTATGCTCTCGCACCTGCGGCACTGCAGGTCATGGCTGTTGTTGGAGCGTTAACTGCCCTCATGGCTGCCACAATCGGGCTTGTGCAAAACGACATCAAGAAAGTTCTGGCGTATTCGACTGTCAGCCAGCTTGGCTATATGTTTCTTGCCATGGGTGTTGCCGCATTCTCAGCCGGTATCTTTCATGTCCTCACTCACGCATTTTTCAAGGCTCTGCTCTTCCTTGGCTCAGGCGCCGTGATTCATGCGATGCACGACGAGCAGGATATTCAGAAGATGGGTGGATTGAAGCATTACTTGCCGACGACGTACAAGACGTTTCTCATTGGCGCCATCGCGATCGCCGGCATTCCTCCGTTCGCGGGATTCTTCAGCAAGGATGAGATACTCTGGAAGGCATTCAGCAGTGAACATGGCTCTGTCGTTCTGTGGGCTATTGGAGTGATTGGAGCGGCGTTGACGGCGTTCTATATGTTCAGGCTCGTCTGTCTCACCTTTGAAGGGGAGAAGCGATATAGTGCGGATATCCATCCTCACGAAGCGCCGAAGACGATGACGGTCCCTTTGATCATCCTCGCCTTCCTTTCAATTGTCGGCGGATTCCTCGGAGTTCCGGAGAGCCTCTTCGGTGGAAATGCACTCGAGCACTGGCTCGAGCCGATCTTCGCCCCTGCGTACGATAAGCTGAGCATGGGTACCCATCCCGTTGAGATTACGGAATACCTTTTAATGGTTCTCTCGGTTGGGGTCGCTGCCATCGGAATCTACGCGGCGCGCAGGGTCTACTTGCAGAGGACTGAACTTGCGGATGAATGGAAGAAGAGGTTTGCGCTTGCATACAAGTGGCTGTTCAACAAGTATTACGTCGATGAAACGTATGACGCTATAATCGTGACGCCCACGGTGAAGATATCAGAACGATTTCTTTGGAAGGTGGTCGATGTCAGAGTGATCGATGGGATTGTTGACGGTTCTGCCAGGTTGATCGCAGCGATTGCGCAGAGGGTGAGACTCATTCAAACGGGCATCGCCCAGCAATATGCGACGGTTTTCGTAGGTGGTATTCTGCTCATCCTGATGTGGTTGATCCTAAAATAGACTAGCCGGTGAAGAACATTCCATGGTTTCTCAACATCTTCTGACACTTACGATTTTCCTTCCGCTGTTCGGGGTTCTGGCCCTGTTCTTCGTGAACAAGGAGAACGGCGCAGCGATCAAGCTTGTCGGATTTCTGACGACGGTCGCGACGTTCGCGGTCTCTCTCTTCCTCTACTTTAGGTTTGATGCGTCAGTGACGGGATTCCAGTTCCGGGAGTATGCGGTCTGGATCGCCGGGCTCAACATCAGTTACTTCGTCGGAATAGATGGCATCTCTCTTCTTCTGATCGTCCTCACGACGTTCCTGACCCCGCTCGCGTTGTTGGGTACCTGGAACTCTGTCCAGAAGCAGCTCCGTGGATACACGATGATGATTCTGCTCCTTGAAATCGGTATGATTGGAGTGTTCGCATCCCTGGACCTCTTCCTCTTCTACATCTTCTGGGAAGCGATGCTCATACCGATGTACTTTATCATCGGGATCTGGGGCGGTCAGGACAGGGTGTACGCGGCAGTCAAATTCTTCCTCTTCACGCTGTTTGGCAGCCTCCTGATGCTCGTCGCAATTATTGCGCTGGGGGTCTATGCCTCAACGTTGCCAGGCGGTTACTTTACCACGAATCTCCTGCAGCTCTACGGCGTTGCTCCTCGAATGGCGTTGACCTTGCAGACATGGATGTTCCTTGCGTTTACACTAAGTTTTGCCATCAAGGTCCCGTTATTTCCGTTGCACACGTGGCTTCCGGATGCCCACGTGCAGGCACCGACGGCCGGTAGTGTCCTTCTTGCAGGTGTGCTCCTGAAGATGGGGACGTATGGGCTGATCCGTTTCTGTCTTCCTCTCTTCCCGAATGCAGCTTTCAAGTTTGTGCCGCTCCTCGGAGTGCTTGCCGTGATTGGTATTGTCTATGGCGCACTCGTTGCGATGGTTCAGACTGACCTGAAGAAACTCGTTGCCTACTCTTCGGTCTCTCATCTTGGATTCGTCGTGCTCGGTATCTTCGCGATGACGGAGGAGGGGATCCAGGGTGCCGTCATCCAGATGATCAACCACGGCTTATCGACAGGAGCGCTCTTCTTGATCGTTGGTATGCTTTATGATCGTGCCCATACCAGGTTGATCGCTGATTTCGGTGGAGTGGCAAAGGTGATGCCTGTCTTTGCGACAATCTTTATGATTGTTTCGCTCTCGTCGATCGGCCTGCCCGGCTTGAATGGTTTTGTCGGAGAGTTCCTCATCCTCCTTGGAAGTTTCAAATCGACTTTTCTGGGGACGCAGGCGTATGCCATCGTTGCTGCGTCGGGCGTTGTTCTCTCGGCCGTGTACCTTCTCTGGGCGTATCAACGCGTGATCTTCGGAAAGGTGAGGGAAGGGGGACTGTACGGTGGTCACCATCTCACTGACCTGAACGCGAAGGAAGTCATTTCGCTCGGAGCTATTCTGGTGTTCATTGTCTGGATCGGTGTTTATCCTGGAACGTTTCTGAGCAAGTCGGCTCCTGTTGCCAAACAACTGGTTCAGGGACTGGAGTACGTCCGAGCGGGAGGACAGATTCGGACCGCAGAACTCCCGTCGAATAACCTCCCGTCCAGTCGATAGTCAGGAGCCTGAGCTGAACAGCGCCTCATGAATGAACGGCGGACCAAGCAGGTTGTCATAGTGGTGGTGCTGGCGGCAGCGGCGTTCGTCTTTTTCAATTATTTCGGGCGGATGCTCGAATCGGCAGTTGTCTCGGCTGTACCGTTCTGGCTCGTCATGCCGTTTGTTGTCTTACTTCTTGCGATTGCAGTAGGACCGTTCCTCAACAGGTCGTGGTGGGAAAGCAACTATCCGACAGTTGTTGCGGTGCTGGGCGCCGTGGTGATCAGCTATTACGTCTACCCGCTCAGAAATGTCCCCCGCATCGTGCTGACGATGTATGATTATATCGGCTTCATCTCGCTCATCGGGTCGCTGTTCGTAGTGGCGGGAGGGATTCACTTCAACTTGCGGGGGAAGGCAGCTCCATGGGAGAATGTGGCTCTTCTTGGCGCCGGAGCCCTGCTTTCGAACGTGCTCGGGACCACGGGAGCTTCGATGCTTCTGATCCGTCCGTATCTGAGAAACAACAGGTACCGGATCAGGGGATATCACGTGATCTTCTTCATTTTTATCGTCAGCAACACCGGTGGTGCGCTGACGCCTATTGGAGATCCGCCCCTGTTCCTGGGTTACCTGAAAGGGGTCCCGTTTTTCTGGGTGATCTCGAAAGCCTGGTTTGCATGGGGGATCGTTCTCGGTTTGTTGCTGCTTATCTTCTACGGCATCGATCGGATACACTTCAGGCGAGTCCCTCGCAATGTCCGGGAGGAAGCATTGAGCCCGGACGAAGCACGTGTCTCAGGCTTGCATAATCTCTGGTTCCTTGGGGCTATTATCGCCGCTGTGTTCATTGAGCGTCCCTTGATGCTGCGCGAGGTGATCATGTGGAGCGCAGCGACGGGATCGTACTACACGACCCGAAAAGAGGTGCACGGGAGGAATGAATTCAGTTTCGTTCCTCTGAAGGAAGTGGCGGTGCTCTTCGTAGGTATCTTTGCGACGATGATCCCCGCGCTCGATTGGCTGCAATTGAACGCAGGCTCATTAGGGATCAGGACTCCCGGTCAGTTTTACTGGTGCACAGGCATTCTCTCAAGTGTGTTGGATAACGCACCGACGTATCTTGGTTTCATGAGCGCAGCATTCGGTCTGCACGGAGCAAGCATCGACAACGCCGTGCATGTGCACGCAATTCTTGGTCAGATTCAGCTTGGCTCGATCGGCCTGGCAAATCCGATTATACCGGGGGCAATCGCAGTCACAGCCGATTCATGGAGATATGTTCAGGCAATATCGCTGGGGGCTGTGTTCTTTGGCGCAATGACGTACATCGGGAACGGTCCGAATTTCATGGTGAAATCCATTGCGGATCAGACTGGGATCGAGTCGCCGTCTTTCCTTGAGTATATTTGGAAATACAGCGTCCCTATACTGATCCCGATATTCATCATTGTTTGGCTTCTGCTTTTCTAAGATTTTGTTTCGAGCGGGTTGCCAGCAGCACAACGCAGTCGCTTCAAAGTCTGGACAATTTCCCTTTCTAACTCGACAGTGCCATGGGTATATCGTACAATGACTTCTACAACAGCTCACCGCTGATTGCCCTTGTCGGCTTTGCGTTGTTGACGCTTATCGTTGAAGGGGCGGGAAAGGACAAGCCGGTCTCATCGTACTGGATGAGCCTGGTCGGAATCGCCGTTTCTCTCGTACTTTCCTTTTTCCATCTTGGTGAGGGAGTCCCGGTGTTCGGCGGAATGCTGTTCCAGGGAGGCTTTGCTGGCTACTGCAATTTGATATTCCTGAGTTCGGCCTTGCTCTCAATCGTTCTGGCCCGCGGTTACCTCGAGCGAATGGAGTACCATCGCGGTGAGTTCTATGTTCTCATCATGTTCGCCACTTCCGGCATGATGCTCATGGCAGGTGCACTGAACCTGATCACGATCTTTCTCGGCATTGAGCTGATGTCTGTCCCGCTTTACGTGCTCGCCGGGTTTATGAGAAAGAAACAAAAAGCAAACGAATCGGCTCTTAAGTATTTCCTGCTGGGTGCGTTCGCGACGGGGTTTCTTCTCTACGGTATCGCTTTGATCTACGGTGCCGCCGGTACCACGGACCTCCTCCAGATTAAGGCGCTCATCCCCCAAATCTCGCACAATCCGCTTTTCATTATCGGCGCCGGGATGCTGATCGTTGCATTCTCATTCAAGGTTGCTGCCGTTCCATTCCACATGTGGGCACCGGATGTGTACGAGGGAGCGCCCACGCCGGTAACAGGGTTTATGTCTACCGGGGCAAAGGCCGCCGCTTTCGCAACGTTTGTCCTGGTCTTCATCAGGATCTTTGAGATCTCGGGGACAAGTATCAGCCAGGTCATCGCAGTCATTGCCGCGGCGTCGATGATCATTGGCAACATATCCGCCGTCGCCCAGAACAGCGTCAAGCGTATGCTGGCGTACTCAAGCATAGCGCACGCCGGCTACATGCTCAGCGGCATCGCCGCTGCGAACAACGAAGGTCAAACCGGTATCCTTTTCTATCTGATCGCGTATACGTTCATGAATATCGGTGCGTTTGGAATTGTCTCGTGGGTTGAGCAGCAGGATGACAAGAAACTGACATTCGACGACTATGCGGGTCTCAGTGCACGGCAGCCAGTGCTCGCGGCGCTTATGTCGGTCTTCATGTTCTCGCTTGCAGGGATTCCGCCGTTTGCAGGGTTCTTCGGAAAATACTATGTCTTCCTTGCCGCCGTGGAAGCCAATATGACATGGCTTGCCATCGTTGGCGTGCTGACGAGCCTTATTTCGGTTTACTACTATCTTCGACTTGTAGTGCTGATGTACTTCCGTGAAGGCGACGCAGATATTGACAAGCCGGTTCCGCTTGCTGCGTTGATAGCTGTTTCCGTAGCCGCGCTCATGGTGCTGGCTCTCGGGGTGTACCCCTCGCTGATCGTGGAGATCACGCGGGGCTTCTTCAAGATCTGACGATCGATCAATGCGGACTATCGTATCAGCGAAAGAAATGCGGTGGTGCGATGAGACCACCATCCACAAGTTTGGCATTCCAGGTCTGATGTTGATGGAAAACGCGGGCCGCGGAGTCGCTGAAATCGCCCAACGATGCTTCGGGCCTCTCAAAGATAAAGATCTCCTCATTTTTTGCGGCAAAGGCAACAACGGTGGCGATGGATTCGTGGCTGCCAGGCACCTGCTGAATGCCGGTGCAAAAATCACTGTTGTCCTGATGGCCTCTCCCCGAAAGCTCATAGGTGATGCACAAGCTAATTTCAAGTCCCTCAATCAACTTCGCCAGTCGAAATCCAGTTCTCTCGTTTTCAAATCCTATTCTCGCGCTCTCCTGGGCAGACTGCCAAAGCCGGCGCTCATTATCGATGCGATGTTCGGAACGGGGTTCACGGGAAAAGTCTCGCAGCCCTTCGCTGGTGCGATCGAATGGATAAATGAGCA
>Ga0187870_1001334_pt1 | contig 23201 bp, 20 predicted proteins | sample June2016WEW_13_1_3_FD_132974 | JGI IMG/M metagenome (GOLD analysis project Ga0187870, IMG submission 132974) | Peatland microbial communities from SPRUCE experiment site at the Marcell Experimental Forest, Minnesota, USA - June2016WEW_13_150 | ecosystem: Environmental > Terrestrial > Soil >... | reverse complement strand
GCGGCGGGATCTCAGCTGCCCGTGGAGCTGGTGTATTCGCGCACCCTCTGGCATGGCAGACCCGCCATCGCTGTTCTCATCCGTGACATCACACGCAGAAAACGCGAAGAGGAAATGGCCCAGGTGCAGCAGCAGAACGTCATGCGCATGGACAAGCTCACGTCCCTCGGTGTGCTCGCCGCGGGCCTGGCGCACGAGATCAGCGTGCCCAACCAGGTGATTATCTCCAACGCATCTCTGCTCTCCCGCGCGTCACCCCAGCTGGCCGCCATGCTCGAAGCGGCCGCTGCCGGGACCGAGGGACTTCTGATCGGGGGGCTGGAGGCCGCGGAGTTCCGTGACCGCTGGCCCGAGATGCTTGCCGCGTTCGTGAAGAGCTCCACCCTCATCGACGGGATCATCCGGAACCTTCGGGACTTCAGCGTGGACTCACCGGGCCGGGGCACGGCACTGTTCGACGTCAACACTGCCATCCGCAACGCAGTCGACCTCCTGGGCGCCTATATCAGGAGAGCCACGGACCATTTCACGTTGGAGCTGCACTCCGGCCTTCCCAGGACGCGCGGCAGCGCGCAGAGACTCGAGCAGGTGTTCATCAATCTCATCCTGAACGCTTGCCAGTCTCTTGGCGGCAGGGACAAGGCTATCACCGTGCGCAGCCGCCCGGGCGACTCGCGCGCCACCCTGCAGGTCATTGTCCATGACGAGGGCGCGGGCATCCCGGCGGAGATCCTGCCTCGCGTGCGGGAAGCGTTCTTCACCACCCGCGAGGCACACGGGGGCACCGGCCTCGGGCTGCATGTGTCCCAGGCGATCGTCACCGCCCACGGCGGAACGCTGGAGCTGACCTCGAAGCCGGGGGTCGGCACCGAGGCGACGGTGACCCTTCCCGCGGAGGCGGAAGAATGAGCGCAAGTCGAATCCCTGAGAACCCGATCCTCCTTGTCGACGACGAGCAGCCGGTCATCGACAGAGTCTCATGCTCAGGTCCAACGGGATCGACAACATCGTTGCGTGCTCCGAAGGGGCGCGATGGGATGCCATGCTGTTCGATGGCAAAGGGTATAGGGGGAATTGCTCAGCAGTTGGGAATCAAACTTGATAAGGACTTACAGGCTCTGTGAAGGTCCCGGGACCTAGGCCTCGGGGTGCCGATACCTGACCTTCTGCGTCAATATCTGCTTCAAGGCGGTGGAGACGATCTTGCCCTTGTTGGCTTCCAGCTCGTCGTCTCCCGCGAGATTGATCTGAATGCTGCGCTTCATTGCCGCGCAGGTCATTTCATATACGTTGCCCTGGAAGCTTTCCAGGAGATCCAAAGGAAGTACCATCGTGGTCAGATTGTACTGCTTTTTCCGATGTTGATCAAGGCATGCGGGATTGAGGCAGCGATTCGCATTATGGCCAAGGGCTCGTGGTTGGCATGGGGGAGTCCATGGCGCATGGGCGCTCAGGTGGAATCCCGGAGATGAGGGCTTTGGTCGAGCACAAGAGCTGGGCGAAGATCTGCTGAACTGATAGCGGTGAAAGAGGGATTTTCGGCGCGCAGCGGGGCCCGGCTCGGCCAGCAGGGGAGAGGGTGACTATGAGGGCGCAGGTTTTGAGGGCAAGGAGGATCGGTGAGCTATCCGTCAGGGTCGGGCAGGTGCAGCCCCTTTAACATGAACAGCATCAGAGCCACCCAACTATCAAAGCACAGATACTGAGTCAGCGTCGCAACGTGTTGGAAAAAGGTGTCCCGGCGCGGCAGTGTCGAGCGAAGCAAGGCACAGCGGCTATCCATGAGCTCTAACAAGGTATGAAAGAGAAAGGCAATTACATTTAGCGATAGCAGCGTTTGCGACAGATACTGCTGCCCATGGCCGAAGTTGTGCTCGAAGTGGTAGCCCTTCGTTTTGAGCGTGTTGAAGTTCTCGTTCTCAATCTTCCAGCGGCAGCGGCCCGCTTTTACCAACTCCACCACCGTCTGTTCGCTGATGTGGTGGCTGGTGACCCAGCAGTTGCGATAGGTGACTTTGCCCTTGTCGTCGAGAATCTGCAGTTCCACCCAGGAGACCACGGGGCTGTCCTTTTCAGCAGTCAGGCTGACATCGTTGAGCCAGCGGTAGTGGTAGTGACGGTGATCCCTGCCCGTCCAAGCGCTTCGCTGCACAGTATGCACCCCACCCAGTTTCTCCAATCCTTCGATCTCTTCACACAAGTGCTTGTGCATGACTGGCTTGGCAACAAAGATGAAGTCCAGTTCCTGCTGCACGACGCGAGCGATGATTGGGGTTCGCGAATACAAATCATCTCCCAGCAGAGTAACTCCCCAAGGGCTCAATCCTGCGCCGTAGCGATCGATCCAGCGTATAGCCGCCTGAAACTCGCAGTCCTGCCGATCATGTCCATCCTGGGGGCTGAGAAACTCGGGCTGCAGCGCCACCACATGGGACTGTTGTGGGCTCACCACCGCGGGAAGCAGCACTGAGTGCGTGTAGGTCACTCGTCCGTCACGGTGATTGCTCACCATGCAGGAAGGACAGTGGATGGACTCCGACAGGAAGTATCCTGTGCCATCCAATGCCACCAGAAGCGAGTTGGCAAAGGACCTCATCGGTTGCACAAGCTCGCGCTGTTGCATCAGATCGAAGCTTTTCTGGTAGACAGGATTCAACAGCGCGGGATCCACCGGGTCCAATAAGGCGCGAATGTGGTTGTCCGAGGGAATCTGCTGCACCCCAAACAGGGTCGCCGCGTTATTCTTGCCCTGCTGTTGCTGCATCAACTCTTGGAAGGCTAGAAATGAGGGACTCTGGCAGAAGAACACTCCAAAGGCCCCTCGTGTCACATCTTGAAGAGAGAACTGCGTATTCTTGCCCGTGCGCCGATCTGGAAAACTCTCGACGCATCCGATGAGAAGGGCCAATAGAGCCTGAAACGTCTCCCCTCCCGACATTGCTGAGCACAAGTGTATGGCAAGTAACTCACAGAAAATACTAGACAGGCGTTCCCGGGAATCTACGGCATTGCGTCCCGCGCAGGCCTATAGTTAGAATTGCTGGGATTGAGGAGGCCCTCCCCCCGGCAGCTCGGCCGCATGCGCGACAATTTCCTCGGCAACTTCTTCCTGGCTCAAGGACGTGGTATCCACCACCAAGGCGGCAAAGCCGAACCGGTCTATGTCATAACCGTACAACCGGGAATAGCGGTCTCGATCCCGTCGGTCCCGCTCATCCGTTTCCAGCAGCGTGACGGCCGGGTCCTTGGATTCACGCTTCGCAATCCTGCCTGCCCTGATTTCCAAGGGGGCGCGCAAGTAGACCGTGAAGGCGGTGTCGCGGAGGAGCCAGATGGCCAGGCGCGAGCCCAGCACGACTCCCCCCTGCTCCGCGAGCCGAACCTGCATCCGATCGATGGTAAGGTCGTATTGAGGATCCACTTCCGCTCTGCGGCAGATCTCCTCGAAGCTCAATCCCTGCTCACGCGCCAGATCCTTGAAGGTGTAGTTGATGAGACGAAGCCCGAGCCTGTCGGCAACGAGCCGGGAGACGGTGGAGTTCCCGCAGCCGCTCTTTCCCGATATCGCGATGCGCAGCCTGCCGTCCCGCGTGCCGGGCCCAGGTTCATTCGACATTACGCAATTGCTCCCGTATCTTCTCCAGAGAGTCTTTCACCGCGATCACCGCCTGGTCGATCTCCAGGCTGATGCTCTTGGACCCGATTGTGTTGATTTCCCTGCCCAGCTCCTGGCAGACGAAATCCAGCCGTTTTCCCTGCTGCCCGTCCCGTCCGAGGGCATCCCGAAGGCTCTCAAGGTGCGCCTTCATGCGCTGCACCTCTTCATTGACGTCGGACCGCATGAGCTGCACGGCGGTCTCCGTGAGGATGCGCGATTCATCCACCCCTTCTCCCAGCAGCTCCTTGAAGCGCTCCCGCAGCCCTTCCTTTATCCTGCTCTCTATCTCCGGTACCCGCGCTTCGATGCCGGCCAGGCGCACCCGGATTTCTTCAGCACATTTGCCGATGTCCTGCCCGGTCTTGCGTCCCTCCGCGGCGCGGGACTGGTCGAATTCGGCGAACACTTTTTCCAGAAGCGGCGTGAGCAGCGCCCAGAGCGCCTCGGGGTCCTTGCGGCTCACCGTTTTCAGCACCCCCTCCAGTCCCATCAGCGCAGTCAGCCCCGGCCTCTCGCGCACCCCCGCCAGCCGTCTCAACTCCTCCAGGGCAGTCAGATAGGTGCGCACCCGGGCATGGTCGACGAATACGTCGCTTTCCTCTTCCAGCTCCGTGACGGAGAGATAGAACTCTATCTTCCCCCTCTGGATGCGGGCGGAAAGGTATTCACGCACCCGCGGCTCGAGCTGCTTGATGCTGTACGGCAGATTGATGAACAGATCGAGGTACCTGTTGTTGTACGAGCGCATCTCCAGCACCATGTGAACGCGGCTGTCGCGGTGCTCTCCGTGGCCGAAACCCGTCATGCTCTTCATCGCGCTCCCCCGAACATGGAGAGAAGCTCCCGACCGAGCTTCCAGTTGTCTCCCGCTCCCATGGTAAGGAAAAGATCGCCGGGCTTCAGCTCCGAGACAAGAAAAGGAGCTGCATCGATCGGCTCCGGGAAGTATTTCACGCGGGGGTGGTTCCGCAACACTTCCTGGTAGAGGTCCCCGGCCGTGATCCCGCCATCATCCTGTTCTCGTGCGGAGGCGTATATTCGGTGCAGGATCACGCTGTCCGCCGCATGGAAGCATTTCCCGAACTCGGGCAGGAGGGCGCGCGTGCGCGAATACGTGTGAGACATGAAGTCAACAACAAGGCGCCTCTCAGGATAAAAACTGCGAATTCCCGCCAGCGTTTTCTCGATTGCAGTGGGGTGATGCGCGTAATCATCCATGAAGAGAACCCCGCCCGCCTCACCCACGATCTCGCTGCGTCTCCTGCTGCCCGTAAACGACTCGATGGCGCGCGCCGCGGCTGTCACGTCCATGGCCGCGCCTTCACCGCGGCGCGGTACTCCGCCCATTCTCTCATCCCGCTCCGCTTCCCACAGGAGACTGCAAAGCGCGAGGGCAGCGGCGGCGTTCAGCACATTGTGCGCGCCGGGGATCCTGAGCGTGAATGGGCTCTGCCAGCCGGCGAGGGCGAACCTCGTGCGCCCATTCCCGGCCTCTTCACGGCTGACGTTGAACGGTCCGGCGGCGCTCCTGCCGTAGGGTAGCATCACCAGGTCGGTCCTTTGCGCGTGAATGCGCGCCGCTGCCGTCCGTGCGCCGGGGTCGTCGTTGCAGTAGATCAGCGCGCCGCCGGGCGGGAGGGATGTGCCATATGACGTAAAGGCGGAAAGCATGTCCTCCAGGTCACGAAAATAATCGAGATGGTCGGGCTCGATGCTGGTGATCACGATCCGCTTCGCGCGGAAGTTCAGGAAGTGACGGCGGTACTCGCAGGTTTCGGCCACCAGAAAACGGTCCCCCTGGACAAGTGTCGAGCGGCCGCCGAAGGAGGGCACCTCCGCGCCCACGAGCACCGTGGCGGGAAATCCCCATTCCTTCAGAATTGCGCCGCACAGGGCGGTGGTCGTCGATTTCCCGTGCACGCCGCTGATGCCGCTGGAGTCGGAAACCCCGGAGAGCAGACCGAGCGCTTCAGGGTAGCTGAGGGTAGGGATGCCGCGGGCCGCCGCGGCAATGAGCTCGGGGTTCTCATCCTTCCTGTATGCCGCGGAGTGCACGACAAGCCGCGCATCCGCCGGCAGGTTTTCGGCGGCAAAACATTCGCGATAACGAATAAAGAGATGCTGCAGGAGGGCGTCCGTATAAAATTTTTCCGCCGTGTCTGAACCGGTGATCCGCGCTCCGCGCGCGGAAAGGATTTCAGCAAGGGCGGCCATTCCGGTGCCCTTGATGCCCACAAGGTGGACCGGAAAGCCGGAGAGGGATTCAGGCAAACGAAATTTCTCGGTCACAGGCGATGCCGGGGCGGCGCTGCATTGTTCGACGATCTGACACAATGTGCCACTGTGTCTGGCACTGTAGCACCGGGTACGGAAGGGATCAAGACACGGACACGGACCGCCCGCTAAGGGCCTTAGTCCGCCGCGTCGGCGTCGGAGACGGGGAAGCCGTTCTCCCGCGCCGTTTTGGCGTACCACCGGCCCGAGTCCTTCAGCACCCGGTTCTGCGTTTCATAGTCAACCCAGGTCATGCCGAACCGCTTGGTGAACCCGAATCCCCACTCGAAATTGTCCATGAAGGACCAGAGGAAATACCCGCGAATGTCGGCTCCGTCAGAGATGGCCTGCCGGACCGCGGCCGCATGACGCGCGATGTAGCGCACGCGCACCGGATCGTGCACTACTCCGTCCGGCCCCGGTGCATCCCGCAGTGACGTGCCGTTTTCAGTAACGTACATGAACCCCGGGTGGTATTCCCGATGCATGCGGAGCAGGGTTCGGTACAGCCCCTCCGGCGCCATCTCCCACTCCTCGAAATCCGCCCGGGGAACAAATGGCCAGTGCACCTGCCGGGCGGCCCACACGGCTCTGCCGGCAGTGCCCCGGCCGGCCGGATCATGCGCAATCACCCTGCGGGTGTAGAAATTGACGCCGAGAAAATCGACGGGAGCTGCAATTGTCTCCATGTCCCCGGGAGAGATGACGGGCGCGTCCGGCCCATACCAGGCGGACATGTCCCCGGGGTAGGAGCCGCGGAATATCGGATCCAGGAACCACCGGTTGAACGCGCCGTCGTGCCGCATGGCCGCGGCAACGTCCTCCTCCCGGAGAGAGGCCGGCTCGATCCATTCGAGGTTGTGTACGATCCCGACGCGCGCGCCGCTCGAATTGGCACGGATGACCGGCACCGCGCGGCCGTGAGAGAGGAGTATTCCGTGCGCCACGGAGAGGGCCGTGCGCAGGTCCTTGAGTCCCGGCGCGTGGTCCCCGAAAAGATGCCCCACGAACGCCACCACCCACGGCTCATTGTGCGTCATCCAGTCCTTTACCCGGTCCCCCAGCCGCTTGGTGACCGCCTCCACATAACGGACAAACGCGTCCACAGTGGCACGATTGGCCCAGCCGCCCCCCTCCTGCAGTTTCTGGGGCAGGTCCCAGTGGAAGAGCGTGGCAAACGGACGTATCCCCCGCGCAATCATGGCATCCACCAGCCGCTCGTAGAAATCGAGTCCTTTCGGGTTGATTGCGCCGTCCCCGTCGGGGAACACGCGCGGCCAGGCAATGGAGAACCGATAGGCCTGAAGGCCGAGATCCTTCATGAGGTCGAGGTCGGCAAGATAGCGGTGGTAATGGTCGCACGCCAGGCGGCCGTCCTTGCCGTCTACGGTCTTCCCCGGGGTGCCGGCAAATCGATCCCAGATCGACTCGCCCTTCCCGTCCTCGTCCTTGGCCCCTTCGATCTGGTAGGCGGCGGTCGCCGTTCCCCAGACGAACCCGTCGGGAAAACGAAGAAAATCTCGGTCGGCCATGATCACCCTTTCAACGCACCGGCGGTGACGCCGGCCATGATCCGCTTCGAGAAGAAGAAGTAGAGCACAAGCGGCACGAGGGCCACGAGGGTCATGCAGGCGAACTGTATGGCGTAGTCCGAACGATACTCACCCTGAAACTTGATGATGGCAAAAGGCAGCGTGCGCAGGTCATCCGTGGCCAGGTACGTGTAGGCCATGATGAACTCGTTCCAGTTGTTGAGGAAGGTCATGACGCAGACGGTCACCGTTGCGCCTCCTGACATGGGGGCAACGACATTCCAGAAGATCCGGGGCCAGGAGGCGCCGTCCATGAATGCGGACTCCTCCATGGACCGGGGCAGGGTCCTGAGCTGGCCCATGTACACCAGCGTGTTGAAGCTCAGCGTGAAAGCCACGTACGGGATGATGAGACCCAGGTGGGTGTTGATCAGCCCGAAATAACTGAACCAGAGAAAGTTGGGCAGCAGCGTAGTGTGGATGGGCACCACCATGCCGAGTGTGACCGCCAGCATGGCGATGGGACGGAGCTTCCATTTCATTCGTGTGACCGCATAGGCCAGGCAGAAGGAAATGAAGACGGATGCCGCTACCGAGGTTACGACCACGATCGTGCTGTTCACGAAATAGCGCAGGATCTTCCCGTCAACCCAGGCACGGACGTAGTTGCCCCACTGAGGGACAAGCGGGATCTTGAGCAGCTCGGTGCCGAAGAGATCCCCGGACTTCAGGATCGAGTAGTTGAAGACCCAGAGCAGGGGGAATAACTGGAGGAAAGCGAGCAGGATGAGAAACGCATACAGGATCGTCTTCCCGATGGACTTCAACGCATTCGGCCGGACGCCGGCCATTGCCCCGCTACTGCGCGTCATCGTTGCGCCTCAGGACCTGCTGCACCACGAGCGTAAGGCCCACCGCCACTGCAACGAACAGAACAGAGAGGGCGTTGCCGTAGCCGTACGCGCTCGCAACGAAGGCTTTTTGATAGAGATAAACGGAAACAAATTGCGTCAGAAATCCCGGCCCGCCATCGGTGGAAAGAAAAATCATTTCCATCTGCCGCAAGGACGAAATCACGTCGATCACGAGGACCGCGGAAATGACCGGAAACATAAAGGGAATGATGATGCGCGAATATGCCTGAAACCATCGCGCGCCGTCTACGCGCGCCGCCTCTTCGATCTCCTTGGGCACGGTCATCAGTCCCGTATAGTAGAAGAGCAGAGCCCACCCGAAGCCCTGCCAGAGAATAATCCAGAGGACCGACCCCAGGGCTGTGTGCGGGTTGGAGAGCCAGGAAATGTTGACGCCCGTGAAGCCAATCACGTGAAGCATCTTGTTGAGGATGCCATACGTGGGGTTGAAGATGCTGACCCACAGCTTGGTGATCACCACGAGTGAGAGAACAGCCGGAACGAAGTAAACTGTGCGCAACACCCGGGAAAAGCGCGACGTCAGGTGGGAGACAACGGCGGCAAGGGCGAACGCCGCGGGATTCTGGATGCAGATCGTGACCACCATGAGGATCAACGCGTTCATCAGGGCCCGCCAGAATACGGGGTCGGCCGTGAGTATCTCGCGATAGTTCTCGAGGCCGATCATGTGGAATTTCCCGAATCCCGCCCAATCGGTGAGGCTGTAGTAGGCGGAGAACCCTATGGGCACGACAAGAGAAAACACCATCACGGCAATGCCCGGCACCACCAGCGCGGCGACCACCTTTCCATTGCCGAACAAGCCTTTCACGCGCCAGACCTCCTTGCATTGTCTGCAAAGAGCGGCGCCCTTGAAGGGCGCCGCCAGGGACAATCAAAAAGAGAGCTAGTTCTGCTTCGATGCCTTTTCGGCCGAAGCCTCGAGCTTCTTGCAGAACTCTTCCGGCGTCACGAGGCCGGATGACAGCTCGCGGATGAAGTTCTGGTGGTCCTCGCCGAATTGCGGAGTTGACCGGTCGATAGTGGTAGTACCGCTCACCTTCTTCGCATCGCCCAGGATCTTGAGAAGAGTTTTGGCCACAGCGCTGTCGGATTCCCGTGCCGCGACCTTCTGCGCCGGGAATGCTGCCCCCTTCTCCCACGCCAGCCCAGGGAAGCGCTCGGCATAGTACTTGAGGTACTTCAGGTCGAGGTCCTTGTACTTCGAGGCGGAGCTGATGACGTAGTTGCCGCCGAACCAGGCTTCAAGATCGTCCACCTTTCCCTTGCCATTTTTCAGCACAGGGAACTTGAAGGCGTCCACATTGGCCCTGAACTCTTCGGAGAAGTTCGAGTCCGTGGCAAGTCCCATTTCCCAGGGGCCCATGATGTACATGGCTGCCTTGCCCTGGCCAAAGAGGTTGCGGGAGGCTCCGTAGTCGGAGACCATCAGATCGTCCTGGAACAGACCCGACTGGACGAACTTGAGGTACTGCCGGGCGCCCTCGACAAAGTCAGGATCCGTGAAATTCGCCTTGCGGTCCAGCGCTGCCTGCTGACGGGAGAAGTCGCCGTTCACACGCTCGCAGAAAACGTCATAGGTTATGGACAGCGGCCATGCATCCTTGCCGTCCGTGACGATCGGGATGATCCCCTTGGCCTTGAACTTCGGGGCAAGGGCCATCAGGTCTTCGATCGTCGTGGGCACCGAAGCTCCCGCGTCCTTGAACAGCTTCTTATTGTAGTAAATGACCCAGAAGTCGCCGGAGACCGGAATGCCGTAGAGTTTCCCGCCGTACATGTTGCTCTCCAGGGAGCCGGACACGTAGCCGTATTTCGCAAAATCCGCCTTGTTGAGCTCCATCACGAACCCGCCGTCCACAAGGGGCTTCAGCCGCGTAGAAAAGCTCCAGTACTTGAAGACGTCCGGAAGCTGCTTCGCGGTGGCGTAAATCTTGATCTTCTGCTGGAGGGGTTGGTCGGGATAGCTTTCCGTAACGATCTCGACGCCCGGGTTGGCCGCCTTGAATTCGGCGTTGATCTGCTCGATGACCGCGCCCCAGCCGTTGGTACGGTCAGGATGCGGGTCGGCCATCTTCAGGGTCTGCGCCCAGAGCCCGCTCGCAATGCACAAAGCGAGCGCTACGATGCCAAGTCTCTTCATAGATCCCTCCTTCATCTGATTGCGCCGACCTTGCACGGTACTCCGTGCGGTTTTCGGCGGATTTTGGATGACGCGAGGGAGTATCCCATTGTGTGCGGGACCCGTGAATGACGTGTATTCCGGTAGTTTGACGAATTCTCCGACAAAACGCGGTTTCGGCACGCCCGCGAGCGGTCGCTCGATCACCCATCCGAGCCCTCGCTCCCCCGCGGCCACGCGCTTGGGCTGAGACCGGTGAGCTTCTTGAAAACCCGGCTGAAGTGCTCAACGTTGGGGTAGCCCACCCGCTCACCCACCTCGTACACCTTCAGGCGGGAAGAGGAAAGAAGCCTTTTGGCCTCCTCGATCCGGACCTGCGCAAGGTGTCCCATCAGCGTCTCCCCGGTTTCCCGCGCGAACTCCCAGCTCAGGTGGTTCTTCGAAACGCCTGCTTTTTCTGCAATTTCCGAAAGCGAGATGCCTGGATTCCCGTAATGATCGCGAATGAAGCGTCTTGCGACGACAACGATCCGGGATTCCACGCTGCGGCCGGCCAGAAGACCGCGATACATGGACGGTATCGATTCAAGGCTTTCACACACCTTGCCATGGACGAACGAGGTGTGCACGGACAGATAGCGCTCCATGTACTCCCGTGCGTCCTCGCAGAAACCCTGCGCAGCAGCTTCGTGACCGGTGAAAAACACAACCGCGTGATCGGGTCTGACGATCACGACCTCCCCCGATCCTCTCTTCGCAAGCACCTGCGCAAGAGAACGTTCCACCATGGCTGAAAAACGGGCCAGGCCCTCCTCGCGATGGCGGAGGGAGACCTCTTCGAAATCCTTGACCCAGAACGCGCACAGGAAAAAAGGCGGCGCCAGTGACACGCCCAGTCCGGCCAGCACTTCCGCCTGGTCCGCTCCGGCAGGCCCGGCAAGAAGATCCTTCAACGTCTGTGCGCGCAGGAACTCGACCTGCGTGCGTTCGAGAATCGAGGAGGTGCGCTCCCGGGACTCTTCGATCCCCTCGGCTGTTGCGCGCAGAAGGGCGAGGAGCGATTCCCCCTCCATCTCCGCTTTCAGCACGTAGTCCCGCGCCCCGAGAGTGAAAGCGGTGCGGACAAGATGAAAGTCGTCGTAGGCGGAGAGCACGATCACGGCAACCGGATTCTCTCTCCGGCCGCCCTCCCCTGCGGCGACACGGCGCAGAAACTCGATGCCGTCCATCACCGGCATCGTGATATCCAGCAATACCATGTCGATCTCGGGATGGGCGGCGAGGACCGCAAGGGCCTCCCGCCCATTGGAGGCCTCGAAGCGCAGAGAAAAGCCGTCCTCTTCCCATTGGCGAAGGCTGGCGAGAGAAAGCCGCACAAAGGGCTCATCGTCCACGAGGAGGACGCTATGCATCACCACCCACCGCGCGCACGATCACGGGAAGATGGAAACGGACCAGAGTGAACACTCCCGGTTCGCTCTCCACGGACAGTCCGAAAGGATCGCCAAAATTGAGCCGAATGCGTTGCCTGACATTTGCCAGGCCGATCCGGTGGAGGCTTCCAACGTCTCCGTGCGGATCATGTGGGCTCTCGAAAAGAGATGCAATCCGTTCCCCGTCCATGCCCACGCCGTTGTCGCGTACTTCCAGCACGAGGCGCCTTCCGGGAAGGGCAACGAGCTCCGGCTCTGACAACGGCGCGCTGCCCAGATCGGGCGCGTCTTCAAACCGGGCCTGCAGGACCAGCGCGCCCCTGCGCCCGCAGCCTGAGATACCGTGAAGAATCCCGTTCTCGACGATCGGCTGGAGGATCATTTTGAGCACGAGGCAATCCTGGGTCCCCTCGGAAATTCGGTAGTCGACGTCGAAGTTCTCGCCAAAACGCACCTTCATGATCCCGACATAGCTGTGCATGTTCGCAATTTCGTGCGCAAGGTCGGTAAAGGGTCCTGCCCCGGCATAGCTGTCCGCCAGGATGCGCATCAGCGCCTGGGTCATGTCTCCGATGGCGTCCACCTTCGCCGCCCGGGCCATGAGCCGAATTGAGTTCAGCGTGTTGGAAACAAAATGCGGATTGATCTGGAACCGAAGCGCCTCGAGCTCCGCCTTCAAGCGCTGACGGTCCCGGACCTCCTTTTCCAGCGTCAGGGTGCGTATTTCCTCCATCATCCGGTTGAAGCTCTCAGTAAGGAGGGCGATCTCCTCGATCCCTGTCGTGGGAACACGCACCGCGTAATCTCCGCGTCCTGCATGGCGCATGCTGTGGGCGACCGCGCGGATCGGATTGGCGATCCTGGACGTGAAGATACCCGCGTAGAGGAAAAACAGAACGCAGAGCAGGGCGAGCGCGGGGTAGACGTACCACTGGTAGGAGGTGATCCGCCCGGTGATCGAGGACTGATCAGCGAGCAGCACGATGGTCCAGCCGGTGGACTCCATGCGGAGCGAGCTGGCCAGCCACGATCTGCCCTCCAGCGTCACGGAATGGAATGTGGCGGCGTCCCCCTCTGGGTCGGTACGAGCCGGCACCAGGGCAGCCAGGTGCTCCTCCGTCACGGAGGCCGGCAGGCTGGTCAGGAGCACACGGCCGTCCCGGGAATAGATCACAACGTTGCTCGCGGTCTCGGCCTGGGGCCGGGACATGAGCGTGTCAAAATAGGGGACCCGGAACATCACCAGGATGGCATCGAGGTCCGTATCATACTCCCCCGGCGACGGGCAGACCGCCACGGAAAGCATGAACTTCTCCCCGATATTCCCTGCCACTCCGGTGAGGCTGTCCAGCAGGAATACCTTGCCCGGGTCTTTCTTGGCTTCGGCGTACACGGACCGGTCGATCCCTCCGACGGACCGTATATTCGGATAGTTGCTGTAGTAGTAGACCCCGCCGTGGCGCATGTAGAGAACTACCGCCCCCACCCGATTGGAAAATATGAGAAAGCTGACCAGCTTGTCGTCGAGGCGCGTTGAGGCGAGGAGCCTCTCTCCGCTGCCCTCCGCGCGGGCATACCGATCCGCCAGTGTGCGAAGCTCCTGGTCATGGTAAAGCGCAGAGGTGAGAATGGAGACCCCATCCGCTTCGCTGCGGATGCTCTGCGCCACCTGTGTGATGACCGCCTCAGTCTGTCGGGAGACAGTGGCGTACAACGCGGAGATGTACAGCCGCGAAAGTATTATCGATACCAGCAGGCCGGGGAGAAAAATGAGCATAATGAAAGCGAGGTTGAATCTGCGGCGGATCGAGACCACGCGGGAAGTATATCACGGAAATGAAGCGCTCCGGGGAGTCGACAAATAGGGTATATTATCCGGGGAAGGGAAAATATGAAGCGGATGCTCCCTCTGGCAGCTCTGGCCGGATGCGTAGTCTTGATAAGCTCCTGCTCGTCGTTCGCGTATCTTTATTCCGACGACTATGCTCAGGCCGGAATCCACATTGCGACAAATCCAGCCGCAGTATCCGGAATGCATCGCACCAACCAGTGGACGAGTGAGCTTGTTTTCACGTATAGCGCCGAAGACGTTGGAGTGTGGGCCGCCAATCGGTTGGCAAGACAGGGGCGACATGACGTCCTGATCCTGGTCGAGTTGATCTCTGCGTATGATCCCCCGCACGGGGACCGCATGCAGGTGGAAAACATGTGGAGGATATCGGTCTACCCGATTGTTCCGGAGGACAAGGTCAAATAACAAGGCGGTACTTCGCGTTGTCCGCAGCCCCTCAACTCGACCGAGAGGAGCGCCTCTCCCCAGTGACTACTCGGTAGACATCCAATGGCAAACACTGACAGGTCACTTGCAATCACCGGCAAAGCGTTTTGCTACGGCTTTGTTATGGACTTCTTTTTCGGGAGTCGAATCGTCACGCGGCCATACACCCCAGTCTTTTTTTTGGAGTTCCTTGAGTTCACGTTTCAGTTTGCTTGGTTCTTTGTCCGCCGCCCTGGAAATCTCCCTTGGATCTCTTGACGACTCTTAGGAACGTGATATCACTGAATCATGGCAAAGCGCATCGGCGAGATCCTGGTACTCATGGGGACGATGAAACCCGATCAAGTAGAGTCGGTTCTTGCGGCGCAACGGGCAGGGGACAAACGCCTGTTTGGTGCGATTGCGCTCTCCCTCGGTTTCGTCGAAGACAATGCCCTACGACGATATGCTGACTACATAGACGAGCACGGGGACGGCGCGATATAGCGTCACGGCCCCCCATGGGGGACGTTTCCGCCCCCCCCCGATTGCCACAAAATGCCAAAATCGCGCCACGGGGCGGGAATCGCGTTTGGGGGCAAATCGGTCGGGGACGAAAAAGGAGTCGTCGGAGGTCCAGCGCGTAAAGCTCTGGGGAGTTCGCGATTCCGACAAATTGAAGGGGCACGGTCGCGGTCCCTGTGAGGCGCCTCCTGCATGGCTCGATTCCCAGGAGCCGGACGGCCCGTGAAAGAACCTACCTGTTATCGTCACCCGGCGCCGCCAGGCGTCTCTTTAGCCCCTACCGGGATACGGCAACCTGCGAATCGTTACACGAAGGCCCCCGAGAGTTCGGGCTTTTTTCTACCTTTGGCGAGCTGGGCTGGTGCCCGAATCATGGGTTATGGTAAGATAGGCGAATGGAAAACGAAGGGCCAAAACGAGTTTCGGCCATTAAACCAGACAGAGAAATTCTCGGCTATCCCTATGGATTCAATTGCTATGGCGGCAGCTCGGGGAAACGTGAAAGGGACGTTAAGGATGCAATCGACAGGTGCCGCATAGACCCCAACAGCATCTTTCAAACATCTGTACTCGATGGGTTCCCAGGAGCTGCTGAGAACTTCCTGAGTGTGAGAGGCCGGCGTGAAGGAGACTTGAAAGAGGTTCGAGCGATGCTTCTTTCCGGAGACTTTGGATACAGCGAAGCTTAGGTCCCAGCCTCCGCAGAGCATGATACCGTGAGGCCGGCTAACTCGACGAGGACCGGCCCGGGCGCGTTCTCAGCTGTTTCCCTAATTCACTCGTTTTTGTTGTCCGTTGCCAGATTCCGGAGCCCTTTGGGACGCCTTGCTCAACTCAAGGTGCGTGATAATCAAGAAGGCGGCACTTCTGCCGCCTTTTATCTCCTAGGGGATTCGAACCCCTGTTGCCGGGATGAAAACCCAGTGTCCTAACCCCTAGACGAAGGAGACACACCCAGGTTGCGGGCTCACGTATAGCCTCCGAGGCTGTTTTTGTCAAGGGTTTCGAGGCGCCGGACAGAGGTGCCGGAGGGTGGTGACGCGCAGGGGCGTCCTGGTGTAGGATGCAGGACACAACATTGGAGGAGGCCGTATGGCGAAGGTCAGCTGGAACCGGACATGGAGCATCAAGATGAGAAAGAAAAGCCGGGGGAAAAAAGGCAAGAACAGGAACCGGAAGAAGAAATAGGTCAGTGTCCCCGTCTTCCCGGCAGACGTTGCACTCCAGCGACGACTCGACAATGCGGACCCGCTCAACGCCTGGAGATTCAATCTGAACTATTTCCCCATAGAAATACCTGCACCTCCAAAAACATGAAGACCGCTTGTAGACCCCATATTCGTCGCCCCGAATGGCATTCGCTCACCCAAAGCTTGCATAGGAAAGAGTTGACCAGATGGGTGTCTACAGCTGTGCCTGGCAAGCCGGACAGGTTTCCGTGCCTGCATTCGGCTGATAGGGGACGACCCCGCCGCGGCTGAAACGTCCAATTACGCCCTGCCCTTCGGTTGAGGTGAGCCACCGCAGGACCCGCAGCGCAGCGTCGAATCGGGGCATGCGACCAGCGCCGGGGTTCAAGGCGATGATGCTGAACTGCTCCTGCGGGCCCGCCGCCATCACACGCAGCATCATAGCTCCGACCCCCTCGCGCACGAGATTTTCCGCCTCGGAAGAATCGACGAAGATAGCGTCGACTTCTCGCGCGCGGGCGAGCTGGATGACCTGGGCGTTCCCCGCCACTTTCCACTCCACAGAAAGGCCGGTGCGGGTCTTCAGAAGGGGTTCAACGTAGGACAGGAAACCGGATGCCTGGAGAGAGCTTGAAGCGCCAACGACAACGAGGTCTTCAGCGGGAGCGTTGAAAGCCGCGCAGAGGATTACCAGGCCAGCAAGCAGTGCTTTCATTGTGTCAGATCCTCCTTCGAGCGATCAGGATCTGGTTCAGCAGGACGGCGCCAACAAGGATCACACCGAGGATGCCCAGCTGCCAGATCGGCTGGATGCCGGAGATGTCCATGCCGTTGTACAGCATCGTGATGATGACGAGCGCCAGGACAACGCCGCCGATCGTGCCCTCCCCGCCCTTGATGCTCACGCCGCCCAACACGGCGATGGTGATCGCCTCCAGCAGGTAGCTCGATCCGATGTCGGGTCGCGCGCTTGCGACCCGGGAGGTGATGATCCAGCCGGCCAGGGCGCAGAGGAATCCCGAGAGGGTATAGACGGATATCCTCACGCGACGCACGCTGATACCCGAGAATCTGGCCGCCGTCTCGTTGCTCCCCACTCCGTAGAGTCTCCGGCCGAAGGCCGTCCTGTTCAGGAGGAACAGGAGGACGAGCACGATCGGAATGAGAACGCACAGGACCTGGAAGGGGATCTCGAAAATCCTGAACTGGCCCAAGAAGTAGAACGAGTCGCTGAAGTTTGACACCGGCATCGGGTTGGCGCCGAATCGGGGATCCACGGCGATCAAAAGGGCCAGCGAGCTGTACCCATACATGGTGGCAAGGGTCACGATGAGAGGCGGGATCATGGTGTAGCTGATAAGGACGCCGTTGAGGTAGCCCATGAAGGTTCCCGCGGCAAGCCCGAGGGGCACGGCAAGCGCCATGCTCATGCCGGCCCTGCCGATGAGCACGCCAATGACCATCGCGGCCAGGGACATGATGGAGCCAACGGAGAGGTCGATCCCGCCGCCCCCGGAGAGGATCACGAAAGTTTCCGCGAGGGCAAGGAGCCCCAGCTCCACCGCGTACTGTGTCATGTTCGTGAGGTTGTAGAGGGTGAAGAAATCCTTCACGAACACGGCCAGGAGCAGGAAGAAAAAGACGAACAGCACGGCGAGAAAGATCATCCTGTTGCCGATGATCCTGTCAAGGGTTCCTTTCATGGCCTTGCTCCCCTCGCGCGAACGATGTCGATGAGAACGGCGACGATGATGAGCCCGCCCGTGACCAGTCCTTCGCTGAGGGCGGGGATGTTGAGGAGCACCATCCCATTCTGAATCAAACCCAGGAGCGCCGCGCCCAGGAGGCTCCCGACCAGTGTCCCTTTACCGCCGAGAATGCTCGTACCGCCGAGGACAACGGCGGCAATGACCTCCAGCTCGAAGCCCGTTCCCGAGTTGGTCTGCACGATTCCGGTGCGGGCAACGTAAATGAGGCCGGAGATTCCCGCCAACGCCCCGGTGAGGGAATAGACGAAGAGGTTGGTCCGGTTCAGGTTGACTCCCGAGACCCGCGCCGCATCGGCGTTGTTGCCCATGGCGTACACGGCGCGCCCCTGCGAGCGCGTGGCGAGGAAAACCGAAAAGAAGGCGATGAGCACGAGGGCGATCCAGAAGGGAATGGGAAGCGAGAGGAACCTGCCCAGGCCCAGCGGCGTGATGGTCCGCGGGACACCCGACACCCAGCGCCCCCCCAGCACGCCGAAAAGGAGCGCGCGGATGATGTTCATCGTGCCCAGCGTGACGATGATGGGGGGGATGTTGCCGTAGGAGATGATGACGCCGTTGAGCATGCCCACGGCGAACCCTGCGGCAAGAGCCGCGACGACGATCACGGGCGCTGACGCATGCGCCATGAGGAGCTTGCCGGCAACGACCGAAGCGATGCCGAGAGCCGATCCGACCGATACGTCGATGCCGCCCGTCACGATCACCAGTGTCATCCCTATGGACACGATCGCGATCCCGGAGAGCCCGAGGAGCGTGTTGGAAATGTTACTCGTCGAGAGGAAGTTCTTGGTCGTCAGGGACAGGACGACGGCCAGCACGATGATGACCCCGAGAATCGTCACCTCACGCATCTGCAGGACGCGCCTGACTGTTGTCTTCATGGCGCGCCCTCCCGGCCCGCTTCTTCCGAGAGCATGCGCTCTCCGATTGCCGCGCGCAGGAGGTTTTCAGACGTGATATCCCCGGATTCGAACTCTCCGGTGATGGCGCCTTCGTGCATGACGATCACCCTGTCGCATAGCTTGAGAATCTCGGGCAGCTCGGAGGAAATGATGAGAACCGCCATTCCCCGCTCGGCAAGACGCGCGATCATGTGGTGGATCTCGCTCTTGGCGCTCACGTCGATGCCGCGCGTCGGCTCGTCCAGGATGAAGATCCTCGGGTTGACGCCCAGCCATTTGGCCACGACGACCTTCTGCTGGTTGCCTCCGCTCAGACTGTAAATCTTCGAGTCCAGGCTCGGCGTCTTGATCGAGAGGTCCCGGACATATGCCTCTCCGATCTCACGCTCCTTGGCACGGTCGACGCCCCCGAAGGCCGCCGCGATGTCGCGGAGCCTGGTAATGGTGATGTTGTAGGCCGTGCTGAGGATGGGAAAAAGCCCCTGGACTTTCCTGTCCTCAGGAAGGTAGGCGATGCCGTGGCGCATGGCTTCTTCAGCCGAGGAGAAGCTCACCTGCCGGCCGTCCAGAAGGATTTGTCCGCTGTCGGGCCGGAGCACACCAAAGATGCACTGCGCAACTTCGCTCCTGCCCGATCCCACGAGGCCGGAGAATCCCAGGATCTCTCCCTGGTAGACGTCGAAGGAGATGCGGGAGAACCACCCGGCGAGAGAAAGAGAGTTCACGGAAAGAATGGGCGTATCGGATTTCTTTCCGGCGTGCGCGACCTCCTCGACGAGGAGCTTCCCCGCCATCAGGCCGATGATCCGCTTGGCATCGACCTCCCGCGTGGGGAACTCTCCCACTACCTCACCGTCGCGCATGATAGTCACCCGGTCTGTCTGGGCAAAGATCTCCTCCAGCCGGTGGCTGATGTAGACCACGCCGACCTGGCGCTCCTTGAGCTTGGCAATAATGGAAAACAAACGTTGGGTTTCGTGCTCGGTCAGGATGGCGGTAGGCTCGTCGAATATGATGACCCGGGCATCGTACGCAAGCGCCTTGGCGATCAGCACCTGCTGTTGCAGGCCCACGCTCAGGGCGCCCATCCTCTCCGACATGAGCTGTGTGGAGATCCCCAGTGATTCGAAGAGCTCCCGCGCTTTTCGGTTTTCTGCGGCCCAGTCGATTCCCCCGAGCCGATTCTTCAACTCCCGGCCGAGGAAGATGTTCTCCAGCACGCCCAGCTCGGGATAGACCATGGGCTCCTGGTAGACGGCGGAAATACCGATCTCCTGGGCCTTGCGGGGCGAATCGATGGCGACCTTCCTGCCCTTGTAGTGGATCTCCCCTTCGTCAGGGGTAAGGACGCCCGAGATCATCTTTATCAGCGTGGATTTGCCTGCGCCGTTCTCGCCGACCAGCGCATGCACTTCGGAGGCGTCCACGGTGAAATTGACGTTCCTGACCGCGGCGACTCCACCGAAGTTTTTCGAGACACCTCGGCACTCAAGTATGGTATCCATGGCTCCGCCCGCCCTTTCGCCAGACCGAGGCGCACGTGAGACGGGACGGGAGGCGCCACGCGTCGTGACGCCTCCCCCTTCGGGATTCAGGATCTAGAAGCTGAAATTGTCGACGTTCGACTCGTCGAAGACCTTCGGCGGTCCGAGGACGAGCATCTTGTCCTTTGCAACGAATGACGGCTTGGTCTCGATGCCCTTCACCGTGTACGTCCTGCCATTGACGAACTTATTCTTGTCCAGCAGGTACTTCGCTGCCCATACGGTCAGGTAACCGAGGTCGACCGGATTCCATAGCACGAAGCTCTTCACGGTCCCGTCCTTTATGTACTTCGACATCATGGAGGGAACCGAGATTCCCGTCGCGAAGATCTGACCGGACTTGCCCGCCTGGGACACCGCCTCCGCGACGCCGGGAGCCGAAGTGCTGCACTCTCCGATCACGCCCTTCAGGTTGGGGAACGCGTTGATGAGGTCCTGCATCACGTTGATGGCCTGCTGCACATCCTCTTCAGCATAGCGGATCGTGACGAGCTTCATCTTGGGGTACTTGGCAAGCTGCTGTTGCTCGTACAGGATCCACGTGTTCAGGTTCCATGCGGTGGGGCCGCAGGAGACGATGGCAAACTCGCCTTCCTCACCCATGGCCTTTGCCATCTCGTCCATGGTGGTGAACCCGATCTGGTCCTGGAGAGCCTGGTTGACGAACACCTCCCGCACGTCCTGCGCGCCGTCGGTGTCGCTTGTCAGGACGACGATGCCCCTGGCTTTCGCCTTCTTCAGGACGGGCGCGATAGCCGCCGGGTCGTTCGGAGCCACGGCAATGGCGTTGACGCCGCGGGTGATCAGGTTGTCGACGATCTCCGCCTGCTTTGCAACGTCAGCCGTGGTTGGACCGGTGTAGATGAACTCGACCCCCAGGTCCTTGGCAGCCTTGTCCCCTCCGTCCTGCATCGCATTGAAGTATGGAATTCCGATCAGCTTTGGCACGAATGCGATCTTCCACTTTTTCTGTGCCATGGCCGATGGAGCAGCGAGCGTGAAGACCAGTACGAGGGCGACCGGAAAGAAAAGAAATTTCTTCATTCCTCTACCTCCTGCATTACTTGAATTTGCATCGACTTTGTCGCGTTGTCAACCGTCCCCCCGCGTCAGCCAGGCCAGTCAACCGCTATGGGCCGGGCCGCGAGAAGGCCCGTCCCGTTCGCCTTCCTCGACCAGCTCCCCTCGCCACCGGGAGATCGCGCCGAAATCCACCACGCGGGTGAAGCCCAGGTCGTCGAGAGTCTTTTTGGCGATGGCGGAACGCCGCCCCGAGGCACAGTAGACGATCACCAGCGCAGACCGCTCCCCCGTGGCGAGCTTCCCCGCGATGATGGAGACAGGGAAGTTGACGGCGGTGGGGATATGCCCGGAGGCATACTCCTCCGGCGTCCGCACGTCAACGAGAATGTACGGTTCGGACTTCTCTGTGATCAGGCGGGACAATGCATCGGGGTCCGAAAACTGGTTTTCCATTGCACAGGCAGCGACCGCATTCGAACAGAGGGCAGCGGCGATCACGAACAACATGACTCTTTTCATGAGCGGGCTCCTTCCCCCAGGGGCTTTTCTGCGTCTTAGCGCAAAAGCCGCGTTCTATCAATCCCTGTGCCCGGCGCACGTGGCGTTCCCGGTGCGCCGTCGTGAAAGCGACTGAGTGGATGCGGCCGGCCCGCTCCGTGAAACTTCAGAGAGGCTGCTGAGACACATGATTGAGCTGCTGCGCAGCTACAGTCTTTCGGGAGCCTCAGCGGTCCACGCGGCGCGGATGTCTTGATCACTCTCGGCTATGTTCACGCAGTGAAATGAGATGGAATCGCAGGCTTCGCTTGCCCTCGCTCGCGATCATCTCGATTTTCCATGCAATTGGTCCTACTTCTGGTCTCACGCAAGGAGCAACAGCGTGAAAAGCTATACGCCGCCAACGAACATATGAATCAGCTGCGCCCCTCGGTCATGGGGGGGCACAAGTTCAGACACGCTGATCATTTCTTCGCCCTACCCTTTTAGCGAGCACCCCATCGCGTTCATGCGAATAGCGGCACTTCGCAAACCCGGCTCATTTTCACGATTCGCGTGGCAATGCGAGTTTATCACGCGTATGGAAATGGCCATTGTGACCTACAGTGTGACCAGTTCTCTGGGGCCGCGCATGGGTGAGCGCTGCCAAGAGCCCTTTACCGTTTTTCCCGTGGACGATGCACAGCAGACGGGTGGTCTATTACTACATGACTCGCGATGAGGACGGCACAGGGGCTTCGTGTGAAGCCGGTGGAGTATTACCGGCAAGATGAGAACGGGAAAGGTCGCCCTCAACCCTTCCCGTTCGTCTTCCCACATTCTCCATGTCACTTTTCAAGGAGGCCTATCAAGCGCCTTTGCGATCGAGTCGGGCATTAAAGGCTCTTAGAACCTCTTTACTCGGAACACTCCGTCCGTGATGGAGTGCGGCGCACCCGTGTACTTCTCAAGGACGGTGGCGGAGAAGGTACCTTCGATGAAGCCTCCGACTCCTCCCGCCGTTGTCAAGACTACGGTGGCGCTGCCGGAGTTCCCGCTCTTGTCGTAAACGGAGTAGCTGAAATCCGGCGATTCGTAGCTGAGGTCGTGAATCTCGTGGAAGCCGTCCGAGAAGGTGTACGTCCCGGCAGGCGGAGGCTGAGTGCCCGGTTCGCCTATCAGGGTAATCTCTAAGTAGGTGGCGTTATCGCTCATGAGTTCCCCGGGCTGCCCTACTTGAACTGCAACGATGTGCGTTCTATCGTACACGTGGCCGTCGTGCTCCCAACCTATCTCCGGGCCTGCCAGCGGAACATTCCCCCACTCCAATATGCCTTCTGTGAACTTGACCGGGGTGCCGTCGAACTTGAACGAAGCGAAGTACTCCGACTCCTTTCCTATCTGAAAGCTTGCCGTAGCGCTGCCCGCGCGCATCCTGTCCGTCGTGAAGGCCGTGACGTCCAGCCGATAGTACCCTGTATTGAGATCGCTCCCAAAACTATAGCTCGGCCCAGTCGCCTGGCCCACCCCGTTCAGGTACCACACGTAGAGCACATTCGC
>Ga0187870_1001330_pt1 | contig 23236 bp, 22 predicted proteins | sample June2016WEW_13_1_3_FD_132974 | JGI IMG/M metagenome (GOLD analysis project Ga0187870, IMG submission 132974) | Peatland microbial communities from SPRUCE experiment site at the Marcell Experimental Forest, Minnesota, USA - June2016WEW_13_150 | ecosystem: Environmental > Terrestrial > Soil >... | reverse complement strand
GCTCCCGGGAAGCTGTCTGACTTATGAGGAATTCTTCACGATGAGGAAACTGACTCTTCATATGCTTGGGGAGACGTTTACGATCAACAAGCTCCCGCAGTTTGCCGAGATCCCCTCGATCCTCAGCCAGGGTGACATGTGTTTCATTTCCAGAACGGATGAGGAACTCTCGATTGTCTGCCCGGATTATATGGCCCCGAACAACGTCCAGCAGGAGCTTGGATGGAGGTGCATCAGGGTGGAAGGAGAGATGAAGCTGCAGGAAGTCGGTGTCTTGGCGTCGCTCGCACAACCGCTCGCCGACGCAGGCATCCCGATGTTCGTCGTCAGCACGTTCAACACGGACTACATCTTTGTCATGGAAGAGAATCTCGTCAACGCAGTGCAGGCACTGCAACAGGCAGGGCACGATTTCCGCCACAAGACGCAGTGAGTTCCCTATCCCGCCGGCGAATTCTTTTTCGGTTCCACTGCAGCCGGTTGTATCATTCTCCTCTTCAGTACTTCCGTCACATCCGACAGTTTCAATCCCTGGTCTTGAAGTAGAACAAGAAGATGATACAGGAGATCCGCCGTTTCTTCTTTGAGCGCGCCGGAATCGCTTTGCATTGCAGCAACGACAGTCTCGACAGCTTCCTCGCCGACTTTCTGTGCGATCCTGGGAGTTCCTTTTTCAAAGAGTCTTGCAGTGTACGATTCGGAAGACATATGTCGCCGCCGCTCCCGAATAATTTCTTCCAATCCTTCTAATACTGCATCGGCCCCCGAGCTTTTGTCTTCACCGAAGCAGGTGAACGATCCCGTATGGCAGACGGGTCCGGCGGGGATCGCCCGCACCAGCAACGCATCCCCATCACAGTCGATCTGCATCGAGGAGACGGCAAGCGTGTTGCCGGAAGTCTCCCCTTTTTGCCAGAGCCGTCCTTTCGTTCTGCTCCAGAAGGTGACTTTCTTTTCCTGAATTGTTTTCTCCAGCGCTTCCCGATTCATAAATCCAACCATCAATACCTGGTTCGTCGTTGTATCCTGAATGATGGCGGGGATCAGGCCGTTCAGTTTCGCGAAATTGAGTTTGTCAATCATAACCGGACCGGAATAGTGTTTTCTGCTAAATACTTTTTGATCTCCATCAACGAGATCTGCTGATAGTGAAAAATGCTCGCGGCAAGCACCGCGTCCGCTTTGCCAAGGGTGATAGCATCTCTGATATGTTCTTTTGACCCCGCGCCGCCGGAAGCAATCAGGGGAACACTCGCGCATTCTGATATTGTCCGAAGCAGTTCGAGATCGTATCCTTCTTTTGTACCGTCACTATCCATCGAAGTCACAAGGAGCTCTCCGGCTCCGCGTCTGACCGCTTCCTGTGCCCAGGCAATCGCGTCGAGCGCCGTTTCTTCCGATCCCCCCTTGATCCAGACTCCCCAGCCACCCAGTCTGCGCTTCGCGTCGATGGCGGCCACGATTGACTGTGCGCCGACAGCGGTGGAAGCTTCCCGGAGAAAATCGGGGCGCAGGATGATCGCCGTGTTCAGTGAAACCTTGTCAGCTCCCGCATCGAGCGCACGGAGAACATCGTCCACGGTGCTGATTCCTCCCCCGACCGTGAAAGGAATGAGGATTGCCTTTGCGACGCGCTCAACAACAGATAAGAATGTCTTACGCCCCTCCTGCGAAGCGCTGATATCGAGGAACACCAGCTCGTCGGCACCTTCGTCGGAATATCGCGCGGCGAGCTCAACCGGATCGCCTGCATCGCGCAAGTCGACGAATTTCGTCCCTTTCACTGTTCTGCCGTCCTTGACATCAAGGCATGGGATGATGCGTTTCGTCAGCATACGTTTTCAGGCTTTCGATAATCGGGACAGCGCGGACAGGTTCAGGTGCCCTTCGTAAATAGCTTTTCCCACCACGGCGCCCCAGCATCCAGCCTTCTCCAGGCTCTCAATGTCGCTCATCCGCGAGATGCCGCCCGAGGCGACGAAATGGAACGTCGGGAATTCCTTGCTCAATGTGGCGTACAGCTCTGTATTTGGACCCTGCAGCATTCCATCCTTGTCGATGTCGGTGCAGAGGAAATACGTGGCGCCATATTGGCCCATCGATTCTATGAAGGTCGAGGGAGTCAGGTTTGCCTGCGCGAGCCATCCCGAGTGGGCCACAGATCCTTTCCGGACGTCGACGGCTATGACAAATCGCTCGCTCCGAAACTCTCTGAGCCATTCCTGAACGATGTGAGGCGACGTGACCGCAACACTTCCCACAACAACCCGCGTCGCGCCCGCAATGAACAAATACGATATATCGCTTCGCGACCTGATGCCACCTCCAACGTGAGCCCGGACTCCCGGAACGCGGAGGATTGCCTCGATCGCTTTTCGATTCACGATTCGGCCTTCCTTTGCTCCCTCGAGATCGACGATATGAAGGTGACTGAGTCCATTTTCCACGAACGAGCGTGCGACGTCAGCGGGCGAATCAGAATAAATCTTCTTTGACGCGTAATCCCCCTGTCGGAGCCGGACACACTTTCCTTGAAAGATATCTATAGCCGGATAGATTAGCATAATTCTGAGAAATTCCTTAACAGTTGAAGTCCGGCAGTTCCCGATTTTTCCGCATGAAATTGTACGCCGTAGAAGTTCTTGTGCTGGATGGCGGATGAGAATTGCCGACCGTATTCCGTCGCTCCGATTGTGTCAGTAACGAGCGGAGCACTGAACGAGTGAACGAAGTAAAAATACTCGCCGTCCCGAATCCCCTCGAACAGAGGGCTCTGAGCTTTGTGGTCGACGCGATTCCAACCCATGTGTGGTACTTTCAGATTCGTGTCGTCGAATCGCGCTACGCGCCCCGGAACAATCCCCAGGCAGGGTGTGTCGCGTTCATCCGAATGCTCAAAGAGGATTTGCATGCCGATGCAGATGCCGAGAAACGGGACGCGGACCGTCGTGAGCCATTGAAGCAATCCCACGCGGTCAAGCGATTCGATGGCACTGCGTGCCTCGCCAACGCCGGGCAGAATCAATTTGTCCGCCCGTTGAAGTTGGGCGATGTCCTGTGAAACGAAGAACGGCTTTCCGAGCCGCTCCAGGGCATTGCCCAGCGATCGGATATTTCCAGCGCCGTAATCAACGATGCCGATCACAGTGTTCCCTTCGTTGATGGAAGTGTTGAGGGAGATCGCGGGTCAATGGCGACCGCCTGCTTTAAGGTTCGAGCAACAGATTTGAAAATTGCCTCAATCTTGTGATGATCATTCCGGCCCTGAACACTAATGTGCAGGTTTGCGCGAAGTCCGTCTGCAAGCGCCCGGAAGAAGTCCTCCACAAGCTCCGTTGGAAATTCTCCAACCTTCTCCCGCTCGAATGATCCGTTGAAAACAAAATACGGCCGGTCGCTGAGATCGAGAGCAACCTGCGCTGATGACTCGTCCATGGGAAGAAGAAAACCGTACCGTTCAATTCCTCGCTTATCGCCCAGAGCTTGGCGGATTGCCGAGCCGATTGCCAGACCTGTGTCTTCGACTGTGTGATGTTCGTCGATGTGCAGGTCTCCTGTCGTCCTGACTGTCAGATCCATCAGTGAATGCTTGGACAGCTGTGCGAGCATATGATCGAAAAAGCCGACACCAGTATTGATGGAGTACTTGCCCGATCCTTCAAGGACCACATCTACTGAGATGGAGGTTTCGGCAGTCTTCCGTTCGACGTGCGCAGAGCGATCGCTCCGCACAATGAACCGGCATGCTTCAAGAAAGTCGGCTGTTACGAAATCAGCTGTACTCTGAGAATCTTCTGAAAGCCGGATAGTTTTGCAGCCCAGGTTCTTTCCCAGCTGAACATCGGTCTCACGATCGCCGAAGGCGAATGAGCGTGAAAGATCCGGTCGATACTCTTTCAGGTATTGATCGAGAAGACCTGTTTTTGGTTTGCGGCAGTTGCACCCTTCGGCCGGAACGTGCGGGCAGATGAAGACTTGCGAGAACGTAATTCCTTCCCCCTCCAGAATACGGAGGAGCTTGTTCTGGGGAACTTCAAATGACGCCCGCGGGTACCGATCGGTTCCCAGCCCATCCTGGTTTGTGACCATCACGAGCTCAAATCCACGGTCACGCAGGAGCCGTAAACCTTCGATGGCATGCGGTATCAATTCAAGTTTTTCGAGCGAGTCGATCTGCTCGTCAGGGGGTTCGACAATGATGGTACCGTCGCGGTCGATAAAAACCACTTTCATACGATGAGTTCCTTCAGGGCAGTCAACAGAATGTCGTTTTGTTCCGGTGTTCCAACAGAAATCCGGATGCAGTTCTCGAGTTTTGGCTCGGAGCTCCTGTCGCGCACGATCACACCGCGTTGGGCAAGCTGTTGATGAATTGCGCGGGCATTTGTAACGCGAACAAGAAGAAAATTCGAATCAGAGGGGAACACTTCCTTCACGCAACCCATTCGTTCAAGTTCTCCGATGAGCCGCTTGCGCTGGGCGATCGTGGCTGCGACGCTCTTCTCCACATGCGTTGTCTGTTCCAATGCCTTGAGGGCCTCAACGCTAGTCAGGATGTTGATGTTATACGGGGCCTTGGCTTTCATCAGGTACGAGACAATCACCGGGTGCGCTACCGCATACCCAAGCCGGATCGCGGCAAGCCCCCATGCTTTCGATAATGTCCTGAGAACGACAAGGTTCGGATATAGACTAACAGCGTTGATCACTGATTCGGCTTGCGCGAAATCGAAGTACGCTTCATCAACGACAACAATAGCCGATGTCGTTGCACACAGAGCAAGAATGTCCTCGCGTCGCAACAGATTGCCGGTTGGATTGTTGGGGGAGCAGCAGAAGATCAGCTTTGTGTTCGCGTCCGTCTTTTGTCGCACCTCATTGAGATCAATCTGAAAACCATCAGTCAGGACACAAGAATTCACTTTCACATCATTGACATCTGCGGCAACGCGATACACGCCGTATGTTGGCTCGAGGATGAGCACTGAGTCTGTCCGCGGCTCGCAAAAGATGCGGATCAACAGGTCGATAACTTCATCCGATCCGACTCCAACAAAGACGTTGTCTGCTTCCACTTTCTGCAGCAGAGCGATTTTGGTTCGGAGTTCTCTTTGCGACGGGTCAGGATACCGGTTCAGTTCAAGTCCGTCGAATGTGACGGCGCTGCCGAAGGCGTTCTCATTTGCATCGAGGAGAATGCCGGAAGTATAATCCTGCCGCGCACTTCGGTACGGCTTCAGTCTCCGAATATTGGGGCGTATGAGCGCTTCGATGTCCATGGTATTCGTGTTCAGTTATCAAATCGAATTGTTACTGCCCGGGCGTGTGCATTGAGTCCTTCGACCCCGGCCAGTGTCGTCAACGTCGGGGCGAGTGTTTTCAATCCATCGCGGGTAATACTCTGGAATGTGATAGTTTTCTGAAAACTTTCCAGTGACACGCCGTTGAACCATCGTGCTGTTCCTCCGGTCGGAAGCGTGTGGTTCGTGCCGGATGCGTAATCGCCGGCCGTGACTGGCGCAAACGCTCCAAGGAACACCGAGCCAGCGTTCTGAATGAGCGGCACAATGTCGTTTGGCCGCCGGACGTTGATCATGAGATGCTCAGGCGCGTACAGGTTCGAGAATGCAGTTGCGTCTTCAAGCGATTGTACGACGAGTGCGAAGCTGTTTTGCAACGACTGTGCTGCAATCGTATTGCGCGGAAGAAGTTTCAACTGTTGTTCAACCTGGTCAAGCGCAGCATTGGCCTGAGATACGCTGGTCGAGACGAGAACGACCTGTGATTTTGGATCATGCTCGGCCTGCGAGAGGAGATCGGCAGCAACGATCTTGGAGTCAGCCGTATTGTCTGCAATGATGAGCAATTCCGAAGGACCGGCGAGGAGATCGATAGCTGCGCCGTCGAGGTCGGACGAGACAATTCGCTTTGCTTCGGTGACATACTGATTGCCGGGACCGAAAATCTTATCCACCTTTGGAACAGATTGCGTTCCGTATGCCATGGCGGCGATTGCCTGGGCTCCGCCGATTGCGAACACCTCGGTCAAACCGATGCTTGCCGCTGCCGCAAGGACGATAGGGTCAGGAAGACCGTTTGCTTTTGGCGGTGAGCAGAGGATGATCCTCTTGCATCCCGCGAGCAGTGCGGGGATGCCGAGCATCAGCACTGTCGATGGGAGTGGAGCCGATCCGGCCGGAACGTAGAGGCCGACCGTCTCAAGCGCCCGCTGTTCGCGCCAGCACACGACGCCGATTTCAGTTTCGAGTTCCTCTTCTCTTCTGGCCTGAGAGGCATGAAACGCACGGATATTCCGAGCTGCCTGTTTGATCGCTTCAAGAACGGCCGGGGGAGCTGCTTTCCGGGCGGCTTCAACATCTGCCGGCTTCACTCTCAACTCAGTGATTTCAGCGGCATCAAATCGCTGGCTGTACTCTCTCAGAGCCACGTCACCGCGTCGTTTTACGTCAAGGCAGATTGCCTCGACGGCGCTTTTCATGGACTGATCTTCAGTCCAGGGGCGGACGCAGAGTGCCTTGCGTTGTTCATTCGTCAGTTGATTGGATTGATAGAGCTTCATTTGATGATCGTTTCAATTGGTACAACAATAATGTCACTTGCGCCCGCTTTCTTGAGCTTTTCCATCACGTCCCAGAAGACGTCCTCAGGAATAACCGAGTGGAGCGCGACCATTCCTTCTTCGGCCAAGGGAACAACTGTGGGACTCTTGAGACTTGGAATGATGCCTTTCAATCGAGGTACGGCAGACGCGGGAGCATTCATCATCATGTAGCGTTTGCCACGTGCCTGCAGGCTGCCGGAAATGCGGATGATAAGGCGCTCGATCAAAAGCTTCTTCTCCGGATTTTTCATTGTCTCCCGGTTGGCAATGAGAATTGCTTCCGAAGGGAGCACAACGTGTAGTGGGCGCAGTCCGTTCATGCGCGCCGTCGTTCCGGTCGAGACAATGTCGCAGATCGCATCGGCCACATCCAGTGTCGGCGCGAGCTCAACAGAGCCGCTCAGTTCAATCACCTCTGCTTTCAGTTTCTGCACGCGAAGAAATTGCTTGAGCGTCGATGGATACGTCGTTGCGATGCGCTTCCGGTTCAATTGAGCGACGGTCCTGATCGATGATCGCTGCGGTACGCTGATCGTCAGCCGGCAGTGGCCGTATCCCAGTTTGGTGATGGTTTCGACCTGTGCGCGTTTCTCACGCACGATGTTCTCTCCGACGATGCCGAGGTCCGCCACGGCGTCCTGCACATATTCGGGGATATCATCATCCCGGAGAGCTAGGACGTCGAGGTCAAAGTTCCGGCAAGGCGAATAGAGGCTTTGCTTCTGAAATTCAAATTCGAGTCCGCATGCGCGGAGGAGAGAAAGAGAATCTTCAGTCAGTCGTCCGCTTTTTTGTATGGCGATCTTCAGTCGCCCGTTGTTGGCAATCATACTTTACCTTGATAAAGTGTTTTGGACAAAAAAAATCATTGGGAATGCTTGGGTATCTCAAGTCGCTTCAGCATCATTGTATAGCCCCCTTTTCCCTGTTTGAGCCATTTGTGGACGCGTGCGATGGTCCGCGAGCTGAGGCCCGTTTCTTCTTCGATAACAGTGTAGGGGACTCCTTGGGAGAGCATGCGGGCGACCTTCCAGCGTTCGGCGAATTCGCGAATCTCGGTTTCGGTGAGGAGGTCGCGCAGAAACTTCCGGCATTCCTCCAGGCTCTCCAGCCGGGTGATCGCTACATACAAATCGTCGATATCTTTTTGCTTGAGGTGTCTCATGCTTTACCCAGGTAAAGTATACGCGAAGATGAAGAAATATGCAAGGGGAAAGAGGAAGAAATTTTGCTTGTCAATCAGGCCCATTTTCTCTACCTTTTTTAAGCCATGATATCATTTTCCGACATTGAGAACGCCTATATTGTTGTCCGGCCGGTTGTGCACAAGACCCCCTTGCTGAGCTCGCAAACCCTGAACCTCCGCGTCGGAAATGAAGTCTGTTTCAAGGCGGAAAACCTCCAGAGAATCGGTGCCTTCAAGATCCGCGGTGCATACAACAAGATTGCCTCACTGTCAGCCGAAGAGCGTGCTCGCGGCGTCGTCGCACATTCGTCAGGCAATCATGCACAAGGCGTTGCGCTGGCTGCGAAGATGCTCGGCACAAAAGCCGTTGTGGTCATGCCGAAAAGCTCGCCCCCGAACAAAGTGGCTGGGACGCAGGCGTACGGCGCTGAAGTGGTATTCTGCGAGGATTCATCAGACGACAGGGAGCGGGTAGCGAGGGAACTCCAGGAACGTTATGCATACGTGCCGGTTCCGCCATTTGACGATGACAAGATCATCGCCGGCCAGGGGACCGCAACAATCGAAATTGCGCAGGAGCTTCGTGAGCTTGACTATCTTTTTGTTCCTATCGGTGGCGGAGGCCTGATCGGAGGCAATGCAATCGCGGCCAAAGCCCTGTTTCCTCATATCAAGGTCATCGGTGTCGAGACCGAACCTGCAAACGACTGCTACCAGTCGTTCAGGAAAAAAGAAATTGTCCGGATAAGCCCTCCCAACACCATCGCCGATGGTATGCGCACGCAGGCAGTCGGCAAGCGAAATTTCGAGATCATCCTGAAATATGTCGACGATGTTATCACGGTGACAGATGCCCAAGTCATCGAGATGATGCGGTTCTTCCTCGAGAGAATGAAGATTGTTGTTGAACCGACAGGCGCTGTTGCCCCTGCAGCCATCTATCATAATGTGCTCGGGCTTTCCGGCAAGAAGATCTGTGCGATTATCAGCGGCGGGAATGTCGATCCCGCGCTCCTGAAGAAAATTCTGTGACAGGGGCAATAATCGGTGATCTGTGGTACTTGCCGCTCAGACAATTCCTTTATATCATTGACCTCACCCGGCCGTGGAATCGATTACTGAATACATTCCGCAATCATTCATCCATATTCCTACATCATTATGAAGCTCGCGGTCTGCATTAACCATGTTCCCGACACCGCAACGAAGATCAATCTTGCGGCCGACGGAAAGAACATTGAAAAAGCCGGTGTCACGTTCGTCATCAGCCCATATGACGAGTTTGCGGTCGAAGAGTGCCTTCGATTGAAAGAAAAGAACGGCGGTGACGTCACGGCGATCTCTCTCGGCGGCGACACACACAAGGAGACGCTGCGCAAAGCACTTGCCATGGGAGTCGACAAAGCTGTGCTCCTCAAGGATGACGCTCCGCGCGACTCCTTCGCGGTGGCGCACGCACTGGCTGCCTATCTCAAAGAGCTGAATCCTGACGTGGTGTTCTTTGGAAAACAGTCGGTGGATTATGACGACAGCGCCGTAGGCGTAATGGTTGCCGAGATGCTCGGCCTGCCGTCTGTTACGGTCTGCGTGAAGCTTGACGTGGCTGGTGGAAAGGCGGTTGCCGAACGGGAGATTGAAGGAGGAAGGGAGGTGGTCGAGACGACGTTGCCGGCCGTCTTCACCGCACAGAAGGGGTTGAACGAGCCGCGCTATCCATCGCTGAAAGGAATCATGGCAGCGAAAAGCAAGCCGATCGAAGAACGTCCGGCTCCACCTGTTCAAAGTAAAACGGAATTGATCGCGATGCAGAAGCCTCCGGCGAAACCAGCAGGTAAGATCGTTGGAACGGATGCCAGTGCGGTTCCTGAGTTAGTTAGGTTGCTGCATGAAGAAGCAAAAGTGATATAACATTGTCGATTGCCGATTGGGGAAAGCTCAAGCACATTTGCCTTAAGCTTGCGATTGTCGATTCATAATTACCAATCACCACTCACCAATTAACTTTTTAACTTTTGATTGGTTACAACATGAAGATTCTCGTTTTCGCAGAGCAGCGAGAGAACAAATTCAAGAAACCGTCGTTCGAAGCGGTCAGGACAGCGCGAACACTTGCCGATCAGATGAACGGCGAAGTCGTTGCGCTTGTGATCGGCGGATCTGTTCAGTCTATTGCACCCGCACTGGGAGGGTACGGCGCTCACAAGGTGCTCATGGCCGAAGACCCCCGGCTTGCTGCCTATGCATCGAGTGCCTATGCAAAGCTGATTGCAGATGCAGCTAAAGCGCAGCAGGCAGATGTTGTGTTTGTTCCCGCAACTGCGATGGGAAAAGATCTCGCACCACGTGTGGCAGTCAAGCTCAATGCGGGTCTGGCTTCTGACTGCACGGCCCTGACCGTCGAAGGGGGAGAGATCATCGCCACGCGCCCAATCTATGCCGGAAAGGCTCTCACAAAGCTGAAAGTCACTTCGGCATCCAAGCTATTCACTTTGCGGCCAAATGTCTTCGCTGCGGGCGAGCCAAGCGGTGCTGCAGCTCCGGTCGAAACTTTTGCCGCAGACTTGAAAGAACAGGATCTTGCCTGTGCCGTCAAAGAAATAAAACAAATATCCGGCAAGCTCGATGTTGCGGAAGCAGATATTATTGTAACCGGAGGCCGCGGATTGAAGGGGCCTGAGAATTTTGGAATGATTGAAAAGCTGGCTGAGGCGCTCGGCGCCGCAGTCGGGGCATCGAGGGCGGTCGTAGATGCCGGCTGGCGTCCGCATGATGAACAGGTTGGACAAACAGGCAAGACAGTGTCCCCGTCTCTGTATATTGCTGTAGCGGTCTCCGGTGCCATCCAGCACCTTGCAGGAATGTCATCTTCAAAGTATATTGTAGCTATCAACAAGGACAAGGATGCGCCGATCTTTCAGGTTGCCAGCTACGGCGTCGTTGGAGATGCGTTCGAAATCGTTCCAGCCTTGACGGCGGAAGTGAAGAAATTACTCGGGAAGAACTAGCGGTCAGTGAATATTCCCACGCAAAGGTTCTCCATTCAACTTTCTCAGCGCCGTTGCGTGAGATTTTGGATTCGAGCCGTTCCCGGGGAGCAATAAAAGGAGAAGTAGTAGTGGAGAGGATTCAGGTTGACATACTGGGGCTTTCAACGAGCCCTTCAAGCGGAGGAGCATACGCGCTCATCCTGAAGGAAGTGAACGGCCTGCGTCGTCTCCCGATTATCATCGGAGCATTCGAAGCACAGTCAATCGCTCTGGAAATGGAAGGAATCAAGCCGCCGCGGCCGCTGACGCACGACTTGCTGAAGAACGTAATGGATTCACTCGGTGCCAGCCTGAACGATGTCTTCATCAACGAGTTGAAGGATGGGACCTTCTACGCCCGGCTGACCCTCGACTCGCAGGAAGTCGATTCACGCCCGAGCGACGCGATCGCCCTGGCGGTCCGGTATGGTGTTCCGATTTATGTGGCCGACAAGGTGATGGACGAAGCCGGATTTGTCCCGGACAGCGACGAAGCCGAGAAAACCGCGCCACCGACCGCCCCGGAGCCAGAACAGGAAACGGAGAAACCGAAAGTCAAGCTGTCGAAACTCGAACAGCTGCAACAGCAGCTCCTCGAGGCCATCGCCAAAGAAGAATACGAAAAAGCGGCAAGGCTCCGTGACGAAATCCAGAAGCTTCAGGCACGGAACTCATAGCATCGAACTACTCCGGCGTTCCGCGCACAGCCGGACGCATCAACACTTCTGACACACAATCACCCACCATCGTCCCACATAAGGGAGGCACTTGACTGTGAAAACCACCGTGCTACGAGAACGGACCATGTTGTGCATGCTGCTCCTCTCACTCCTCTGGGTCATGACCGCATTGGCAGCCGCGCCCGATTCGTCCAAAGTGGAACAGCTCATCGCTCAGGGGGATGTTTTCGCGGAGAAAACGTTTGAGAACCAAAAAGCTCTGCAGAGTTACCAGGCAGCCATTGCGCTCGAACCGAATAATTCTGAAGCCCTCTGGCGCATTAGTCGGGCGTACGTGGATATCGGTGAACATCTCCCGGCCACCACAGAGCAGGAAAAGACTCTGCAACTTCAAACCTATGAGCAAGCACTCGAGTCCGCAAACAAAGCAGTCGCGGCGAATTCAAACGGAGCCATGGGATATACACGACGTGCGATTGCCAACGGCCGGATCGCACTTTTCAAAGGAGTGTGGGAATCGCTCGATCTCGTGAAGCAGACAAAAGCTGATTGCGAAAAGGCAATCGCTCTTGACCCGAAGGAACCGGCTGCATACTATGTCCTGGGTCGAACACACATGAAGGTAAGCGAAAAACCGAGGATTGTTCGCTGGCCGCTGGGCCTTGGCTGGGCAAATCTCGATGACGCGATCAAAAACTACGAGAAGGCGATCGCGTTGCGGCCCGAGTTTATTATGTACCGTCTGGATTGTGCCCGTGCGTATGTCGAGCAGGATGAATACAGCAAAGCCCGGGTGCATCTCACCGCCATCGGGACACTTCCGACGATGGATGAAGACGACGGGCAATTCCGAAAAGAGGCGCAGGAATTGCAGGAGAAGATCAAAGGTAAGTAGCTCACGCTATGCTCCCACCATACAAAAGCCCGGGCTTTCGAGAGAAAACCCGGGCTTTGTGTTGCATATACGGTAACCGAGCCGTGACTGGCTGCACTGCTTTCTATGACATTGGCTTGGCTTCCTGATTGGCGACAACGGCGGGAGCATGCCCGTGGAAATCAGGTGATTTCCTGTATTGCAGAGCGACGATAAGCGAGAAGAGCATCAATACCCCTGCAAGGAAAAAGGGGTAACCGTCATGGATCTCGAACAGCGCCCCGCCCACGATCGGCCCCACGACCATCGACGCAGCCATGATCGATGTCAGGATGCCGAGTGCTTCACCTTTCATCAACGGATCGGTCTTCCCGGTTACTTCGCTCGTGATGACTACCCGCTGCACAGATTGACCCGTGGCGAATAAAGGCAGCGCGATATAGAAAAGCGCACGCAGATCTGAGCCAAGCAAGACGAAACTCACTCCCAAAATAATCGTCATCATCACTTCCAGCTGGGACTCATTGAAGTATTTGAGCCACACCTGCCGCAGGAGAAGGGTTTGATTTACTACCGCAAACACTCCGGTCGCAGCAAATATCATGCCCATCTCGAATGAATCAAAATTATGAGCGTGCTGTCCGTAGAGAGAAAACACCGATTGTGAGGCAGACAAAGCGACCGCGAAGAACAGCCAGCTCAGAAACAGCGGACGAAGTCTTTTGTTGATCGCCGCTCGAGCCAATGGCAGGAGCGGATTGAACGAGATCGCCGCATTGGGATCGCGCCGCTTGTGAGTCTCAGGAAGAAAGAAATAAGCGAGTATGGCATTGATCGATGCAAGGATGCCGGCACACCAGAACGGAAAAGAATGGGAAACAGTACTCAGCACTCCACCCAGGACCGGCCCGATCATGAAACCGACGCCAAATGCCGCTCCGATAAGTCCCAGGTTGGAGGATCGCTCCTTCTCGTCTCGCGCAAGATCGACGAGACATCCCTGCGCCACCGTGAAATTGCCCGCGGCGGAACCGTCAATGATCCTTCCAAGAAAGAGAAAAGGAATACTCGTGGCGCCGGCAAATACGAACCAGCCAATTGCAGTGCTGGTAATGCTCGTAATAAGGATCGGGCGGCGTCCAATTTTGTCCGATAATGCCCCAAGAAGCGGGCTGCTCAGGAAAGCGAAGAATGCAAACGACGCGAACAGAAGTGTGATGACGAATGGCGACGCTCCGAACGAGCCGACGTAGAAGGGAAGAATAGGGATGACGATCCCGAACCCGATCACATCGACAAAAACCGTAAAGAGGACAACAAGTTTTTCTTTTTGCATATCCTTGTAACACAGAAACTAGCAGGAATAATTCCACCCGGCGTTGATTTTTGCAACTCTAATTAATTAATTAACCAATCGACATCTCGCTTAATTACATAACTCACTCAATGGCACATCCCCCTGACCGCTCAATCCTCCTCGGAGCTCACATGTCCATCGCCGGTGGAGTACACACAGCCGTGGAACGTGGGATCTCCATCGGCTGCACGACGATGCAGATGTTTGTGAAGAACAACAACCAGTGGCGAGGGAAAGAGCTTTCTGATGAGGACATTGCAACCTACAAAAAGCTGCTAAGGGAGTCAAGCATCGGCCCGGTCGTCGTCCATGATACCTATTTGATTAACCTTTGTGCGGCGGACAAACAAATCCTGAGGAAGTCCCGTGCCGCGCTGAAGGATGAGCTCGATCGATGTGAAGTTCTGGGGGTCGAGTATCTCAATTTTCATCCGGGCTCCCATGTCGGGGCAGGAGAAGAGGAAGGAATCAAGCGGATAGCCGAATCGCTGAATATCATTCACGAGGAGACGAAAAAATATCGGGTGAAAAGCGTTCTTGAAACCACAGCCGGTCAGGGGACGGCGATCGGCTACCGCTTCGAGCAGTTGCGCGAGATTATCGACATGGTCGCAGAGCCGAACCGTATGGCTATCTGCATCGACACGTGTCATGTGTTCGCGGCAGGGTATGACATATCCACCGAGCGCGGGTACGAGAAAACGTTTGAGGATTTTGATGCGATCATCGGACTTGATCGGCTCGTGGCATTTCACGTCAATGATTCAAAACGGGAGTTGGGCTCTCATGTCGACAGGCACGATCATATCGGAAAGGGAAAGATCGGGAAAACGGGATTTCGTTTGTTGATGAACGATGAGCGTTTCCGCGCGGTCCCAAAGATTCTTGAAACACCGAAAGGTCCGGAGATGAAGGAAGATGTGAGAAATATGAGGCTGTTGAGAAACATGGTGGTGAGACCTAAGCTGTAGCCCGAAATTCATTTCGGGGAGGCGGAAAAATGGTCGTAAGAAGTGAAAAGTGAGACGTTCACCCCGAGCGAGTCCCGACCCCAGGCCACATCTCTTTTGCCTCCTGATCCCCTCTATATATACAGGCAAGAATCCTCGTGATGAACATTCCTTCGTCATGTGTTCATCCCGCTTGGGATTTTCAGCAGAAATTTGGCCTTAAATGATGTGATTTGTCATCCTTCCCGGCTCATTTCGTCAAGAAATCCGCGAAACTTTCTTTCAAAATACCTGTCTAACTCATGGTTGTCGGAGCATTTCCTGCCACCATTGACAGCTCGCATATCCCAAGAATCGTCTGTAGAGGAGTGTACAATGAAGAAAACAATTTACATCGTTGGAATTATCGTGGTCGCGCTTGTGGTTTCGGCGTATTTCCTTTTTGCCAAGCGTGATTCGCGCAAATACGACTTTAGGCTCGATAAGGTGTCGAAGGGCGATCTCATGGTGTACGTCACGGCGACCGGAACAATCAATGCAGTCATCAGCGTCGATGTCGGCACCCAGGTTTCCGGAATCGTCACGAAACTGTACGCCGACTTCAACTCTGTTGTCAAGGCAGGTCAGGTAATTGCTCGCATTGACACGACTTTCCTGTATCAATCCGTGAAGGACGCCGAAGCAAGTCTCGATCGTGCAAAAGCCCAGTATGCTGACAGCAAGCGAAATTGCGATCGGACGACCGATCTGTATAAGAAAGGGCTGGAGTCCGAATTGAACTACTCGGCTGCACTGACCACCTACGAATCGAACCAGGCATCCCTGAAACAGGCGATGGCCGCTCTCGATCGGGCAAAGATCAATCTGGCGTACGCCACAATCTACGCTCCGATCAATGGAGTCGTGACCGACAGAAAAGTGAACGTCGGTCAGACGGTTGCAGCAAGTTTCTCTTCTCCCACGTTGTTCACGATAGCGAATGATCTCAAGCGGATGCAGGTTCAGACGACCGTTGATGAAACGGATGTTGGCAAGATCAGCATCGGCCAGGAAGCCACGTTTACAGTCGACGCCTATGCTGAAGACAAATTCAGCGGTACGGTTTCGCAGATCCGGCTGGCTCCCCAATCCATTCAGAACGTTGTCAACTACATCGTCATCGTTGATGTGCAGAATGACCAGCTGAAACTGATGCCGGGCATGACGGCGAGCGTGAAGATTCTCGTCGCGAGTGCTACCGATGTACTCAGAGTTCCGAACATGGCCTTGCGTTTCCAGCCACCGGCAGATCTCATTGACACAACAGGTACTGGAGGTGCCAATGGTATGCGGGGTGGTTCTGGCGGAGGAGGTGAAGGAGGCAGGGATACCACAGGTGGAGGCCGTAATTTCGGAGGAGGTCAAGGGGGCGGACAGGGTATGGGAGGAGAGATGATGGCTCGCTTCCAGGGAATCAGAGATTCGATTCAGGCTGCTCACGGAGGGAAACTGAGTCAGGATGAACTCCGCACAGAAATGCAGAAGCTCTTTGCTGGAAGGATGCAGCAGCGTAACGAAGCTCCGGCTCCGATCGTGAGACCAAAACAAGCCGCCTCAAGTGATGCGGCGAAGTTCGGTATCGTATCAAACTTCCCTGAATATCAAAAGAGCGTCTACAATCCCTCCCATCAATCGGGAAGAGGCAGGGTCTGGATTCTGAAAGCGAATGGATTGCTCGAACAAGTTTTCGTACGGACTGGGCTCAACGATGGGCGATACACGGAGATAACCTCTATGAGACTGAATCCCGGGGACCAGGTTGTTATTGGTGCGTCGTCCGGTGACGCTAGTGTCGACCAGGCGCGAAGTCCACTCACTGGTCAGGGTCAGAACCGGCCGATGGGAGGAGGCGGGTTCGGACGATGATCCACGATCTCGATACATCGCCGGCACAAAAGGACGGCTTGCTCATTCAGATCGATCACCTTACAAAGGTGTATCAGCTGGGTGAGGTCGACGTACACGCCCTGCGGGGAGTCTCTGTGCATGTCTCTAAAGGCGAGTTCGTGGCGATCATGGGAGCTTCCGGTTCCGGGAAATCGACGTTCATGAATATTCTTGGATGCCTCGATAAACCGACGAAGGGAACATATCTCCTGGAGGGAATCGATGTCGGTAAGCTTTCGAGAGACGAACTTGCTGCCATCAGAAACCTGAAGATCGGGTTTGTCTTCCAGGGATTTAACCTGCTTTCCCGGACGTCAGCGCTCGAGAACGTTGAGCTGCCTTTGTTTTATTGCTCGGTCTCAAACAAGCTCCGGAAGTCCAAAGCCATTCAGGCGATTGAGCGAGTTGGTCTTGGGGACAGGATTCACCACTATCCCAACCAGCTTTCTGGCGGTCAACAGCAACGCGTCGCGATTGCGCGGGCGCTTGTGAATGATCCCAGCATTATCCTCGCCGATGAGCCGACCGGCAACCTGGATAGCAGAACGAGCGTGGAGGTGATGGGGATCTTCCAGGAGCTGAATAACAATGGCATCACGGTGATTCTGGTCACCCATGAGCCAGACATTGCCCAGTTCGCGAAACGGCACATCGTGTTCCGCGATGGCAAGATAAAGTCGGATCGGATCAACCCGAATCCCAAAGTTGCATCAGAAGTGTTAAAAGAACTGCCCGCGATAGACGAGGAGGAGGAAGCAGCATGAAGATTTTGAATATTCTTCTTTCCGCATTCAGAGCCCTGCAGCGAATAAAATGAGATCCTTTCTGACGATGCTGGGCATCATCATCGGCGTCGGGGCCGTGATCGCTATGCTCGCGATCGGCCAGGGGGCTGAATACTCTGTGAAGGAACAGATTGCCGCCCTGGGCACCAACGTTCTGATGGTGTTCCCCGGTGCTCAACAGCAAGGTGGTGTGCGCACCGCGGCAGGTTCGGCGGTGACACTGACCGAGGATGACGCGCTGGCAATTCAAAGGGAATGCCCGGCAGTGCAGTATCTCTCGCCTGGGTCGGGCGCAGGGGGACAAGTCATCGCGGGAAATCTAAACTGGTCCACGGGAATTTCCGGCGTAGGAAATGACTACCTGGAAATTCGTCAATGGTCGGTCGAGTACGGAGCATTTTTCACAGACCAGGATGTGAAAGCTGCAACGAAAGTCTGTGTGCTCGGAAAGACCGTGGCGGATAACCTTTTTCCCGAATCAAGCCCGGTCGAACAAACCATCCGCATTCGGAATGTTCCATTCAAAGTCGTCGGAGTGTTGACGAAAAAAGGGCAGAATACCGCGGGGCAGGATCAGGATGACATCATCCTCGCACCGTACACAACCGTCATCAGGAGACTCTCGCACTGGCCAAATCTGCGATCCATCCTTGTTTCCGCGACGAGCCTGAAAGATATTCCCACAGCCCAGACACAGATTTCCGAGCTCTTACGAATGAGACATAAGATTCAACCGTACGACGCGGACGATTTCACCATACGCAATCAGACCGACCTCGCAGCGACTGCAACAGCCACCACGGAAATCCTTACAATTCTTCTGGCAAGTATCGCCTCGGTTTCGCTGCTCGTCGGCGGTATCGGGATCATGAATATCATGCTTGTGTCGGTGACCGAACGAACACGCGAGATTGGAATTAGAATGTCGATTGGTGCACGCTCACGCGATATCCTGACGCAATTCCTGATCGAAGCGCTTGTCCTCAGTCTCCTGGGGGGTGTCATAGGAATTATACTGGGAACGACCGGTTCTTCAATCATTTCAAAAATTGCGAAGTGGCCAACGATTGTAACACCATTCTCCATCATTCTGTCATTCGGGTTCTCGATTGCCATCGGGATATTCTTCGGATTCTATCCTGCCAGAAAAGCAGCGATGCTGAATCCGATCGATGCGTTGCGATACGAGTAATCGCGCAGCCGATCTGTGGTAGATTTTCTTGAGCAGGAATCGTAGGGCGAGATTAATCTCGCCCTACGAGTTTCATGCTGGTCCAACAGTGCTGTTAGCGTAACTCCCCTGTTTACCTCCTCTTTCTGTTTCGATTTCATCCCTCTTTTTCTAAGAACCAAACTCTAAATGCCCGCTTGACATCAGCAGGGGGGTAACGTACATTTCGCATGGAGGTGATACGATGGAGGAAGCAAAAGCACTCCGTGAGCTGCTCGCACAGAATACCAGGGTGGGAGAGTTGTTCGACAGGATGACCCACGACTGGGTCCTGTGTCATGCGTGTGGACATCGCTGCAAAATTCCTCCGGGGAGAGAGGGAATCTGCAAGGTTCGTTTCAACAAAGAGGGAAAACTGTATGTCCCGTGGGGCTACGCAGGCGGCGTTGCTCTCGATCCCATCGAGAAGAAACCATTCTTCCATGCCTATCCTGGGGCGAAGGCGCTCAGTTTTGGCATGCTGGGGTGTGATTATCATTGCGGTTACTGTCAGAACTGGATTACCTCACAAGCGCTCCGCGATCCCGACGCCATCGCGGGAATCGATCTGATAAGCCCCGAATCATTCGTCGACGCTGCGCTCCGAGCGAAGGCGCAGGTTGTCACAAGTACGTACAACGAACCGCTGATCACGAGCGAATGGGCGGTGGAGATCTTCAAGCTCGCAAAGCGGGTTGGCCTCATAACCTCCTACGTTTCAAACGGCAACGGCACGCCAGAGGTGCTCGAATACCTCCGCGAGTGGGTCGATCTCTACAAAGTCGATCTCAAAGGATTCAATCAGAAATCATATTCGCAGCTTGGCGGTGTGCTGAAGAACGTTCTCGACACAATCAAAACACTACACAAGATGGGAATCTGGGTCGAGATCGTCACGCTCCTCGTGCCGGGATTCAACGATTCCGAAGCCGAATTAACCGACATCGCGCAATTCCTCCTCTCTGTTTCACCCGACATTCCGTGGCACGTTACAGCATTTCATCAGGACTATAAAATGACCGACCCTCCGAACACATCGGCCAATACGCTTCTTCGTGCTCGTGAGATCGGTTTGAAAACGGGACTTCGATATGTCTACGCGGGCAATCGTCCGGGTGAAGTTGGAGACACGGAAAACACCTTCTGTCCCTCCTGCAACACCGTGTTGATCGAGCGCCATGGATTCCGAGTGCTGGGCAACAAGCTCAAAAATGGAAACTGCTACAAATGCTGGACGAAGATCGCCGGGAGATGGGGATAAAATAAGTTTCGAGTTTGGAGTTCAAAGTTTTGAGTTGTGAGCGGTTCACTGACTGCGTGTAACAAAAGAGTTTGGAGTTTTGGGTTTCGAGTTTTGAGTTTCAAGTTCCAAGTTGGGGACGATCCACTATTCACGATTTACTGTTCACCAACTGCGTGTGACAAAAGAAGGATCGATATGGATAGACGGAGTTTTGTCCGGACGACAGGATTCTCACTCGGTGCCGTTCTCATTGCGCGTCGTCTTGGGACTTTGCCAGCAGGCAGATCGCAAGCAGAGGGCATGAACCGCCCCGATGAGATCAGCGTGACATCTGAATCAGGTTCATTCACTCTGAAAAGCGTCGATGGCAGCACCTGGAGACAACATGATGTCCAGGTTACGTTTTCTCCGTCCGACAACGCACTTGCTGTTGACATCCAATCGCCGATAGAGAATCTGAAGTTTGTCACGCTGAAGTGGAAGATTCGGAGAATCGCTTCAGTTCAATGCCTCGGAGACCAGTGGGAACGATCGTATGGAGATCTGCGCTGGAGTGCAGTGGATGAGCAAAGAATCATGCCGTGGTATTTCATGGAGTACGATGGCAAGGTGACGAACGGATTTGGTGTCAGGACCGGAGGCCGGTCGTTTTGCTTCTGGCAGGCCGGAACCGGAGGCGTTACACTGACACTTGATGTACGTTCCGGCGGAAATGGTGTCAGCCTCGGAGATCGAACGCTTCACGCGGCAGAAATCGTGGCGCAAAAAGGAAACGAAGCCGATTCTCCTTTTGTGTCCACGCGGAAATTCTGTGCGCTGATGTGTGAATCGCCCCGACTCCCGAAGGAACCAGTCTATGGAATCAACGACTGGTACTTTACCTACGGGAATAACTCCGCTGAGCTGATTCTTGAGCACGCCTCACTCACGGCCGGGCTCGCCGCGCAGAATACGAACAAACCGTTCTGTGTCATCGACGCTGGCTGGGCAATCGAGGCTCCGGGCATTTCCCGGGGCTGTTGGGCAGACAATTTCTCCACTCCCAATCATTACTTCGCTGATATGGGGAAGCTGGCTGAGAACCTCAAGGCTCTTGGTATGCGCCCCGGTATCTGGGTCCGACCGCTCTGCGGAAGTGTGAAAGACGATCCGGCCAGACTGATGCCGAGAATCCCGCGCACGGATTCCCCCAATGCTCCCTTTCTGGATCCCACAATTCCCGAAAACATGGACCGAATCACACAATACTTTCAACTCTACCGTTCCTGGGGATACGAATTGATCAAGCATGATTATTCGACGGCTGATCTCCTCGGAAAATGGGGATTTGAAATGATCGAGTCGAGGGATGTGACATTTGGAAATTGGCGCTTTCATGACAACACGAGGACCAACGCCGAGATCATTCTGGATCTCTATAAAGCCATCCGTGAGGCATCGGGCGACACCTGCGTGATTGGCTGCAATTCCATCAGCCACTTGTCTGCCGGGTTGTTTGAGCTTCAGAGAGTTGGGGATGATACCAGTGGGAAGGAGTGGGAAAGGACAAGACGCATGGGCGTCAATACGCTTGGCTTCAGACTCCCTCAGCACAAAACCTTCTACAGTGCCGACGGCGATTGCGTCGGACTAACAACACAGGTGCCGTGGGAAAAGAACAAGCAATGGATGCAGCTTGTGGCGGAGACAGGAACTCCACTCTTCATCTCCGCTCAGAAGGAAGCCGTGGGTGAAGCGCAACGAGCGTTCATCAAACAGAGTTTTGCCACCGCATCCCGGCCGGTTCCTGACGCTGAGCCCCTGGATTGGATGGAAAGTCAGACTCCCTCCAGCTGGCGTCTCCTGGGCAGGCGGGTCGAGTTCAATTGGAGTTGATTTCGCCATTCCTCACAAAATCCCATTTCAAAAATCCATGTTCAATTTTCGGTGGAGGAATCTCGCTCTATCTTGTATCATTCTCCTGTCAGGCTATTCCTTCGCATAAAAACGTATGGAGAACACGATGCAAAATCTTCCTTCACTTCCTGAGATGAAGCGTGCGCACATCAAGCGTGACGCCTCATACGATGGCATCTTCTTTCTTGCCGTTCGGACCACCGGTGTTTTTTGTCGCCCGTCATGCCCCGCGCGCAAGCCTCTCCCATCCAACATTGAATACTTTCCCTCGGCGCGTGAAGCGGTGTTCGCGGGCTACCGACCCTGCAAACGCTGCCGGCCGCTGGAAACCAACGGCGCTCCCCCCGAGTGGGTCGCAAAACTGCTTTCGACTGTCGATCAAAACCCGAAGGGGCGATACTCCGACACCTATCTTCGCTCAATCGGCATCGAGCCGTCGCGAGCACGGCGGTTCTTTCTGAAGAACTATGGTATGACGTTCCAGGCCTATTGCCGCGGTCGGAGACTCGGGAAATCGTTCGAACAGATCAGGCTGGGTGTGGATCTCGACGATGTGGCGCTTGGCTACGGGTACGGCTCGCACAGCGGATTCCGCGAGGCCTTCACGAAAACGTTTGGTGCGTCACCGGGAAAAAGTAGAACAGCCGACTGTGTCGTGACAGCGTGGATTGAGAGCCCGTTTGGTCCTCTGCTCGCTGCCGCACAATCCGAGGGGGTATGTTTGCTGGAGTTCACCGACAGGCGGCGGCTCGAGCATCAGTTCATGCGGTTGAGGAAATATTTCAAGTGCGCGATTGTTCCGGGAGAGAACAAACACATCGTCCAGCTCCGGAAAGAGTTGGGAGAGTACTTCGAGGGGAAGCGCGATTCGTTTTCATTGAAGCTGATCTATCCCGGCAGCCCGTTTGAAATGAAGGTGTGGAATGAGCTGCTGAAGATCCCGTATGGCACCACCACATCGTACGAAGAGATTGCAAAAAAGATTGGCTCACCAAAGTCGAGTCGGGCGGTCGGCAGGGCCAATGGATTCAACCGGATTTCCATCGTGATTCCGTGTCATCGGGTCATCAACAAGAGTGGCGAACTTGGTGGATATGGCGGTGGTTTGTGGCGGAAGAAACTGCTCCTTTCGCTGGAGCAGAATCGGAAACCGTTGCGCTGAATTCAAAGCACAACATAAATCCGAAGCACGAAAATCGAAACCCGAAGGAAATCAAAAACCCTAAATTCTAATCCCTTGACAATCTGTTTCGTATTTCGGTTTTAGGATTTCGGATTTCTTTTGTATTTCGATATTAGGATTGCTGAATTCAATGAGGAAGTGCAACGATCCGACGATAGCGTTCGCGAGGGGTGTCGTAATGTAGCACTTTCCTTGGACGATTGTTTAGCCAACACTCAATGCGTTTGAGTTCTTTGACAGAGACACGATCGAAGTTAGTTTTCTTGGGAAAGAATCGGCGGACGAGGCCAATGGTGTT
>Ga0187870_1001319_pt1 | contig 23331 bp, 19 predicted proteins | sample June2016WEW_13_1_3_FD_132974 | JGI IMG/M metagenome (GOLD analysis project Ga0187870, IMG submission 132974) | Peatland microbial communities from SPRUCE experiment site at the Marcell Experimental Forest, Minnesota, USA - June2016WEW_13_150 | ecosystem: Environmental > Terrestrial > Soil >... | reverse complement strand
CGCTGGATCGTCCAGCGCCTGGGCTACCTCACTCCCGCCCAAGCGCGCCAGCAACTCCTTGCACTCGGAGCCGCCGCATGAATACACTCAATTCACTGTCCAAAAAATCCGGCGCTAAACACACGATGATAAGCAGCCGCTCCTCGGCGCGCTTCTCGCTCTCGTATTCGCCTTCCCAATCAATGTGGTACCCGCGTGGCAATTGAACATGCGCGCTTACCTTCTTAATCGCTTCCTCGACGGTTCCGCCGAGGTCCCGCCCCCGCACGCTGTACTTGATGGCAATAAAGCGCTGATTGCCTTCCCGGTAGATTTCAGAAGCGCCGTCCCGTTCTTCGATTTTGCAGAGCTGAGCGAGGGATACGCGCTCGCCGGATGGAGAAAGTAAGCGAATGTTTTCGATGGCTTCCTTGGTGTCACGGTACCGGGGTAGATAGCGCAGCACCAAGTCGTATCGCGCCTCACCCTGCAGGACTTGCGTTAGCGCGTTACCCCCCACTGCGGTCTGGATGGCATCCTGAACGTCGGCCACGTTGACCTGGTAGCGGGCCGCCTGTTGACGATCCACGGTTACGTTCAGGTTGGGCTGGCCAAGAACTTGTAAGACTCCCAGGTCTTCAATTCCCTTGACCCCGCGCATAATACTGACGATCTGATCGCCTTTCTCTTCCAGCACTTTCAGGTCGTCACCATAGACCTTCGTGGCAAGCTCACCCTTGACGCCACTGACCGCCTCTTCCATGTTGTCTTCGATGGGCTGAGAAAAACCCCAGATTACGCCCGGGATTTTCTCCAGTTCCCGGTTCATGGCCGCGATCACTTCTTCCTTGTCCTCGTGAAACACGGGACGCCATTGTTCCTTCGGCTTCAGACCGACGTAGTATTCAGTGTTGAAAAAGCCGGTTGTATCCGTGCCGTCGTCCGGACGCCCCGTTTGACTGGTGCATTCGGTAACTTCGGGAAAAGCGCAGAGTACGATTCGCGCCTGGTTCGATAACCGGATTCCTTCGCTCGGTCCAGTGCTGGGAGCGAGAGTGCCGCGCACCCACAGTGCGCCTTCATCCAGGTGAGGAAGGAACTCGGAACCAATGACACCGCCCACCGTGAGATATATCGCGACAAGCAAACCGATCATCGCGACGCCCACGGTGATGAGGCGATGCTTGATGGCCCACTTGACCGCTTCGCGATAGCGTCTTTTTAGGAACTCCATCACCGGGTTGTGCCACTCGCGTGCTCCTTTGGGGAAGAAGAAGCTTGAAAGCACCGGCGTGACGAGCATCGAGAAAAGCAAGGCGCCCAGCAGAGCAAATGCCACCGTCCAGGCCATGGGCTTGAACAAGCGCCCTTCGACGCGTTCCAACGTGAAAATCGGCAGGTATGCGGTGATAATAATGGCGATCGCGTAGAAGACTGGGCGCTGCACTTCGTGCGCCGCATCACGGATGCGCTCCATCGGTGTCTTGAGGGAATTCTCCTGGTGGCCCAGATGACGGACGATGTTTTCCACCATCACCACCGCACCATCAACGACCATCCCAAAATCCAATGCGCCGAGCGACAATAAGTTTGCGGGAATTCCCTTCAACCTGAGACACGTCGCTGCGAACAACAACGAAAAGGGAATGGTCAGTGCGACGATGATTGCCCCGCGAGCATTCCCCAGAAATAGGAAGAGGATGATGACCACCAGGATGATGCCTTCCGTAAGGTTGTGCAGCACCGTATGGGTTGTGAAGTGCAGCAAATCGCTGCGGTCAATGAACGGAACGATCTTCACGCCGGGTGGCAGAATGTGATCGTTCAGTTCTTTCACCTTCTTGTGCAGCCCTTCGAGCGCCTTTTCCGCATCGGCGCCTTTTCGCATCGGGACCCATGCCGATACCACATCGTCGTTGTCGATGATCTTTCCGTCTTCACGGTGAATCGCCCGGGCGAACTGGCCGAGGCGGATCTTCGGGCCTTGCGAAACTACCGCAATGTCCCTCACACGGATGGGCGTGCCGCTCTTGGTCAGGATCACCGTGTTCTCGATATCCTGCACGTTTCTGACGAGTCCCACTTCGCGAACGTTGATTTGCTGCAATCCGGCTTCCACGAAGCTGCCGCCGGCGTTCACGTTGTTATTCGTGAGCTGCTGCTCGACTTGAGCCAGGCTCAGGCCATAAGAGATCAATTTATTGGGGTCAACGCGAACCTGATATTCGCGAGTCGGTCCGCCGAAACTGGCGACGTCGACGATATCCGGTACTGCTTTTAAACTCTTCTCGACCACCCAGTCTTCGATAGACTTCAACTCCATGACGTCATATTGCGGATTAGTGCTGTGCAGCGTGAAGAAGTAGATTTGCCCCACAGGGCTCCAGTCCGTTCCCATGCTTGGCACGACGCCCGGGGGCAATGTAACTTGGGAAAGGCGTTCCAGAACTCTCTCACGGTTCTTGAAGTTATCTTCCTCGTCGTCAAAGACGAGCTTCAGGTCGGAGAGCCCGAACAGCGAGAACGACCGCAAGTGGGTTACGTGCGGGATGCCGTTCATCACGATTTCGAGCGGGATGGTGACCTGCTGTTCGATTTGTTCCGCCGAGATTCCAGGCCACTGGGTGATGATCTCAACGTAGTTGTCCGCAACGTCCGGGTACGCCTCTACGGGAAGTTGATGGAATGAAACCGCGCCCCACACAAACAGCAAAATCGCGAGCGCGAGGACAAGTAAGCGGTTTTCCAAAGCGAAATCGACGAGTTTGCGAATCATTATTGTTCTACCGTGCTCTGGAACACCAGGGCATTCGCGATGACTTGATCTCCCGGTTTGATACCTGAAACAACCTCTTGCAGGTTGCCGAGAAGCATGTTTCCTGTAACCACTTCAAGGCGCTTGAAGTGTCCGTCACTCACTGGCGCGTAAACCCACGCGCGATCATGCAGGTGCAGGATGGCGGTTGCGGGAACGGCAACCCGCATTTCCGGCTGCTTACCGTAGAAGGTCGCGGTGACGAACATCCCCACACGCATCAGTCCGGGGTTGGCGACTTCGAGCCGAACCTTCGCTGTGCGAATAGTGGGGTCGAGAACCGGCAGGATGTTATCGATCCGGCCTTTCAAGTCTCTGTCGGGGTGGGCATTCAGGCGGATATCCGCGTACTCACCGACGTGAACGGCGTCGAGATCATTCTCGTAAACGTCACAGATGATCCAGACATAAGAAAGATCAGAGATCGTAAAGGGGTTGGGGCCAGACAGACCCTGCACGCCCGCTGCGTTGGTAACCTGCTGGTCCGTGATCACACCCGATATGGGGGCGGTAACGTCGACGATCCCCGATGGATGGTCCTTGTCCACACCGAGAAGCCGCAGTTGCTCGGTTGCGGTATCCAGATCGACCTTGGCATCCTGCTCGGTGTCCTCGGCTTGCTCAAGAGCGCTCTTGGCAATAGCGCCCTTGTCGTAAAGAATCTGCTCTCGTTGGAGCTGTTGGCGCGCTAGCCGCTCATCATTCACGGCCTTCAAATACACCTGGTAAGCTCCGGAGACATCATTGCTCCGAACCCTCAGCAACAACTGGCCCTTCTTCACGACGTCGCCCAAGCGGGCCTTGATTTCCACAACGCGGCCCGAAGCCAGCGAGATGACCGGCACGGCGCGCGCTATATCGGGCTGTATTACCCCGGTGACATTGAGCGCGGGCACCGTTTTATGCTCAACAGCAGTCGCCAATGGAAACTGCTCCGGGTGGTCCACCTTAAAGTTGTTGGCATCCATGTCAGGTTCGACGGTTGCTGGAGGCGGCGTCTCGGCCTTTGCGTCCGGTCTACCTTCGCCGCAGCCGGCAAGCACAAGAGTCAACGCGAGACACGCCAGGGCCTCTATAGGTAGCTCAATCCAATTTGCCGTTCGCTGGCCGTGGCATCTTTTTGTCATGGGATCGCCTCCCGGCCCACCGCAAGATTCAGTTGCGCCGCAGCCGTCAAGTAAGCACCAATCAGGTTCACGTAGCTTAGCTCCACCGTGCGGTAGTCACTTTGCGCATTCAAGAAATCGAGTAACGACGCACCACCCTGTTGATAGGAAAAGGTGATCGTGTCGCGGACTCGCACCGCTTGTTGCAAATACTTCGTTTTGTACGGCTGTAGCAGGATCACATTGCTATTCATGATGGCGTAGGCAGAATCGACATCGCTGAACACGAGAGCCCGCGTCGCCTCCAGTAGCTTCTCGTTGCGGCCGATGTCCGACTGCGTGCGCAGCTTTTCCCCCTGGTTGCGGTCGAAGATGCGCAAGGGGATGGAGACATTGGCACCGAGCGTATAGCGGCCCCACACGTTGTTGAACGCGGGGTTGTACGAATACCAGGTGCCGAAGGTCGGATCGGTCGAGCCGTTAGCGACCGCGAGCTTGTGATCGGTTTGAGCTTTGTCCACGGCCTCGATCGCGACTTTCAAGTCCGGCCGTGCATCCAGAGCAATCTTGCGGAACTCATCAAGCGGCAAGAGTTGGTCGTTGAAATCGAACGGACCAGCAACGTCGAATTGTTCAATCGGGGTTCGGTCGTTCAGCAGGGTGAGCAACTGAATTTTCGCGGTGCGCAGATTGACCTCCGCGGTTTGCACGTCCGATTCATACTGCACGCGCTGCAGTTCTAATCGGTCGAGATCGATCTGCGCGATGTCGCCAGCATGGAAGCGATCTCTACTGATATCGAGCACGTGGTCGTAGTAGGCAAGGTTGTCTTTCGCCAGCTGGAGCACCGCTTTCGCCTGCAACGTGGAGACAAATGCGCTGCGCAAGTTGAACAGCAGAGTTCTGTCCAGGTCGGCATGACTCGACTCGGCAATGAGCGTCCCCTTCTTCGCACTTTCGAGCCGCAATTCCCGCTTCTGCTGTCGTTCGTGCAGATAGTTAATGCCTGGTACAAGCTGCGTGCCAGTGAGCGGCATCCAGTGTTCCTTGTATGGAGCGACTTGAATTCCATCCGTCGACAAACCGACATTCGGATTGGGCCGCAGAAACGCCGTGATCTCCTGCGCCTTCGATTCATCGATATTCAGCTTGTCAGCCAGTAGCGTTGGATTGTCGCTTTCAAAACGCGCCTTCACCTCGTCCCACGTCAGCGCATGTTGCGCTTGCGCGACACTTCCGCTTCCCGCCGCCAATACTAGCATCAGGCAGACACCACGAATAAAACGCTGCATCGTTCTACCCTCACATCCTCAAGTTGCACGGAAGGCTCCGGCCTAGGATTCCAGTTTTTCTGTGGTTCTGCCAAACCTTGCGCCTATGCTGCTTCCCTTTTGGCGAAGGATTAGCGGAACGATAGGGCTACCATCGTTCCGACTTTGTTACAAATGCGTGAAGAAAGTATTTAGGAATGAAAAACGGAAACAGGTGGCGAGCGCCCGGACTTCCCGGGTCTTACACCCGGCAAATTCGCATTGCCATCGCCGGTCACTGAGAACTTTGATTTCTGCTCCGGGCCCGTTCCAGAGTCATCGAGGGCTTCGATTCCAAAAGTGCTCCGCGTCAATTGCAGCGCTGCACACTCTTCGGCCGGCACCTGCGCCGCATCCAGGCGCACTCCCTTTTCACTTTCGATGCTAGGGAATGCTCCCGCCTTGGCCAGCGTGAATTTCCCGTGCCCGTCGTTGAGCAGCACGGCAACAAAATGGGAATCCATTGCCGTGGTCACAACCAGGTCGATCGCATCATCCCCATTGACATCCCGAGGCGATATCCTCAACCCGCCCTGCGGTCCAGCGATATCGATCGCCGATTCTTCACCCGTGCTCAGTTGCAGCCGGATGGAGTAAAACGAGTCCATCGCCGCTTCCCGCACCACTTGCACTATTGCCAGATCGGGCTTGCGATCGCCGTCAAAATCCGCGATGGCAAATCGCGGCGAAAATCCGCTCGTCCCGCCAGATGTCCTCTGCGCCGCCTCCGCCGCATTTCCGCCAAGCGCCATGGCGAACACACAGAGGCAAAGCAGGCTCAGGCACGCCCGCGCCACGCCGGGAATCTTGCCTCTTGTGCGAAGTCCTTGAGTCATTAGCGATCTATTGTATCGCAAACCCCGTCGAGTTCTGCCAAGGGACTGCCTGCGCTGTGCCATCACCGAAAACCCGCGCAACGTGAGAAATGTCATAATTGAATGTGACGCAGAATATGGCACTCCGTGCGCTCTACACCTTACCCTTTTCTTCCGGCGCTCATCGGCTTGGCCCTCTCCATGCTCCTCCGGGGCCGATTCCCGTGCGGCCTTTAAATACGCAGACAAGCTATTGAAAACATTATTGATAACCGGCAGCTTGGAGCGGAATGCCGCGCTCGGCCTGCGCTGGTCTCTCGCCTCTGCCCGGTCCGTTGCCAGTCTCCTAAGGGAAAATCGCGAAGCCCCGCGGGTGGCCATGACTGAAATGATGTTTTCCCATGAAAAGAAGCCGTAGTGGAACTTCCCGCCCCAACAACCCGCTTCCGGTCGGTAATTAGGGTGCGGGGGAATGCCCGCGATTGTCATTCCGAGCCCCGTTCGCTTTTTGAACGGGGTGAGGAACTCTGCCCCATCGCGTGCTTTTTACGCGATGAACCGGCTTTTCTCCTGGTTCTTTGCGAAAGGCAGATCCCTCGCTGTGCTCGGGATGACAACGCACGAGCGTTTTTGCATCTTGCACAGCCAAGTCCGGTCTGCCCGGCAATAGCCGCGTGACTACTACCATTGAAGTTTTTTCGCTTTCTTAAGGGTGCGGCTTGGCGGCCACTGCAGGGGCCGCGCCTAACGCCGTGTGTGGGTGTTGATGGCAGGTCAGGTTGCAGGAGTTTGTCGCCCGGCTATACATAATCGGCATTGCGCCGTTCGGGGCCACCACGTTCACGTCAAAGTTCACCAGGCGCTCGCCGGAGATGCTTCCAGTCACAGCGCCCATGCCATGGGCGGTGTGGCACGTGGAGCAGGAGAACCCGTCGTTGATGTGCCGCGCGTGCTCGGTGAAGCTCGAGTTCGCCACAATCTGCGACAAATCATGACACTTTCCGCATAGAGCGTAAGGGCCGTTCACGGTGAGATCGGGATCCGGATAGGGATTGGTGATTAGCTGTCCGGCAACGACAGCCTGGCTCATTTCATAGCGCCTCTCCAAAATGTGCGTCCACTTCGAACCATGCGGCCCGTTCGGTCCCGTCCCTCCAAACTCCCGGTTGTCGTCGCTGTTGTGGCAATCGGTGCAGAAAATCCTGACTCCCACGACGCGTCCCAGCGTCACCCCGTCGAGTTGGACCATCTGGGTTCGCAGGCTGGGTTGCAGCAGCGCGCTGGCACGGTCATGCGTGACCGGATGGCTGGATGTCGAAGTAATTGCAAATTCCTGGACGACATTCAGGGGGTCGCCTCCGGCTACGACGCGGATGGGATGGTATCCAAACTTGGGGTCCAACACTTTCCCGGCGCTGCCACCATGACAGCGCAAACAGTTCTCGAACTGATTGACCGCTGGGTTTAGGACCGTCACACCATCCGCGGCACTCACTCCAAGCAACCCGTTCTGCGGTGCGCGGACGAGCGGCGGAACTCCATAAGACTGGATCGCCTGGGAGGCATGCGGATTGTGGCAATCCACGCAAGTGGCATGCCGGTTGTTATTCAGCACCGCGGACTCGGTTCGATCATGAAGGTTGGTTCCCGAGGCAAAAGGATGGCCGGTCTTCGCAAATTCGGCAAAAACATTTAGCGGAACCGGTGAGAGATTTGATCCCCCGTTGTGACAAGCGATGCAATCCTGCTCATCCTTGCCACGCAGCAACCGTGGTGGTCCCAAGGCGTTGTGCGGCATGTGGCAACCCGTGCATGCATTTTGCGCCACCGAGCTGTATCCCCCTACATAGGGCTGATTGGTGGTGCTATCGGCTGAAGTTGCATGGCTATTCACCGGCCAGCCGGCCAAATAGTTTACCTTTCCGCTGACCACTCTGTTTGGATCATGGCAGGCCACACACAACTGGCCGCCGGAACTATTGCGCACCAGAAAATCTGCCACTATGACGTCCTTCCTCTGAACATGGGGATCATGGCATGAGGTGCATTCAACGGTGTTGTTGATTAGTTTTACGGCCGGGTCGGCAGTCTTCGGCGGAGTTCCAAAGAGTAGCGCGTTCAATTCCGGCGAATCCACCAGCGGCGTTTTCAAACTAAACGGGTGTGAACTTCGCAGGTCGGTGCCAAATATCGATGCCGGACTCATTGTCCCGGTGGTGGAGATCTTCCCGTAGGCCACGGTCTGGCCTGGGGCAATCGTGCCGTCATGGCAACTCAGACAAAGCCGGCTGGGGCTACCGAGCCCGGGTTGCAAGGCCACTTGTTGCGCCGTCGAACTCGTATACGTTGTATAGGTTTGCATGGACAGTTGCTGGTTCCACATTGGCGCCTTTTGCGTGGCTCCGAGCCCCGAATGCGGCGCGTGACAGTATTCGCAAGAGGAGGAAAGGCTACCCTTTACTGAGGAAACGCCAAGTGGCGTCATATCATGCACGCCTAGAACGTCCCCCTGGATCTGCGCCCGCAGGGGGCCGCAGCACACAAAAGCAACGACGCAGGCAAACAGAAGCACCCTTCTCACAGAGCGCCTCCCACTTTCTGCTTCCCTGCTCCCATATAACGGTACTCCTGAATGCGCCGGTTATAGGAATCGACTACCAGGATGTGATCGTTTTGGTCGATGAAGAGTCCGGCCGGGAGTTCAAACTCGCCGGGCGCACTTCCATTCTTCCCGAAATAATAGAGCAACTGGCCCTGTGGATTGAACACTTGCACCATGCCCCACAGTGCATCAACGACGTAAATGCTATTCTCACTATCCACTCCTATGCCTTTGGGCCGAAACGTCGCCCCGGTTCCATCCCCCGCTTGCCCGATGGCGTAGAGAAAACTCCCCGAACGGTCCAGCACCTGAATCCGGAAGTTCATCCCGTCCACGACGTAGAGTTCTTGGCCGACCAATTTCAACTCCGTCGGAAAATAAAACTCCCCATTCCCCGTTCCCCTCTCCCCGATGGTTTTCAATACACTTCCCGCCAAGTCCATAACGTAAATTTTGTTCCTTAGCGTGTCGGACACATAGATGCGGTTCGCTGCCGAGTCCACCGCAATGCCCGTCGGCCGCTTGAAGAAACCCTCGCCATACTTCAAGCTGCCAATCACGCGATTGAATTTACCCTTGGCGTCAAAAACAAAGATCTTGCCGGCCTCCGAATCGGTCACATAGAAGTTGTCCTGCGCATCCACTGCAACGCATTGCGGTGACCGGAACCCTTCTTTCCCTTCCCGGTAGATGAACTTGTACTTCTGCTGCGCAAAGTCAAAAATGTGCACGGCTTTCGCCCCCGGGTCGGTCACAATGAATCTCCCGTGGGAATCTTCCGCGATGGAGTAAGGACGCGCCAAATCGTGCATTTCGGGCGGTCCGGCGACGAAATCCACGACCCTCGTCCAGAAGTGTTTCTTAATGGTCACTTCATGCTGCGAAGAGAAACTCCGCTCATAAACCAGCCTGCGGCCCCCGGCCAGCAGGAGGTCGCCTACTTCTACTTTCTCTTTGGATTTTGATTTACCCTGATCCTTAGCGGCTGCGCTCGTAAGGATAGAAACAACACTTACACCCGCCGCGATTGAGATTTTTTTCCATCCTCGCATGAAGGCTCGCGTCAGAAGAATCTGATCGTTCTCATCACCCCGACGTAAAAGAGGTTGAATTTGTATGGTACAGCCAGACCAACCCCCTGGTCCAGGCGGGTGTAGCCCGCCAAGAAATGCAGCTTGCGGAAGTAGTAGTCCCCTTTAAAATCATATTCCTCGACCATGTTCCCCACACCGGTTCCTTGGTTCACCGTATTGTACTTCGAATGCAGGTAAGTCCCGGTTAAGGACAGTCCACGCAATGGCCTGAGGCCCACCGCACCTCCGTAAGCCGTACCTCCGTACGTGACTAGAATACTCGGGGGAAGAATGGGGCCTGTGACTGGTATTAGACCCGATGCAGTCAGAAGAGAATCGCCACTCGATTGGGAATAGTTTCCGGTAATGTTGATAATCCGGCTCGACAACGTCGTACTCACGGACTCGTTTGACGATCCGGTGTGGCTGCCATCAGTAAAGTTGAACTTGTTCACCGACCCGGTCGAAAACCACTGCCATCCTTTTAATTGACGGCTGAGCGAGCCGCTGAATCCGTATCCGGATTGCGTGAACGAGGCAATTGCGGTTTGCTCATCCTGGGAGTAGCGGAAGGATCCCGAGGCCGACCAGAGACCCAACCGCCGGGCATACGATAGTCCTCCGGAACTTCCGAGCGAGGCCGCCCCACTACTCGTGCTGAGGGTAAAACGAAACAGGCTCGCATTCGCCCCGAACGTCCCCCCCAACAGGCCGTGGGAAAAGTCGGCGGATCCGCGATAAATATCCGATTGGTAATTGAATCCTTCCAGCGATTGGCTGCGATGTTCCACGCTCGTTTGTGCCACAAAGGTGTATTCCCGCTGGATCGTATAGGAAGCTGTCCCCAGTAAATCGAGCGAATGAGAAGACTCCGGCGGAAGGATGGGTAGCGCCACGCCGCCCACGGGCACGACGCTCTGCAAAAGAGATCCCTCCAAGTTGTCCGTGTAACCGGCGTTAAACGCCAGGGTTACGGGGCGTACCGGATTGGTTGTCGCGGTGCCCGTGAACGTGTCCACACTGATGTTATTGCGGGCATTGCTGTTGTATTCGACACCGGAGTCGTCTCTGGACGCATTCAAATTCATCGACGACTTCGTACCCAAGCGGCGAGAAGCGACCACTTGATAGCTGTTCACGGCGCTCGTGTTCTTGATCGGCGGGGTCAGACTCTCGATGAGAGGCAGATAGGAACTGATGGTGTAATGGTTATAACCGCCCGACAAGATGAATCCAAAAATTTGATAGTTGCTCCGCAGACTCCAGTTCCGCACAGCGGTCGTCCCCTGGCCCGTGGTTCCCAGAATCTCGTACTCGCTGCTTCCTGTCCCAAAACCCGCGGTCAAGGTCGGCCAGCGCGGTTGCAGCAAACTCCAATTCAAGTTGAAATTCTGGTCGTTGCCTTTGGTCTTGTACGCAGTCGTCCCAGGTATCCCCAGCTCACTTTCCGTATTGTAGTCCTTGCTGAAACTCACGAACCCCGGGGTCTTGCTGCCGCTGAATATGTTCGCGCTCGAAAGTATCCCGGTGGAATTGAAGGCAGATTGAACGTCGGAGTTGGCCCGCGACTCGTTGTAATAAGGAACAATATTAAAGGAGAGAAATCTTGGATCGTGGTAAGTGCCGGTGAGGTCAGCCTGCCCGCCGAAATCCAGCTCGTGGCTGGATTCCACATTATTCCCGTTGGTCCCCGTGTATCCAAAAGTCAGCGACCCGTTCATGTTCATGTTTACTTCGTCGCCGACGCTTACCTGGGCTTGGGCTCTCCCCCCAGAGATCACAAGGACGGCAAGGAGCAATAAAATGTGTCGGCCGCCTGTTGGCATTGTTCTGCCTCGTTCCTACAGCTCTTCCACCTTGGCGCCTTTGCGCAACTGCCGGTCCAACGCCTGGCGCAACCCGTCCGCCTTGCGCCCTTCCATGTCTCGTTTGAGGCTCGCTTTCACCTCGTCGTAGGTCGCCTGGTGGGCAGCAATCTTTTCGTTTAACCGTACGATGCACCAGGAATTTTCCGCCCGGATCAACTCGCTGACCTGGTTGGGGTTCATCTTGAATGCCACGTCAGCAACCGGCGGGGGCATCTTTTCCCGCGAGATGGCTTTGTGATCCCCCATCATCACCCGCCAGTCATCATCCGAAACTTTTTCCGCCAGCATCCCGAATTCCTCGTAATTCTTTGTGGCTTTGGCCTTGCCGAGTACTTCTTCTGCCCGCTGGCGCACTTTTATGTCATCTTGCTGCGAAAGGTTATCCGGGATTCCAATCGAAATCGTCTGGATCCGGACCTGTTCCGGCGTGTAAAACCTGTCTTTATGAAGGTCATAGTAATGGCGTAGCTCCGCTCCACTGACTACCGCCTTCTGGGTAATCTCCGCGTTCAGAAAATCTTCGATCAAGAGCGAACGGCGGACCTTTTCCCGCAGCGTTTTTTCCGACCCCTGGCATTCGGTCTTCAGGAAGTTCTGGAATTCCTGCTCCGAGGGGAACTGTTTCTTGAATTCGTTGGCGGCCTGCTCGAGCCTGCTGGCGCTCACCTGCATCTTGCGGCGTTGCGCTTCCTGGTACACCAACTCCTCGAACTCCATCATTTGCAGCGCGCCTTTGCGGATATCTGCTTCCATCTCCTTGGGGAAATGTCCGCCGTGTTGCCGCGAATACGGAAAGATGGCCGTCATTTCGCGCAACAGATCGCGATCCGTCAGGGTCGCCCCGTTGACCCGGACGACGGCTTTGCCGCTCGGGTTCATTGCCTCATTGTTGGTCGTACTTTTTTCCGCCGCGCCCGCCTGCGCCGTTAGCCGTGCCGCCCCCAGGGCTCCCAGCAACAAAAGCAGATAGCATGTCCGCCACTTCATGGTCCCTCTCCTCACCCTGCGCACTCCCGGCCTTCCTGCCACCTCAGGAATGGCGGAGGAGGGGGACCATTCCCCCTCCTCCCCGGTAAATTAGTGGGTTGCAACACCCATTACGCCGTTCCCTTCGTTGGATTCGCCCATATGGCACTGACGGCAGAATTGCGCCGCCGAGTTACTCGTAGGGGCCGTGTTGTACCAGCCCCTGATGAAGAAGCTCGTCGGGTAGTAGGCCGCCGTTCCTCCGGCATAGCAGCCAGCAGACGCGGAGGCAAGCTGGGCTGCGGAGCACTTTAGTGCGCCTGTGCTGGCAGTGCTCCAGACCTGGCCGACGGTCTGCTTGGCACTGGTCATGGTGTGCTGGTTGTGGCAGGTGGTGCATTCAACGAAGGCACCAGCTGCTGTTGTGGCCGCGCCGTTAACTATCGTTCCGCCGACGCCCGCAGCCGCGAAGCTCACGGTGTGCCCGTAAGCAGCAACGAAGCCGACCTGGGCAGCGCTGTTGCCCCAATAGATGGTGCCGGTCGTCGAATCGACAACGCAGTCCCAGTTGTGGCTGCCGCAGGTGTAAGTGGTGTGCACGGGGTGATCGTTCTGCAGGCCTTCCGCGTCTAAGGCTAACCATGTCGGCGCAGTAACGCCGCTAGCGTTCGTTTCCACCGTGTGCCCGGTCATACCGGCTATCGCCACCGAACCGTCATGGCAGGTCAAGCAAACTGCCGTCTTGAACAGTGGGTCGGTGTCCGGGGAGCCGCCCGTGGCAAACGTGAAGCCGTTGGCCGTGGCCGGTGTGGTGAATGTGCCGACTGGCGTTGTGTAGGTCTTGGCGATAAACTGCCGGCCCCAGAGTGCCACCAGACCCGTACTTGAGTCAGTGCCTCCGTAAGCGGCGCTACCGCTGTGCGGCGAGTGACACGACGCACAACCATGTCCGTTCACGTTATGTGCCCCCAGGACGTCCGTCTGCGCAAACGCGAGCCCTGTGGACAACATAACGGCGGCACACAGCAGGATGAACATTGATAATGCTTTTCTCATGATGATCTATAGACCTCCGTTTTTGGGTACCTCTTGTTACTTCTAACTGCTCGTAAAGCGTTGGAGCTGGACGCTTCCGATTTCTGACCGCCGCGGCGGTCGAAACTCGTTTTCATTTCTGCACTTCTCCCGGCGATTTTGCCGCTTGTTCGGCTGGTTTTGCCGCCGGCTTTTCTTCACTCTTCCCATCCTTGCCCTTCTCCGCCGCGGCTTCCGCATCTGTTACGTACCGAAAGACCTGCAGGCGGCCGGGAAAGTGTTGTTCTGCAACGATGACGCGATTCTGCTTATCGATAGTCAAACCGGTGGGGAGAATGAACTCTCCCGGAAATGGACCGTGGTCCCCAAAGAACGCCAGAAGCTGGCCGGAGCGGTCATAAACCTGCACATTGTCCTGCGCCGAATCCGCGACCCAGACGTGGCCATCCCCGTCCACCGCCACCCCTTTGGGCCGGGAGAAGAAACCAGGCCGATCTCCTGCTCTGCCGAAGGTGCTGATGAATTGCCCGTCTGCATCGAAGATCTGGATTCGGCTATTGAGGGTGTCGGTGACGTATACGTTTCCATCGTGATCCACGGCCACGTAGGTCGGCCGGGCAAACGTACCGGGTTCGTCGTCGCCTTCCTTCTTCGGCGGGCCGCCGATGGTCCGCAGAAGCTTGTAGCTGTCGGCATCGAAGACCGCCACGTTGTTCTTGGCCGCATCGGTTACGTACAGGAAGCGGTTCTCCGTGTCGATCGCTGCGCAATTCGGTTGAACCAGGACGTCGCTGCCAAAAGAGGTCTCAAACTTGTGATTGGCATCGAAGACCGAAATGGTCCGCAACAGAACGTCCACGGCGAAGAGCCGGTCGTTATCGTCAATCGTTATCCCAATGAGTCCCTTGAACTGTGCGTCTTTCCCGTTGGCGATCATGCTCACGGGATTGAGATCCTGGCTGCCTGATTGGTTAAGCTCATTCTTGAGGTCAAACACGAAGATTGCGCCAACATACGTGTCAGCGGCGTAGATCCTGCCCTTGGAGTCCACCGCAACTCCATAAGGCTGCACCAGCCTGAAGCGCACATCCTTCTTCGGTACTGCATCTTGAACGCCGGCGATGCGATCCATCCAACTGTGCTTCTTTTTCTTGCCCGTTGCGGGCGCTTCCGTTTTGGGAGGCTCGCCCTCGAGGGCCGTCACCCAACGGATTCGTGCCACATCCGGAGGTGAGGGCCAAACCAGCTTGCTGGTGTCAATCTGCGGTTTGACCGCGACTGCTTCCTGCTCCTTCTGCTTGTCTTTCTTTTTCTTCTGGGCATAGGCGTGGGGCATCAAGCAAATGGCCATGGAACCAATCAACAAGCAGCTCACTGCTGCTTTTCCTATTCCTGCCGAGCTTGTGCCTCTACCAAACATCTTCACTGCCCCCCTATCATTCCTTTGTGACAAGTGCGGCAAAATTGCAGATTTGCAAGTTGATCCTTCACCAGCAAACCCTTCGCTGCGCTCGAGTGCGGCTGGTGGCAGGTCAGACAGTTGATCGGTGTCATGATTTTGGATTGGTCCAGCGGATCGCGAATGTCGTACACGGGGTGTTTCGAGGTCGGATGGCCCAGGCCATACCTCAGATTGAGTCGAACCGGCTGGTTTTTTACCAAATAGTCTTCAGGCAGCTTCACCTTGCCATCGAAAAGGGTCAGGACGTGCTCGCTCTCTACTTTCTGGGGAACGGTCTCCGTGCCGTGACACTGCATGCACAACTGGTTGCCTTCAGACCTCAGCAGCTTCGCCCTTTCGCCCCCGTGCGCATCGTGGCAAATCCCGCACGCCTGTCTGAACGCCGGCTGGTGCAGGTTGCGCTTCTTCGCGAGTTCCGCGATGTCCGCGTGGCATTGCAGGCAGATGTTCACGGCGTCCGTCTTTGGCAGCCCGGGCGTCTTGCTCGCATGCGGCGAATGACAATCCGTGCAATCACCCGCTGCTCCCGGATGCTGCACCTTGGCCGTTGCGATCTGTTTGGCCAGCTCGCCGTGGCACATCACGCACAATGATTTCGCGTCCGCCTGCGTCAGCACCACTTTCCCGTCCTTTGCCGGCGCGTGGCATACCTCGCATTGTTTGTCGGCAAACGGCGGGTGCATAAACTTCGCCATCAACTTTGGCGCTGCCGACTGGTGCGGATCGTGGCACTGCAGGCAATTCGCTGCGCCGAACGGTTGGTTCTGGTGCGCCTTCTGCAGGCTGCTGTCCTTCGGATCGTGGCAATCCACGCAGAGCGCCGGCGCCGATTTCGTCAGGTGGTACATATTTTCGGGCGTCGGCTCGGTGCCAACTTTGTGCGTCACGTGGCAGGTCTCGCATCCCATATCCAGCGCCGCGTGCCGGCTTCCCTGCTCCGGCACATTCAAGCCGGTCGTGTGGCAGCTCAGGCAAAGGTTTTCCTTCACCCCACCCGCCATTGGCTTCAACAATTCATATTTATTGTCCGAACTGTGCGGGTCGTGGCACTTCAGGCAATCCCGCACCGCCGGTTTGTGTACCAAGCCCTTGATCTCCGCCGCGTTCTTGTCCGCGTGGCAGGTGAAGCACAGCCCTTGCGGTGTCGTGGTGGTCAGCTTGACCCGCGTTACATCCTTGTTCACTCGAATTTCGTGACACGTGGTGCACCCCATCGAGATCGCCGTGTGCACCGCCTTACCCTTCGCCTTTTCCGCATGACACTCCAGGCACTTCGCCGAATCCGTGTTCTTCTCCAGCGGTACTGGATGGATGTCTGCCTTCGCCGGTGCGACTCCCACCGACAGAAGCACAACCGCACTCCCCAGCAGCATCGCCAGGTCTCGTGCAGCCGTGGCTAGGCGCATCGCCATTCCGTCAACTCCGCCTTCACGTTTATGGTTTGTGCGCTCGCAGGAATCCGCTCGGAAACTTCCTTTTTTTCGCTTCCCCAGCTCCGCTCCCCCGCCAGAACCAGTGCCGAGGTCAAGGCCACGGCCACCAACAACAGCACCACCATGTACACGACGCGGTGGGAGCGATTTGTCGTTGTCACCGTCATGCTTTTCTCCCTGTCAACCACTACAGGGATCAACAAACTTCATCCAATCCTCGTCGCCCGGGAATTGCACTTGTCTTTTCTCTTGAAGGCTTGTGGAGCGAGTTAGAAGAACTGCACTCTGCGGATGCCCCAGCTGCATCAAGAAAGCCTGAAAGAGGGAAGCGCTCATCCATTGACCCCAATCTCGGTGTTCCTATGTGCACCCCCTGTGCCGAACCGACTCAAAGCGATAAAACGGACCTAAGCCGTTCTCTTACTGCTACTTATCTGCTCCCGCTTGAGGAAAAGAAGGAGCCTTCGCCATCATTTTTGAGTGTTTTCCCCCAACTTGTGATGCGAAATCACACAGACGACTGTTGAAAAATTAAGCAGCTTGCGCTAAGCCCCTAAATTTCCTCCACTTGGAACGGCTCTTCCCGCCCGACGCCCCCTATCGCCGACTGAGGTTTACTCTCACTCACGGTTCCTTCTGCGCCTGTTGTTTCAACCGAAGACGTTGCGGCCTAGGTGCTCACCCGCAGCACCGCCGCTCCAGGTATCGCGTCATTTTTCAGCGCATTCAGCGCGCGGTTCGCCTCCGCCAACGCAAACACCTGCACGTGCGTCCGCACCGGAATCTCCGCCGCGAGTCGCAAAAAATCTTCGCCGTCTTTGCGCGTGTTGTTTGCCACGCTGCGGATCACCCGTTCCTGGTACAGCAGTTCATACGCAATGGAAGGAATCGCGCTCATATGAATGCCGCCCAGAATTAACCGCCCGCCCTTCCGCAAGGCCTGCAGTGCCGCCGGAACGATCTCTCCCGCCGGCGCGAACACGATCGCCGCATCCAGCTTCACCGGCGGCTGCTCCAGCGTTCCTCCCGTCCACCTCGCACCCAATTCCCGCGCCAGGGCCTGGTGCCGCGCATCACGCGTCGCTGCGTACACCTCGACTCCCCAGTGACGCGCCACCTGAATGGCCACGTGGGCGGCCGCACCAAATCCGTAAAACCCCAACCGCTCTCCGCCCTGAATCTCGCTCAATTTCAGACAACGGTAGCCGATGATACCCGCGCACAGAAGCGGCGCGGCTTGCTCGTCTGGAAATCCTTCCGGCAGCGCATAGACGAAATCCTCCGGCGCCACGATGTACTCCGCATATCCACCGTTCACGCTATACCCAGTGAAGAGCGGCGCGTCGCACAAATTCTCTTCTCCGCGCCGGCAGTATTCGCAGGTGCCGTCCGTCTTGTGCAGCCATGCGATTCCCACGCGCGTCCCCGCCGGGAACCTCTCCGCTCCTGCGCCCCTCGCCGCAATCCGTCCCACCACTTGGTGCCCCGGAATCAGCAGTGACCTTTTCGGAGGCAACTCCCCCTCGATGACGTGTAGGTCGGTACGGCACACCCCGCACACCTGCACCCGCACGAGCACCTCGCCTGCTGCCGGTTCGGGCTCTGCGAATTCTCCGTATTGTAGGGGATTACTCTCAACTGCCGCGGGTGTGCTAAGGAAACACGCCTTCATCGTGAAGCCTCAACCTGTTTTTCTTCAGCACACCAGAATTAGGCGGCCAACACACTGATTGACTTCACCATACCGCAAACTTATGCCCGTGCATAGCCCCTTGTCTCGCTCGCAATACAATTTCACACGAAGCAACCCCTCGACCTCCCGTGCATCCATCCTTCCTCGCTCCTTGACTCCTCCTTCCTTGCATTCGCCCGTCTGAAACTCTAACCTAACTCTCTATGCCAGATCTCTCTCCTGAAACACTCGCACTCGGCTTTATCTGGTACGTTGCGTTTCTTTTTTCCACCACTTGTCACGAAGCGGCCCATGCCTTCGTCGCCAAACTCGGAGGAGACACCACCGCTGCCCTCGGTGGCCAGGTCTCCCTCAATCCTATCCCTCATATCCGCAGGTCGCCCTTTGGCATGGTCGTTATCCCAATCCTCAGCTTTCTTTTCTCCGGCGGCATGATCGGTTGGGCCAGTGCTCCTTACGATCCTCTCTGGGAACGCCGTCATCCTCACCGTTCCGCCTGGATGGCCCTTGCCGGCCCCGCTGCCAACTTCACACTTATGATCGTCGCCGCTCTGATGCTGCGCATCGGACTTTCCTACAACCTCTTCTCCTTTGACCCCCTCACAGGCAAAGCGGGTTTTGGCTTCCTGATTCTGAAGGTTGTTTTCCGTTTGAATCTGCTCCTCGGTACCTTCAACCTCATTCCAGCTCCGCCGCTGGATGGCAGCACCGGCATCATGGTCTTCATGTCCGAGGACCGCGCCCGGCGCTATCTGGACTGGATTCGCGGCAACAGTTACGCCATTGCTGGTTTGCTTGTAGGCCTGGTGATCTTCCAGCGGGTATTCCCGATCGTAGAGAGGACAGCGTACCGCATCTTTTTCTGAGCCGCGTTGATCTCCCTCCGCGCTCTGCTTCACTCTGAACCATCGGCGCGCCGTTCTGTTTCTCGCCTGCACATTTGTTCTTCCTAATCCCGCCTAAATGCTTTCCCTGCTGTCTTTTGCATTCTATTCCCCTGGCAGAAGAACTGCTCTCTCCTCATCGGGAGGAACGTTCGTGCTTTCGGAAGCGCTTCCCATTGCCAGCAGTTGCCGCGTTGAAGTCTCCGGCTGGGACGAGGATGAAATCTTCTTCGTCGAAAAGTCCGAGCTCTCCTGGGACGACTTCGCCGGCAAACACATCTCCCTGAAGCACATGCTCGCCGAGGGCGCCCTTGTTTTCGTTCGCACGCTCCAGCCGGCTTCTCTTCAGCGTTCCTTCCCCATCGCTTATGAAGCGGAGTTCATCGGCTGCGACGTTGACGGTTCTCACGAATTTCACCTGAATCCCGTGCAGCCTCGCCACAGCCGCAATCGCTTCCCCGTAAATTAGTTTCTTATTCCCTTCCATTTCGGAACAATGGCCCGAATTGGGAGACTCTCCTCAACCTCTTCTAATCCTCTCTCCTGCTTCCGCACATCCGTTTTCTAATTTTTGACGCCCCATGCCTCGTTAGTTCATTCATTGCACACTACTTACACTTGCCAACCCTTCCGCCTCTCCTTCGCGAAACACTCCCGTCCCCTTTGGCACACTTGTTGCCTCTTCCTTGGTCATGGCTTACGCAACTTTTAAATCTGCTGAAGTCGCAACTCTTCACACCTCGCTCACACCGTGCATTTTTGACGACGAACCCCTCGAGCGCGATTCGCTCTCCGCACTGATTTCTGACATGGGCTATGAGCCCATCCCCACCGGCGACCCCGAGGAAGCTCTGCGCCTGGTCCGCTCTGGGCGCTCCCGACTCATACTGGCCAGCGTTCATATGCGGAATACGGATCCCTTTGAGTTTCTGGACCGGGCGCTGCGCTGCGATCCCGGCGTCCACCTCATTGTCATGACCGCCGATTACACCCTCGACAACGCCCTCGAGGCCATTCGCCGTGGCGCCACTGATTTCCTCCCCAAACCTGTCGATCATGCCCGCCTGAAGCGCACCCTCGACGAGGTTGCCGCCCTCTACGATCAGCGGCGCCGCGTCCGCGCGTTGGAGGAGCAACTCCTCAAAGATCTCGAATTCCACGGTATTGTCGGCAAAAGCCCCGCCATGCTCGAAGTTTTCGACTTCGCTCGCAAAGTTGCCCGCCACTACACCAATGTTCTCCTCGTAGGCGCCACTGGCACGGGCAAGGAACTCGTGGCCCGCGCCATCCATCAGATCAGCCCGGTCAGCCAGCAGCGCTTAGCGGTCTGCAACTGCTCCGCTCTGGTCGACACCCTCCTGGAGAGCCAATTGTTCGGCCATGTCCGCGGCGCCTTCACCGGCGCCACGGATACTCGCCCGGGCCTGTTCGAGTACGCCAATGGCGGCACGGTGTTCCTGGATGAAGTTGGTGAGACTTCCCTGCCCATGCAGGCCAAACTGCTGCGCGTCATCCAGAACCGCGAAATCCAGCGCGTTGGCTCTCCCGAAATCAAGCAGGTCAATGTCCGCCTGATCGCTGCCACCAACCGCGATCTTCGCGCCGAAGTCCTCACCGGCCGTTTCCGTGAAGATCTCTTCTATCGCTTGAGCTCCATCCAGATTCGCATCCCTTCGCTCTCGGAGCGCCTGGAAGACATTCCGCTGCTGGTCCAGTTTTTCCTGAAGAAGTACAACGATGCCTATGGCAAGAGCATCGCCGGTCTCACCCGTCGCACGCAAACTCTTCTCCTCCAACATCCCTGGCCCGGCAACGTCCGCGAACTGGAAAACGTCATCTCCACCGCGTGTATCACCGCCACTGGCGATTTCATTGACATCAGCGATCTGCCCGAGCATCTCCAGCATCGCAACCCCCGGATCGCCAACGACGAAGACTGGCATCCGCTTTCGCTCGACGAGGTCCGCAAGCACCATATCCAGAAAGTTCTCCAGATGTGCAATGGCAACCGCCTCCGCGCGGCGCAAATTCTCGGCATCGGCCGCACCAGCTTGTACCGCTATCTCAAGCGCGACGGCCTGGACGTTCGGCCGCACCCACACTCTACTGGCGCCGCAGCGTAAGCGCTACGTGAGGCCCGCTTGCCATCAGGCTGCAGCTCTTTCTCGCGGCTTGCATGCTGCAGAGTGACTGTCCACCGCAATTGGCGACTCCTCCTGAACGCGTTCCGGTGAACTTCTAACCCGAATCCTCGCCGGAACGCGCCTTTCTTGTTCACTCCTCCGGCTGCTTACTTTCACCGCACCGGCTCCCTGCGCTCCTTGCCTACCTCGCTATACTGGTTCAAGAGACCGGTCTGCCCGGCAATTGTGTGGTTTCTTCGCAAATTACTGCAGACCGGTTCATTGAGGTCTCTCCGAATGAAAACGCTTCTCCCGCTGACATTGCTCGGCTCATTTCTGTTGCTGTCCAATTCACCCGCCCGCGCCCAATGCGGCCCCGCTGCGCGCAGGCAATTGGCCGCGGTTGCAGAGTTGCGCGGCGACGAACTCGAAAACCTCGTGCGGGATACTGCGCGGGCCGTGCAGTTGAAAAACCCCTCATTCTTCAATCGTGTCTATAGTGAGGACTTTTTCGGCATCGCTCCCAATGGGATAGTGTTGGACAAGAACGCGATGATCGCTTACGTGGGAAATTCCCCGGCCACGTACACCACCCTGATCGCGACCAACGTGCGCATCCGTGTTTACGAGGACACTGCGGTTGTCACGTCGGTCTGGTCTGCACGTGGAACGCAGGATGGCCGTAGCTTCAGCCGCCAGTCGCGTGTAATTCAAATTTATGTCTACGCATTGCGCGGCTGGCAAGTCGTCTCCAGCCAGGAAACGCTGCTCCCCGGCTAAAGTCGAACGGCGCTACTCTGTTGTTTCTACTCCGTTGCCCCGCTGAGCGAACGGGGCTTTTCCACCCGATTCGCCGCATTGGCCTGCGCTTTCGCCATTTTTGCGGTACTTTTCTCGCAACACGCGCTCGAATTCCCCCCGAGCCTCTTTCGCCGTCGGTTATTATGGAAGCGGTAAAACTCTTGGCCCCTTCCCCAGGTTGCCAAGATGACCTACAAGAAGGTCCGCCGCAGTGGGCGTATCTCCAAGCAAGTTCCCATCCTTGTAATCGGCAGCGATGCCGATGGCCACGTCTTCTCCGAAGTCACCAAGACCGTGGTTCTCAGCTTTCATGGCGCCGGAATCGTCTCCGCAAACAAGCTCATCGCCGAGCAGGAGCTCCATATCCGTTCCATGGTCACCAATCGGGAAGTCGAAGCCCGCGTTGTTGGCGAAATCGCCGAGAACGAAGGTGTCTACACCTATGGCGTCGCCTTCCTGGATGAGTCGTGCGATTTCTGGCAACTCGAATTTCCGCCTCCCCCGCCGCCCGAGGAGCGCCCGCTGGTCCTCGCTCTTGAATGCAGCAGTTGCCGCGCGCCCATCACCGTCGAGAACGGCGACTTTGAATTTGATGTCTGCGCCATTCACGGAGGACTGGTGCGCTATTGCGATAATTGCGGCATGGCCACGGTCTGGAAACAGACCACGCACCTGCCGTCGTTGCGCCCGTTTGTGGCCGCGCGCTCGCCTGCGGCAAAGCCGCAGCCTGCCGCGGCTGCCGTGGCCCTTCTCGATACGCCGCCGGCACGCTCCGTCCCGCACCCACTTCCGGCTCCCCGCCCTGTCGTACCGTCTGCTCCCGCGCCACTCCTCGAGCGCCGCCAGCGGGTGCGCGCCAAGGTCAATTACTTCGCGTGCGTGCGCAGCGCCGCTTTTGGTGATGACATCGTCGTGTGTATTGATATGTCGCGCGGGGGAATGAGCTTCAAAACCAAGAACTTCTACCTGGTGAACATCACGGTGACGATCGCCGTGCCTTTCTCGCCGGAGTCGCCGCAAGCTCCAGCCATCTTCGTTCCTGCGCGCATCGCCAGCGTCTCCGACTTCCCCAACGGTAAGCTGTACCGCTGCGGCGTCGAATTCCTCGCTACGCAATCCTCCACTTCAGGCTTCTAGCGTCGCCCGCGTTCCCGGCAAAGCCGCTGGAAATGCAAAACGCCCGCCATCCGAAGTTGGCGGGCGTTTCTGGGACCTGGCGAACGCCAGGGGTCTGCACAAATTGGGAATACGCCGGAGTCTAGAACATGTTCCAGAGGAACTGGTTGTAGACCTCGTGATGATATTGGACCTCGGGCGATTTGACGATGGTGCCGAGCGAACGCGCGCAGCGATCCGCGGAAGCCCT
>Ga0187870_1001317_pt1 | contig 23350 bp, 24 predicted proteins | sample June2016WEW_13_1_3_FD_132974 | JGI IMG/M metagenome (GOLD analysis project Ga0187870, IMG submission 132974) | Peatland microbial communities from SPRUCE experiment site at the Marcell Experimental Forest, Minnesota, USA - June2016WEW_13_150 | ecosystem: Environmental > Terrestrial > Soil >... | reverse complement strand
GACGTTGAACATGTCGACGCCCAGCTTTGCAGCCTCGACGGCCGCCTTCGAGACCGTATTGGGGATATCGTGGTATTTCAGGTCAAGGAAAACCTTTGCTCCCCGGTCCTTCAGGAAATCTACTATTTTGGGGCCGCAATGCGTGAAGAGCTGCTTGCCCACTTTGAACATGCCCACGTGCCCTCCGAATCGGGAGACCAGTTCCTGTGCCTCGCGGAAGTTCTCGACGTCAAGGGCCAGGATCATCCTTTCCTTCGCGTTCATATCTTCCACCTCAAGCTCGATTGGGATTCTTTCGGCTCACCATCTGTTTTACTTCTTTTTTCAGGTCATGTAAAGGAAGGACGACTGGCCTGGGAGCACCGGGAAGGGAGGCGAAAGATGCCTTCCGGCTCACTTTTGCGGGGCCTTCCCATATACGTCCGGCGTGTCTTTCGAGCTTGATTTGTTTAGGGAAATCTTTTATTGTTTAATGACGCCGAAGTGGTGGAATAGGCAGACGCGCCGGACTCAAAATCCGGTGGGGCTCACACCCCGTGCGGGTTCGATTCCCGCCTTCGGCACCAATGATTTCGAGGGTTTACCGCTCATATCTCCCCGCTCACTTGTGCCTGTTTATTGAAATTGTGCCCGGAATTGTGCCCGCCTGTGCCTGGTCGGTGATCTCTCTGTTCTCTTCGTAGAGAGCGGCGACTTGCTCACTGGCCTTCTTAAGGTCTTCCTCATTCGTGATGTTGTAGCGGTCGAATACGCTGCGCGTCTTGTGGCCGCTGATCTTCATAGCGACCTTCTCTGTAACCCCTGCCCGGACCATGTTCCTTACGGCCGTCCTTCTGAGGTCATGTAGCAGCTTGCCCGGCACTCCGGCTCTCTCACAGGCGTTGCCCCAGGCTTCGCGCATGTCCTTTATCCGCTGCCCTTGCCGGAAGAAAACATAAGGACAGGCAGGATAGGCAGAGTCGCGGATCGTCTTCTGATTCAGGATCGCCTCGTATAGCTCCCCGGTGAGATAGATTATCCGGGCCTCGTTGTTCTTCGTGGTCCCGGCCTCAAGAGTGACTTTCCGCTCGAAGACGTTTACTTGCTTCCAGGTCAGACTTAATATTTCCTCTTTCCTCATCCCGGTAAAATAGCCCATCGCGAGTACAGGCTTGAGGTAATCGGGAAGCTCATCCATAAGCCTGACATACTCGTTGTACTCGAAAAATCCGGTCCGGACGTTGTTCTCTGCAAGGTGCGGGACGTGCGGAACAAATAACATCTTTGGGGGCGTGCTCTTCGCGGCAAGGGAAAACATCCGCTTGAGAGCCGACAACTCCCGGTTGATCGTGGCGCTCTCGGTGCCCTGGCCCTGCCGTTTAACAATGTAGTCCTTTATACGCTCAGTGGTGATCTCGGCTACCAAGCAATCAGTGAACGCTTTGTCAAGGTGCCCCTTACTGTCTTCTGCCCGCTCAAGGGATTTCTTCTTGTTCATCTTGTAATCGGTGATGAAGTCGGCCGCAATCTCGTCAAACTTAATCCGGTCGAGTTGCAGCCCTTGAAAGCGGCCCTCTACGATCTCCCCCTCCCGCTTCTTCAAGAGTCTTTTGGCCTCGCCTTCCTTGTCGGAATGGCTGCTCTCGCGGTAAGGCTTCCCCTTCCTATAATACTTAATCCACAAGGTGTTTCCCCTCTTATAGATCATTCCCATGGCCCTTACCTCCCTTTTCTCGTTTTCTTAGCCTTCGGCTTGAGGCTGTCCAAAAGAAGGCACAGCGTTTTCGACGGTTCCCGCTTTCCATTCTCAAGATAGCTGACATAGGTTTCCGAGACTCCAAGGGCCTTAGAAAATGGCCTCTGGGTGAGGTTCAACGATTTTCTTAATGCCGCGATCTCTTCTCCTGTCCATTCATTCATATTCGATCTCACCCCCTTTTGCGCTCTCTCATTGGCTGAACTGAGTTTAATCGCACTTAAGGGGTTTGTCAAGATAATTCGTGAACTGAGTTTAGGGACTGACAATTCAGTAGGAGAAGCGGGTCGTTCCTCTTTGCTCATTTCGCCCGTTCTACACTGGATAAGTAATCCAATGCGCCCCTGAAAAGCCTTGCCGTTCCTTGTCCATCTTCGGGGTGTGCCCGCCGCTGTGCCCGTCGAGAAGGGTTGCTGCCGATCTTCCGAAGGCACGCGCCCAGGTCTGCGAGGTCTTCAAGCTCGATCTTCATTTCATGTCCCTGTGCCCTTCACCCCTGGCCCCGATGGTCCGGGCATGTCTTGATGTCAGAGAGATTCAAGCCTGCCTTTCTTGCCCGCGTCCTGCCGGTGCCGTCCGGGGGACCCTACCGGCCATAGGGGGGCCTGCCCATCCGTCAAGGTTGTGTTCATGGTCATATCAGATGTCTTCATGTTTACGGGCCACTTTTTGAAGGTTTAATGCCATCGCGTTTCCATGATTGGAAAGCCACCTTAAAAATGCTTTCCAAATCTTGCGGAAAAAGAATCTTTTCTTCCAGGTCGTATATATCATAAAAAGCCTCATTGATACCTGATAATCTTCGTCGCCACGTAGAAGGGATTCATGATCGTCATGGGCGAACTGCTGCCCTGGTTATATTCCGCAACCGATATCCCGGTATATGCTAAGTTTGTACTCGGATACTGTATTGGGTAGCAATTGACGTTGCCTGTTTGAACATCCCCTGCGCTATAGCCTCCACCAGTTGCCGTGATTGAGTGAACATGCCCAGGATCACTGAGATACGGGTAATGCTGATGAGCATACATTTCCGCAGCGCTTTGCGTATGCGTCTCTGCCCCGGCTTTCACCCCGAGTACCCTATTTGTGCCTCCGCCTCCCCCTTCGGCGGTTGCTCCCTGGCCGGAACCAATAGCTACTCTGCCACGAGAATCAGGGAGATTGAACGTAGTTGACCCGTCCCCAATTCCCCAGGTTGTTCCGATTACGGCAAAAAGGCCAGCGTATGTTGCCCTGGAGATGGCAGAGCCATCTTGCCAGAGCCATCCGGAAGGAAGGCTTGTGGAGTACCATTCGAGGCCGCTGCCAATAGGCGTGCCTGCTGGACCTGTCGCACCCGTAGCCCCTTGTGGTCCCGAAATAGAGATTGTCCATAGCGAGTAAGACCCCGATCCCCCCGTATTCGTTATGTTCACCACGAGAACACCCGTATTTGTGTTATATGAGGTGACTGCGCCCTGCATGAACATCGCGACATTAGAGGCATAATAGGCCGTGACGACCATGTTTGTGGCATAGGCGAGGCCCGTCGCCGTGTGAAAGGTTGTAGGACCCGTGCCGACCGTGAGAGTATCGGAGGCCGTTGAAGAAAGACCAGTGGCTGCACCGGCGAGCTGAAAGGAAGAAGCGGCCGCGAGGGCTGCCGAGCCGAGTTTCAGGTTGCCTTGAGGGAGGCCGGAGAAATCGATCTTCTGGTTATCAATACCGGCGAGTTCGAGATTGTTGTCAACGACAAGTTGCTTGCCTTTAGCCATAACAAGAGGAGCCGGTGGAATCTGAGAGGATGCAGGATTAAAGGCCCAAGTGCCGCCTGGACCTGGAAGAAAGGCTTGGTTTTCCTGAAAACACCGCGTGATTGGACCCATCCGTAAAAGATATGAAGGAATCATTTTTGCACCTTATTTTCGGGCTTGTCGGGCTTTTCTGGGTAAATTGTCGTCACATGCTCTACTTTGCCCGTGATCGTGTCCAGTCTCACAAGAAACGGCTGTTCGCCGTTTGGGACCCAGAAAAGCTGATACCTTCCTACCGGCCCAGGATTAGGCGAGGTCTTTTGTTTTAGCTGCTCTGTAATCTTCTTCATGTTGGTTCTCCTTTTTATATGTGATTCCCTTGGGGCGTTACGTCGATTTCCTTCCTGCCCAAAGGCTGACCAGCTAGGCTTCTGAGGGAAGCAATCAGGATCTCTGTTTTCGCCCTGAGTTCCGCAAGCTCCATGGTCGCAGCACCGGGATCAATCGTCATGTCGATCTTTACCGGGGCATAGTCTCCAGCCAGCTTTGCAACGTGGTCAAGGCCCTTCAACTGGTGGTCGAAAGAGCCATCATCCAGGATAGTCTTGATTTTCAACGCCCTGTAAGGATTGGTCACTCCGGCGTCGAGAAGGCAGTCCGCTATGGCCCTCTTTACCTGGGGGTCTTTCTCCATTCTGTTGCCCATCACAGCGGCACTCATAGGCGTTTTGCAGTCATACGCGACCATAGCCGCCTGTGAGGGGGTTTTCCCCGTGAGCCGGGTTTCGACATATAGAGCTTTCTTTTCGGTGTATTGCTTGCCGTCTGCTTCGGGTTCTTCATCGTGTCTGCGCTCTCGCATATACTTCTGGACAATCGGGCTGGGGCGATACTTCTTTAGCTTCTTCGTGATAGCAGCCGGGGAGACTTTCAGAGTTCGGGCAATGTCTACGGGCAATGTTCCCTTGTCGAGCAATTCAAGAAATTCTCTCTCATCAATTTTCGGGCGAGCTGGCATTGCGTTATCCCTCCCTATTTGGTTTAGGCTTTCTCATCGTCAGGACGACTGCAGGTTGGACAGACGGCTTCCTGACCGCCCTTTTCCTCGTCATCATAGCCGATACCTGATCATAGCTTTCAATGACGTAATAGCTGCCGATACCCTGGACCCACACAAGAGCGCCCATGCTTAAGGTCTCATTCGGCAGAAGTACCTTTGTCGGGGTCCAGAGCTTAATGAGTTCCTTATCCACGGAAAGGGGTGAGCCATCGGATAGCGTCAGTTCAATAAACATGGGGTTTCTCCTTTATCATCGTTCAGCCGCTCTATACTTCCTCACCAGTTTTTCGTAATCTTCATCATCCAGGGTATCGGCTTTCCTCTCGAATGATTCATGGTAGATTTCCTCAAGCTGCCGTCTCTCTTCGGGAGTTGCAACCGCCCAAACCTTCATTTTGCTGTCCAGCGGTAGGCGCTTGAATCCTGCCTGTAACGGGGTAAGCTCGGCAGTGTCGTAAATCTCGTTTCGTCTTGCCTCGGGGAGTTTCCGCCACTGGCTTTGAAGGTCGAGCGGGATAGGTTTGTTCTCCCGCAGGAGCCCCACGATCCGGTTTTTCAACTGCGAGTATGCCGCCGCCTCTTTCGGCCTTCCCTCTTCGCCATGCCTCGTAAGGCTTTGCGTGAGCGTTTCGGCTTTCGACTTGCCAATCCACGAGGGCGCTTTCTGAATCCCGATTGCGGACAAAGCCGCCTGCGCTGCTCCCCCGCCTTGCTCCCTCTCTGCCTGGTAGGAGGTCAGCGAGAAGGGCTTGACCATCATGTGTTTCGCTATGTCCTTGAGCTGTTCGCCTACCGGGGCGTCAGGGTCGAATATGGCATTACCGTGAAAATCCTTATTCTTCCTCAGTTCTCCGAGCTTTGAGATAAACCCGCTCAACTTCGATTCGACGTAGCTCATCGGGATATGCCACGGGTCTTTCTTGATGCTCTGGGCAAGCGAAATAGGCTCCTTCACGTAGCCGGGAATCGAAACCCGCGTCATAAGGCCAATCTTGGGGTAAATATAATCAAACCAACTCTGCGGTTTCAATTCCGGCCGGCCGGTAATGGCCGCTGCCCCATATCCGAGCAAGGCCGCCTCAGCGACGTGAGCGGCTACGAGGCCGACAACCCATGTTACGTCTTGGTCGATTGGGGGGCGCTCTCCATGCTTGATCGCCTGATAAGTGAAATTGATCTGCTCGGGGATTCTTTTGGCCGCAGTACCAAATCCGCGCCACGTCCCCGCTTGCCATGTGTAGGAACGGAAGAGTAATTGCAGGGCGGTCTTCCATGATTTGTTGAGCCAGAAATTTTCCCAGTTCATCTCCCCTAGGCGATTTTCGATTGATTGCACGGTGCGCCTTGCTATCTCGTCCGTGGTCAACTGGCCGCGCTCGATCTGATGGGCGTACTGCTTGAGGTTATAGGCGTACTGCAAGGCGAAATTGGAGAACTTCACATTCGGGATGATCTTCTCGAACAGAAGATCGCGGGTGATGAACTTGGCGACATCGAAAGGAACTTTCATCCCGCCTATGGTGAGTTTCACGGGGTCGCCTTCCTTCTTGCCTTCTCTGAAGATGTCCAGGCCCGAAGGCATCTTGTCGCGGCCCCACCGCAACGAAGGGTCCTGGTGGGTGAGCCCGCCCCCTTTGAAATAGGCGTCGACAAGCGCCTCCATCTTCGGAGCATCCTTCCCGAAATAGCCTTCCATCTTGGCGTGATTCTTCGGGTCCGCAAGCCACCCTTCCGGGTCTTTCATGTACTCTTTCGCCATGTGCCCGAGCCATAGAGAGCTTGACGGACTGCTGATGTTTCTTGCGAGTCCTTCAAAATCCCCCCTGAGCGCCTGTTGAAGCCCAAGAGAAAGCCGTGTCGAGAGCGTTTCCTGCGCTATGGTGGAATAGTGGAAGCCCGATATAAGCTCTATGCCGGTCCACCAGCCCTTGGCGTTTACGGCAAATTGGCCGAGCGTGTTTCCCCGGATCATGTCCCTCGAAAGGTAGTTGTTAAGCATCCGAGCCTCGCTTGTCGGCAGTACCCACCTACCGGCTTCGGCTGATACCGGAAAACCGACTTGAGGCTTGAGAGTACCGCCGTACTCATCGGCCCAGGTCTGCGCCATTTCCTTCTGAGGAAACTGCTTGATAACCTTGTCCTGCGCGTCTACGACATTCCAGCTTTTGACGAACACGGGTTTTGGCACCTTTATGCCGTATTGCAACTCCTGATACTGGAGGCCCTGCCTGATCTTGGCGAGGCTGGCCGTCTCGGGATGCTCACGGATAAAGCCGTCGAATGCCTTGTAAACTTCGGGTGCAACTTCTTTCATAACGTCCGGGGCATGGACATAAGCCTCGACCATCTGCGCGATCTTCTCTACCTTGCTATGCGTTTTGTATTTCGGTCCGCCCGTAATATCGGCTATGGCGCGGAGCTCCCCCTGCATGACGCCGCGCTGCTTCGCGCTCGCTGTCTTCGTTACTTCGCCTTTCTTTCCAATGCCTTCGACTTCTCTGACGATCCTGTTCCAGAGGTCATATTTGAAATCAAGCTGGTGGCCTACCTCATGCCCGAGTACGCCAAGGTCGGTTGCACTCTTCGTCACAGTCTCCCCGGTCCTCGATGCGTAGCCGAGGCGTTTACCGCCTATCTTTGGCCTGCGCTCCGGTGTGATTCCAAGATTGTCCGCCACTTTCATCAGGCCGTCGTAGACGGCTTTATCGACGTACTCCTTACCTTCGAGTTCTTCAGGAAAAAGCAGCCTCTTGTGAACCGTTGCAATCTTGTCATTGAGCGGTGCATATCCTTCGGGGACAGGCTCACCCTTTGGGAGATACTTCCATCGGTCCTGATCTATGGCGTCTCTCACAAGCTCGCCCGAATAGACAAACTTCGCCTCATCATTGAGATTACGCATAAGAATCTGAACGGGGTTATGAGAAGGGAGTTTCTTTCCCTGAGCGATGATCTCCGACGCGGTAAGCTCCGATCTCTTCCGCAAGAATTGTTTCGTGCCTTCAAGGTTCCTGGCGTCGAAGAGCCTGCCGGGGTCAAGTTTTTGCGCCTCGGGGTCGGTGAGCCAATGCAAGGTCATGAGGGCGTGATTCTCTCTCCGGTGTGCCTCCATCGTAGGGTCAAGCTCGACAACCTTGTCCCACATGGCGTTAGACATCACGTTTGCGATCTCGTGGAAATCCTTCATATTGCCGGTAAGCTCATCAGCCCTGCCGGTCCTGATCTTATCAATATAGTTGACAAAATCCGGTTCGCTTAGAGTCGATAGGCGCCTTTCAAGCTCATTCAACCGGATTTCTGCGGTCGCTAACTCCCTGTCAACCTGGCCCTTGTATTCATAGAGCGCCTTGGCTGACTCCTTGGATGCGCCCTTCTCCGGGTAGAACATATTAAAAACGAGCTTGCCGACATCGGTTGTCACTTCTTTTGCGGTCTGGAGGCCGGGAGCAAGGAGATCAAGGGACACCCGGCCGGACTCACCGGAGAACGTACCGCCCTTTTTCAGCCTCTCCGCAAGCTGGTCGATGCCCTGGCGCTCACTCTCTATAAGCCTCTCCCCTTTGACTTCGGGCGGCTTGAAGGTAGATTCTTTTACGGCCTGGTCGCCGGCGAGGGCGAAGGTCTTGGAGGTGTCGAAAAGCTCAGGGCTTCTTAACGGCTGCTCAGATTTCTTTTCTTCGGGGGTTTTTAGGAGGTCTTCTTCTCTGACGAAATCGGGGTCTTCGGTGGCGGTCCGTATAACTTCTTCATCCGAGAGGCGATCAACTTCTTTCGCACCAGCGGTTTCAACTTCGCTCTGTATTCTTCTTCGAGCTTCTTCTTCGAGTCCTCTGCGTTCATATTCGGCCCCTTCCTTTAGTATAGCGTCGGTGGAAATTTTGTCAATCTGATCGTATGTGACGGCTTCTTTTCTGGCAGACCTGATCACCTGGTTATAGAAGTGTTCATGCGAATAAACGCCTTCGGGCGAGTGGGGGATAACTGTTCCCTCCATTTCGGTAAACTCGTCCGGTCCTCTGCCTCCCTTCTTTCTCATGCCGAGTGGTAGGTCTTCCAAGTCGAAGCCGGCAGCAACCCATTTATCAGGATCGACCCAACCGTACTCGCGGACATGGGTTTGGAAGGCTTTTGGCTTTGCCTCCTTCACGGTCTGGACCGTAGGGGTTCTCTCAGGTACGTCCCACTGGAGGCCGCCTGCGGGCGGTTCCAGCGGCGGAGTCTCTGTCGGGGGCGTTCTCGTCCCGGCGCTCCTTGGTATGTGTTCCGTGTCTATCTGCGAGGGGGCTTTTTGGGTTCTTCCTCCGACGACCTCTATCTCGGGCTTTCCTTCAACCATCTCGTCATAGAAGGCCCGATCCCCAGGAGCCCACAACCACCGGGGCGTCCTCATCATACGATCAAACCGCTGCTTGTCAAAAATGGCCTGACGTTGCGCCCTGATGGCGGCGGAAGTATCGGCGCCTTTCTCGGGAGCGATCTGGAGGACTCCGGTGCGCTTCGGTTCTCCGGTGGGCCGGGCGAGGGTGAGCATACGGCCCTTGATTACATCGGCTTCTTTCTCGGCAGCCACCGCGCCTTGGGCCTCACGAGCGGCAAGGTGACGCTCTGCTGCTTCCCGGCCCCTCGTCTCTTCCATGCCAATTTGGGCGGCTTGTTCTCTCGCGGTAGCCCGTTTCTCTTCGACGCCTCTTATCTCGGCAAGGCGCTTCTTGTAGGCGGCCTCATCGGGGGAGATGCCTTCTATTTTGGCAGTTTTGACAGCGTCGTTAAGAAATTCGACTTTTGCCTTCGTGCCTCTTATGGAACTGACTATATTACCGAGAATGCCCCTACCGGCCTTGGTCGCTCCGCCTGCCGCTATACCCTCGACAACAAACTGTCCGAAGTCTATGGCGTCTTTTGAGAGTCCTTCGGCTCCAAGAAGTTCGGCGATCCCCTTACCACCCTGGAACCTGTAAGGCTCCTTTTTGATTTTAGCGACGGCGACATTGACTAACTCATCCATCCCCATGAAGGTAAAGAGTCCTACAGCGGTATCAACGGGATTAAAAATGGCTCCGGTAACAATCGCGGCCCCCATAAGCGGTTTGGATATATCCCTGACTGCTTCGGTTGTCTGCTTGATAGATGGGTGCCATGACTCAGCCGCATAGAACGTGCTCGGGTAGAGGGCGAGTTCGCGGTCTTTCGCGGATGACGGGGGAGTTGTCACAAACTCCGGTCCAGGTGGCGCTTGGCCTTGAGGTTCCTTTTGCGATAGGGGAGTTACATAATCGCGGTACTTGGTTCGTCCTGTCGTCGGTTCATGTCCAGGGTAATCCTCGGGTCTGATCCCTATTTCCTCCGGAGAGGGCATAGGTAGGCCCTTGGGGGCTCTCGTGAGCGTACTTACCATACTAGGCGCATGGCCCGGGAGGTGCAAAACTGAATCAGGTTCTTGTGTTCTGAAATAGTTTTGAAGTTCTGCTGCGCTATGCTGCATAAGGTTATAGGGCGAGGCGTAGAAATGCCATTTCCCGCCCTCCTGCTTCCATTTCCCGCCCTCCTGCCCCTGTTTGCTGTAAATACTCTCGTTCGAGAAGGTAATGTGGGGCGGCATTTTATACTTGTCGGTCATGTGTCCTGTGGTGGGGTCCGGTTTCTCTCCAGCTTTTTGTGCCCCTTCATAATCGTAATCCTGTCCCTGAACTGTTCTTGTCGTGACGCCCGGAATCAGTCGTCGCCCGAGAGAGTGGGGAATGAAGTATGACTCAGGGGAAACAGCCACTCCGAGCGGGGCGGGAGACTTGGGAGCGGTGCCTGGAATGTCCCAGGTCAACGCATCGGTCGGCGGTGCTGCAGAAGGGGGCGGCTGCGCTCCCGGTGCCTTGTTTGCGATATCCCATATAAGCCCGGTATCAGTCGCCATCACTTCACCTGTGGAGTATAGGGAACCGGCGCCGTGTCGCCTTCGAGCAAGACCTGTACGGGTTTTCCCGCCTTGTCGCGCCCGACATTGATGACCTTTTTACCCTGGTAAGTACCACCTATCTGTAGCGTCTCCCAAGGGAAGGCCCTGTGCTGGTTTCTCTTCGGCAAAGCCTTTACGGTTTCCCCTGTATTTCCGTATGTGACCTTCCTGGCCTTTCCGGTTGTGAGGTCCACAACGGCGATATCTCCATCCTTGTCCGTCGTCACCTGGAGCTTATCTTTAGCACTCGGCGGCTGCCTGCTCTCTCGGGTGATGCGGACTTTCATCTGTTCTATATCGTAAAGGGTTCTTCTCGCTTCTTTGGCTTTTGGCGTGGGCTGCCCTTGCGCGTCTACTTGGTGGGACTCCTCGATGAGTCCTATTTCAGTAGGGGCCTTGGTTACTTCGGCCCTCTGTGCTACTCCAAGCCCACGAATTTCTGCGGTGATCTGATGCACCAACTGAGGATCGCGTATCTTTGGAATGATCGCGGTGAGGCCAGCGGCCTTTTTCGCTGTCGGCATGTTCGGGTCGTCAATAATACGCGACATCTCTGCTTTTGCCTGAGAATGAGTAAGGTATTGACCTTGGGGAGAAACGGCTGTCGGGCGCTGCGGGTTTTGTCCGGCCGGCTGCATCGCTCCCGGTATCGCACCAGGGGCAGCCAGCGCATTGGTGCTTGGTGCGCCTGCGGTAAGCATTGGCGAACCGGACATAGCGTTTGTGTTCCCGGTCGGAGTGGGTGCGGTCCAAGAACCATCCGGGCGTTGTGCCATGTCGATTGCGGTCCCTGCTCCTGGTTGTCTGGTGGGCTGCGCTATGCCTTGAGGCATAACCGGAGGATTGGTCAAGGCGTTTATGCCTCCGGGGGACTGTTGACCACCGAGAGCATTCGTACCGCCCCCCGGTTGTTGGGTCGGCTGAAAACTCGTGAGGGCGTTGCTGGTTAGAACATCCGGGTAGAATTGGCTCACTATGGGACCAATTTCCTCGGGGTCGTATCTTCCGCTTTTTGCTAAAGCATTGGTCAAGTTGGCCGCCTCGGTTCGCCGGGATGTTGCGAATTGAGCCCGGAGGGTCTGCCAGTATTGGTTTTGCTTTGAGGCCGCTTGCGGTGCGTTCTTTGCCAGCATGTTGAAGTTATCTATCGCTATGGGTCCATACTGATCCTGCATGACTTTGCCAGATGCTATTTCCTCGCGGGTAGGAGGCGGGACGGACATTCTAAGTTTCTGATAGGTGTCGTCCTGTTCGTTCAAGGCCGCTTGCCTGGTGAGCATGTTTCGCTGGATAGCCCTTGTGCGCGTTTCATCAAGGAAGTTCGCCGCCGCAAGAGAGTTTGTCATCTGCTTTTGCGGATCGTAATAATCTGAAAGCACGGCGGGACGATTCGGGGCCGGTGGTTGTGGCAGTAAGGATTCCCAGTTAGGCATGGCTAATTCTCCTTAATGTGACATAGTTTCGTGTATTGGTTAACGCTCGTGAATGGTAAAAGGCCCACTCTAAGGTACAGGGAGAAATCTTTTACCATCGGCCTTTTCCTCTCCATCGTCAGCCACCTTCGGGCTTAATAGGAAAACCGTGTTTTGTTACGTTCCACATACTCATCCAGGTCTTTTAAGTCGAGAAAAACCCGCCGCCCGTCCTTGATGTAGGGGAGCTTCCCGGCCCATAAGATTTCTCGTAAGGCATCGACAGTGCGCCCCAGGTAGAAAGCAGCCTCTGGCACGCTGTAGAGCCTCTTCTGAGGCCCCTTCGGTGCCTTCCGCGCCGCCTTATACTTCTGTAGGCTCTCGACCCTGCTCATAGTCTCCCCGTTGCACTTATGGAGCTTCTGGATGCTTTACTATCTCGGTTTCCATAAGTTGTACGTCTTTGAGTACAATTACATCTCAATTTTTCCTGGTGCCTTCCGGCAAACTGGTGCAAACCGGAAAACTCAATAGAATCAAGGCTTTTAGCATCGGCTTGCACCCCTTTGCACCACTTAGCACCCCTTTTTTGTAACTCTCCTATACGCGAGACCCCTTTTTTCTTAAAAGGAATGTTAGTGTAAATGACTGTAAGTGGTGCAACCATTATGATATAAAAAGCATCTTTTGTTAATGATTTCATTCTGTTACGACTTTTTGAAGTGGTGCACGAAGTGGTGCACGAATTTCGGCCTGGCTCATTCGGTAGCCGAAGAAAACGCAGCCGGGGAAAGACCGTGGTGCTACGTCGAGGATTGTAGTTTGTGAACTTGTGAATAGCGTTAATCATTACTTTCGCTCCTAATCCCGATCCCGCGAAAAAATACCGTTCTGCCGGTATCGTCGCGCTGAAACCCCCGCTCGATCAACTCCCGGCTCAAGCGCATCAAATTTTCCGCGCGCATGCCATTTTCTTCGGCCCATTTGACGTAAGCCGCATAAAGCGGTTTCATGGCAGCGTACACGAGGGGCGTTGTCACACAAACCTCGGCAATAAACTGCGCGATCACGTCTTCTTCTTCCCTATATTCCTGTGTCGCCGCCTTCACCGTCTCTGGGGGCCGCAGTCCTTCCCGCTGCCAGGCGAGACAACCCCTTACAAGCCATGCCAGAATTCCCGGAGCCTCCGCTTTTAACCTTGACGGTAAGTCAGGATCGGCCAACCGTTCGTGATCCGCATGAGGCTCATCCACAAAAGACAGCGTGAAGGGAATAAGGTGCAGCCTTTGCCAAAGGGCGTAATCGCTGGCTGGTGCGTGAGGCTTATTGTTCGTAAGAAGCAGGAGCTTATGGGTCGGCTGAAAACTCACCTGGCGCCGCCCAAAGACTTCCCGGCCCGTCAAGCTATCCCCGCCCGTTAGCCACTTGAGCTTGCCGGGATTGAGACGGCGACCTTCGCTTGTCTCGGATGCCCACACAAGGCGTTTACCCCGTAGCGCCATGATATCTGACGTTGGGCCTCCGCTCTGCCGTTGTCCCCGTTGTGCGAGGATCATTTCTGATTCAACGGGTCCCGCCAATGGTCCGAGCACATGGTTCAGAACTTCCACGAGGGTTCCTTTTCCGTTGCGGCCGATCCCCCACAGAATTAACAGAGTGTGTAGGGTTGCGAGCCCGGTAATAGAATAGCCGAGAGATCGCTGCACAAACTCTATAAGGTCGTCTCTTTCATCAAGCACCATATCTAAGAACTTTTCCCAAGTCGGCGCTGGCGTGTCGAATCCTTGCCATAACGTAGGTACTACGGTCTTGATAAGATCACCTGGACATCCTGCTTTCAACTCGCCAGTGTGAAGGTCGATAACTCCGTTCAGGCACGGTAGCAGCCAGGGGTCGCGGTCCCACTCAAGACCGGTGATACTCAGCCTGTCATGTCCTGCGCGGGCAAGGGTTAGAACGTTCATCCGCCTGGCCACGGTCTGTAAAAGGCGAATGCGCTTGTATAAAGCCTCCACGCTTTTTTCGTGATTCTCGGCCTCTTCTGTCCGGCCGCTCTTTTCACACTTAAGGCGTTCCCAAGCCTGGCGCTTCACTTCCTGCCCGTAAATTTCAATGACTGTATCGACTCCCCGCGTTACCTCGTCAACCAGGTCCTCTTGCCAGTAATGCGTATTCCAGAGGTACCAGCGTGCGGCAGAGTGATCATAGACAAACCGGTCGCGGTGAAGGGTTACGAACAGCCTTGCGTCCCCGTCTTCGTTTGCCTCCAGGGCTTGCAATATGTCATCACTCGACAAAGAACCAGGGATCGTCTCATCCTCTGCCTGCCGGCTGCCGTTCCTGCGGTCGGCCCAGTTGATAGCACCGCCCGTAATGAATGGGGCAAGGCTATCAGTGCCGCTTATGCGTTGCTTGGCGTCCCGCCAGTGCCGCGCCGGATCGCCCTTGCAACTATCATGAAAGCACTGATAGAACAATTTCCCTTGCTCATCCTGTCCTATGGCTGCATCGTTATTGGCGTGCGATTCATCGAATACACAAGCCTTGAGGCCGTATAGGGTCGAAGTACCGTGTTGAATCGTCTTGACGATTTCTATTCCGTAATGCGTGAGGTATGCCGCTACGTCGAGGCGGGTACCGTTGTCATTTGAAGGTATGACCGCAGGGGCCTTCGTCAGGAACATCGTTTTTGCTTTCTCCATGGCTTCCCGGGATATCCCTGTGCCGTTCACTGATTGCCTCCAAGGTCGGTTATGTAAGCCATCCGGTGAGGTTGGGCCGCTCTACATGGGCCTGCCGGGACCTCATCACCTTTCTGGGCCGTACTACCGTACAGCTTCCATATTCTCGCGGGGTTGAAGGTAGTCCGGTCGACGCGAACCTTGTCCGTGTTAAAGCGATCCGCGAGCCCTTCGAGGGTGTTCTTGACGAATGCCTTGTTTTCATCGTTGACGGGAAGATCAGGGAGCCTGAATAGAAGATGTCCACCGTTCCCCGACATGGCCCTTATGGGGGCCGGAAAAGATAATTTCTCTATAATCCATTCCGCCACAACGTCTCTCAAGGCAAGGGCTGTTGCTAATTCTGCATCGTTCGAAGACACGCCAGAGGGCCGGACAGGATCGAGGTCGACTAACAGCCATCGGTAGGCAAGGACGTTGCTGTCTGCGGTCGTAAGGTCCGAAGGCTTCAGACGATTAAAGGCCCGGCCTATAAGTCGAGGGTCTATGACTTGGGGGGTGAAATAGATACCGTCATGGCTGATTCTGTCTGCTTCCTGCACGGCCTTACAGAATAGTGCATGGTCGTCAAAATACCCTGAGACTGTGTTCCGAACGTACTCATTACCCCATGCGGCCGATTTTCCTCGGGCATGTGGTATCCGTACCTCAACCACTTCGCCCGGCTGGACGAATGTTTCAAAGGTCCCCTGATCGAAGAGGGTTTTCATGATGCCCGCTCCATCTGGCCCTGATAAACCCTTTGGCGAGCCGATGCCGAAGCTCTAAGAACACCCACGCGAGAATCTACGAAGTCGAAAACTACGGCCTTGTCTTTTCCTGGTGCGGGCCTAAGCACACGCCCCAGGTATTGAACAAGCCGCCCGTCAAACTTGATAGGTGTGGCAATGAATAGGGTGGTCAGGGCCGGACAGTCGAAGCCCTCGCCTAGAAGCTGGCCCGTCGCAATTACGGTTTTTATCTTTCCCCTGCTCATTCGGTCGACTATCTCCCGGCGCTCCCCGGTGGAAAGATCGCCCGTCAGGATCTCCGCACGTATGCCGCGCGTCTCAAGGAGTGTCCGAAGCCTCCGGCAATGTTCTTTTCTGTCGGTCAGGACAAGGGAGATACCACGGCCCCGGCTGTTGGTCTTCACGGTATCGGCAATCAAGCGGTTTCGCTCGTTGTCCTCGCAAAGTTCTGAAAGCATCTTTGTGTATTCCTCTGAGGGGTCATAAGACGATTGAAAACTGGTCTCTTTGGTCACTACTTCGAAGGGCAGGACGTTGCCGTTTTCGATGAGGCCGCTTTTCTCGATCTCGTGAACGACATCGCCCACATAGCGGAAAATGAATTGTGAAAGCCGGTCCCTGCGCCAAGCAGTTGCGGTGAGCCCAAGCATATATTTGCTGTCGAAGGCTGTCACGGCCTCGGTGAAGGTTCGAGAAGGTGCATGGTGGCATTCGTCAATGATGAGAAAGCCGATTGAAGGAGCGACATCGGAAGCGCATTTATAAAGGCTTTGGACAAGAGCCACGGTTACTTTTTCGCCTATCCTGTTCTTGCCGCCGCCAATGACACCTATTTGCTGCTTCGGAATGCCGAGGAAGCTTTCTATCCGGCTTACCCATTGATCTAGAAGCTCGCGGGTGTGTACGATGATCAAAGCCGACTGTTCTCTTCCGGCAATGACAGCAAGAGCCATGACGGTCTTCCCGCTGCCGGTCGGGGCCACTAAGGTCCCGAAGTGTTTTTTGAGCACGGCCTTGACCGCCTCCAGTTGGAAGGGCCGGAGCTCGCCCTTAAATGTGAAGTCGACGGGCGGGAGGGTTTGCCGCCGATCCTCGAACTGAAAGCGAACATTGTACTGGCGAATAAGAGCGATGGTCTGTGGGATGAATCCGCGAGGGACGATAAGGCTGGACTCTGACCGTTCATAAAGCCTAATGGTAGCGGGTGTATTGCCGTTCCATCGGCCCATTTTCTCATTTTCGAGATAAGCCGGATTATCGAAGGTGAGCCGTTTTCTGATCTCGTCAACGAGGTTTCCGGGTGCGTCCTGCAGGATGAGCCGATTGGAGAGGATGAGAATTGTTTTTGGTTGTGCCGGATTAACCGGTGTGCGTGCTTGTTCCATTGTGCCCCCCGTTCCTCCGTTCTCCTTCCCCATTTCGAATTGCCAGCATACGGCCCCTCAGGTTCTTGAGATAGCCCGCGAAGGTTTTTACTCCTACCTTCGTGTCATTCTCGTATAGGGAAAGAATTCGATAGACTTCATCACTGGCGGGTGCTTCAAAGATGACCCGGCCGGTGTCTTGGTCTTTGGCAAGACTAAGTTGTACAGAATGAAGCTCTAGAAAGGCGGCTATTTGTATGTCGTATACGGGGATTTTCCCTGCCATCGGCTCCGTTCTCCCTTCAACTATAGATATAGCTTACACCCGGAAAAAGGCTCTCTTTCGGACGTAATTAAAGATTATTTTGGGGAATTATATTCGGTACATTTCGAGGTAAAAACGCAATGATTCGTCGGGGGGAGCAGTTAGAGCGTTGGTGTTGAGGGTTGTTTCAGCATCAACAGCCGCTTGGTATGCTGTCATTGCTGCTCGGTGTTCATCAGAGTTTTTCGGAAAGCCGTAAAGCCGAATCAGGATTTTTTTCAAAATGCCCTCTGGACAGATACTTGATGTTTGTCGTAAGAAACTATCGAACCCATCATTAATGTATGCGTAGTAGGGGACTACATGCATGGTGATAAATCCGTCTGCCATTCGATTATACCGTTGACGTACGCTGTCTTCAGACAATACTATTTGTGTTTTTTGTTTCAGGAGTTGTGCAACTGGGGTGAAGTTTTTCCTTCCGGTATACTGTATAGAATCCCTTACAAGAATGAATATGAATATGTCGAGCGGGATATTAATGGGAGCGCCGCGCTTACTAATACTAAATTGGTGTAAGAAGCTGTATTTATTCACCAGATTCAAAAGTCCTTTATCCGACTCGAATATTGCATGAAGAACAAACCCTAAGAGATCCTTGACTCTTTCTTTTGTCAGGAATCCTCTTCTTTCTAACTGCCACATGTATTTTGTTATCTGCTCTACTTCGATGTTGTAGTTGGTCTCTTCATGGCTTGACACCTTCACTTTCTTCATTTCCTGATACAATCTGAAAGCATGAAAGACATTTTCGTGAGGTATTTTTGATGGCTTTGTGGGATTTATCTCTTTCTTTTCCATTCTCCGTTTTCACCCCTCGGTGAATCCCCCTATTCATTCAGGGGAAGGGCCGGCAGGGTCCCGGCCCGTTTCGGGTGATCTTCCCTATCGCCTGAAACTACAATCGGCCCTTACCGACAGGTGACGCTCATTACAACTCCGTTTGCTCCACGGATCGGGGTGCAAACTATGGGCCTGCCCCACGCAGGTGAAGACCGAAGGAAAGCGTTAGGGTTCAGCTGTGGAGCGGGAGACACCGGGGCCAGTGGCATCTGTATCCTGCTCGCAGACTGCCATGTGCCCAATCCCTGAAGTAGTGCGCCGAGGGCCTGCACGCGGCCGTTGTTTTGCTGCTGAAGGTCCACTGCTTGCTGACGTAGTTCCGCTCGTTGCTGACGTAGTTCCGCTTGCTGCTGTATAGCTCTCTGCCGAACCTCCTTGCTTATTCTCAGTGCTAACTCCTGCATTACAACATTGGCCTCAGCTTCTGTTATTTCGCCCTTGTCGTTTCGCTCTGCTATGGCGAGTCGGTACGCGCATAAGAGCTGCACCAAGTCCAGGTTTGGGTGGCCCTGATAGGCTTCCAGTAGCAAGGGGTTTGAGCATTGTGCCGACTCAACATGGCTTTTCAGCTCACCACTCAATCTTTTCTGTTCGCACTCCACCGCTGCGCGTTCTGCTTTTTCGTGCATAATTGCATCACTTTGGCGCACTTGTTCCTGCTGTTGCCCTTGGGCCGCTAACCTCTTCGGCATCGCGCTCTGGCACAGAAAGATTGTTGCCGACACTGCTAACAGGATTATCGCCGATTTTGCATGAAGCATATGGCGCCCCCTTTACCGTTCTGATACGTCCGGCCTGTTTATTCCGAATTCTACCACTGCCCCTAATTCGTGACAACGTTCTTCTTCAGATACGCTTCCAGAGCCTTTCGGTCATACTTGATCCTATTCCCTGTCCTGGTGTACGCCGGACCTGTCTTGAGTTGCCGCCACTTTGCCAAAGCGTGAATACTTACCTTGAGAAAGGCTGCCGCTTCCTTCGGTGTCAAAAGCTCGGTCATAGTATGTTTTACCTCCTTTGAGGAAAATAGGGGAGCCCGAAGCCCCCCGATCCGATCACGCTTCCTTTTGTCCCTTGCGTTTCATCTCTTGCCAGTAATCAAGACCCGCCTCTTCGGCTACACGTCTTCGAATTTCGTGACTAATGGTCCGGTTTATTTGCAATAGGCGAGATTCAATGTCTTCCACCAGCGAGAAAACACCGTCCTTTTCTTCTTCCGTGAGGTCGCCGCCTTGGATCGCAGCCCCGACCAGCGCAACCCTTTCGATTATCTTGTCCAGACCAGTCGAGAGGTCCATGGAAAACCTGTCGTAATACTGATTTTCTTCTTCGGCTCGTTGGGCAATCTTGCCGTCCATTTCCCTTGCGTCCTCTCGCCAGCTTTGCAGTACAGTCGCGGAAATGATGTTTTTGCTTTCGATGCTTTGTTCCTTCTTTTTCTCAGCCACGCCGCACCCCCTACCATTCCACTTGATAGGTGAGGTTAAGCGCTTCCCTTATCGCTTCCGTACTCTTGTGGAGATTGTCTCGGATTGCGAGTTCGGCCCGGAGAAAGTCAGTAGATTCGTCAATCCCGTTCTGAAATGCCGCGTCCAGGATGATGAGTTGCCCGGCCCCGTCAAGAAGTTTGCCGTTGATTTCCTCGATGAGGTTAACAACTTCCTCGGTTGTGGGGTTGTTCTTGTCCTTTATAAAGGATTCGGTTTCCCCCGCTGCTGCCTCTTCTGTCTCAATCCGTTTCGGTTTCTTTGACATGTCATGCCTCCGTGTGGTTTACTGCGTGCCCTTCTTCTTGGCTTGGTCCTTGGCTTCCCCTTCTTCAATGTCAATCAGCCGTGAAATTACACCGTTGATTTCTTTGGCCGCCAGCGGAAGGGCCTTGCAGACGTTCCATACCTCGTCCGACATGTCGCTTTCTTCTTCCAGGTATGCCTTGCTCACGTCCACGACCGCCTGCGCGCCGTTGAGTCCCTGTACGAGATCAAAAATGTCCTGTCCCGTAATCCGGTACACAGCCTTCATCGGGTCTTTCAAGCCCGGTATAGATGTATTCTTTTCGTTCTCTGCCATGGTCCACCCCCTCACACAAGACCCACAAGGGTCTTAAGATTGTCGAGCTTGGACACGATATCGAGGAGCATTTCCCAAGTGTGGCCGCAAAGTTCATACAGCTTTTCGGTTTCCGTTGTGGGGATCTCCGTTGCTGGTTCCACGTATGCCAGTAACACCCTTGAGAAAGAATCGACGCCGCCTATGGCCCTTAAGATTTCCGCCCACTGTTCGAAAGTGAACGTTCTTACTCCTTTGGTGTCTTCGCTCGCCTTCTGTTTTCCCCCGGCTGGCGCTGCCCCCTTATCCGTGCCGACCTGGTCCAACCTCTTCTCGATCTCGTAAAGTTCGCGGTTGACCTCGCTGAGAATCCAACCGAGGCCCTGCTGAGAGCTGTTCGTGTCATCCACTCCGCCGTGCAATTCGTCGTCCGAACAATCACCCGACACAAAGTGCTCGATCAGTAGTACCTTTGCCCTTGTCCGCCTCAACGCCTCTGTTACCGTTTCCTTGTATTCCATGGCTTGCCCCCTCACACTTCTTTTCGGAGAGCGATAGGCTTACTCGGCCCGTCTTCGATGATCTCCGCATCCGTGATCTCTTTGATACCATCGTGGATGTCCCGAAGTATCAGGCCCAGCCCTACCCGCGCGGCATTATCGAGCTTCAAGTCTTCGGGTTCTGTTTCGGGAAGGATTACTGATTCCAGAAAAGCCACTTTCTCCCTGATCGGCCATAACCTGTCCTGCACATCAATCACGTCCATCTGTTTCTTTTCCTGTTCCTCTGCCATGGTCCCGTTCTCCTTTCCTTTTCGCTCTCCCCCGGCATGTGATCGGATTTACCGGGGTGGCGCTTTATCTTACAAAGCGCTGCGCTTAGATACTCTTCTATACTCATTGTTACAGGTTTATACGGCATAGTCAAGCAAAAAGTGAAATTGTTTTAATCTCCCGTCCTGTGGTGTAGAATGAACGAAATATGCCGGTTATCGATCTTGTTCCGCTCAAGCAAGTCAGGGAAACACTCGGAGTCACCCGGATGACTCTTTACCGATGGGTCAAGGAAGGTAAGTTGTCGGTTGTACGGCTGTCTCGACAGAAGGTCTATGTCAGGCGGGAAGAACTGGAGCGGTTCGTAAGGGAAAGCGAAAAGTAGCCGTCAGCGTCTCCGGGATCGTGTTAACCCCGCCCTATCATGCTTCACTGCCCCTGTTGCGCGTCCCCCGCCCCTGGTCTGCCCCTTCTGTGCCTGTAGAACATAGCGTAGCGTGCCCCGTAGCCGTCCCGGTGCCCCTCAGAGGGTAGTAGTGGCACCCCCCCTTCTGAAAACCGCTTGTAGGGCATCGTAGGGCGGGTAACAATTACACATGGGAGTTATGAGCGTATGCGCGAAACGACCCCGGGGTAGACTCGCCGGAGAAGGCGGTTAGGGCTTCGATTGTGCAGGATCGAAGAACGGGAAAAGGGTAGTGGGTCAGGTTTACGGATTTTAAAAAAGATAAGCTATTTGTCCCGATATTCTCCTATCTGTAGAGAAAGCACGAGTAATTCATCGAACCTATCCATTAAGGCTTTAGGCAATCGCCCTAGGAATAGGGTTCCAGCCAAATATTTATCCTTATCGATGGCGTGCAATCTGTGTGCTAAAAAAAATGTCCTTAATGTCAGCTTCAATGACTGGCTTGGGTCAACAGGAAGTGCAAAAGGGTCTTTAAAGTAGTCCGTTGAAGATGTGCCATACGCTACCACAGTAAATGGGACCCTACCCTTATTAAGTTTTTCATCTTGTAGTATGAGAGCCGGGTGTGGTTCTTCTGTGTTAGGCTTTTCGGTGTATGGAAGCTTAACCATGTACACATCCCCGCGCCGCAAGGGGAATGTCGGATAACCAGGACTCATCAGGGCCGATCTTCGATGAGAAGTTTTTCTGTTTGCCGCAAAAAATGTCTTTCTTCTTCAAATAGCTCTTTAGGAAACTCCGATTCGTAGGATAAGGCTTTTTGGGCGATTTGCTTCTTGATTTGGTCGATTGTTTTTCTTGCTTTAGCCACTTCCATGTTTAGGACTGTTCCTTTCATGGCACCCCTCATGGGTTCAGTAGCATAAATATATTCATTAAGCTCCCGAGTACTCTTCGCGCTTTTTTCTTTAACAAATCTAGTTGCGAGTAGTATGATTTGTTTTTCGGCTGGGTCGATGTCGGGACCATAATATTGATTAGGATGCTTAAGACAGGTGGGATATCCCCGGCTCGATGTCCTGAACTCATTTTTCAGAAACTTTTCCTTATCTATCGCTTTCAGTGCTTTTATCGGGTAAGGCCCATAGTTGTAATACACGAATTCCAGATCTAGAATAGGCACTTCATGAATCTTAAGTGAAAGGTAATCGGTTAAATATAAGGTTTTTGCTAGCTGATACGCGGTAATATTGCGGTGCGCGTACTGATAGATATAACAAACGACAGCCTTTAGTTTATTTATGTCCATGTTTTCCTGCGTGGAAATATATGTAGGAGGCTTCATGGCCGATCTCTCCCTGATCAAAATATAATCGTCCAGTACGCCTGATTCTTTATCTAGTGCAGTATGAATGGAACTTGTCAATAAAAACCTTGCCCCTGTTTTCGCTGTGCCTATTGTGCCCGTCTTTGTGCCCTGGCCGGAATGTTGCCGACCGTTTTTTACCGATTTATACCGATACATGGAAGAGAGCAAATCGACTGACTATCAACAGATTATAAGGAAAGAGAGGGATTTTCAGGCCCCCCTCTTTTTTCCCTTTTCGGACTCAAAATCCGGTGGGGCTCACACCCCGTGCGGGTTCGATTCCCGCCTTCGGCACCATAAACCCCTGGAAATCCTTACCTGTTTCCATCCCCTTTTCTCTCCAGTGACAGTTTGGTGACAGATTCCTTCCTTTTCAACGACAGCCTGACAGGTTGCGTCTCCCTTTTTTTCTCTCTCTATACTCCATTACATGCAGTAATCATAACGCCCTGATTCCGTAAGAATTCGCTTGCGCCCCGTAAGACGATTGTGATAGAAGAAACCGACAGCCTGTGGAGAAGGTCTTCTGCTTTCGCACAGCCTGCCAACCCTGTTTCTTATCGAGAGGTTCTATGCGTATCCGCCTTTTTAGCCGGCTCCCGGCTCTCATGTTCGTCGCCCTCTTCGCCGGCTGCTCAGGCGGGAGCAGTAATCCATGTCCAGCCGAACGATTGCCCCGGCAACTCTCCGGCACCGACTGTCCCAACTCATAAGGAGGTGCCTCATGCCTACCATCTACCGGTCTCTCATCAGGCCATCAAGCACATTTCTGCTTCTCCTGCTCGCGGTGCTCCTTTGCGGCTGTTCGGGCAGCTCATCAGGAGGAGGCGACCCAACCCTTGTCGCCCAATTT
>Ga0187870_1001316_pt1 | contig 23351 bp, 20 predicted proteins | sample June2016WEW_13_1_3_FD_132974 | JGI IMG/M metagenome (GOLD analysis project Ga0187870, IMG submission 132974) | Peatland microbial communities from SPRUCE experiment site at the Marcell Experimental Forest, Minnesota, USA - June2016WEW_13_150 | ecosystem: Environmental > Terrestrial > Soil >... | reverse complement strand
GGATGGACGCAAACCCGGCCGCAGACGCCTGCCAGAGGCATGGTGAGCCTGGTGAGGCTCAGGGCCTCCTCATAACGGCCTTCAGCGATCAAGGACGTATAGCCGACGGCGTCGCAGCGGACAGGGCAGCGGTTCTCACAGGGGGCAAAGACCAGGGCTTCGCAGGCGCCGGCCGGACAGTATCTCTCACGGATGTGCGCCTCGTACTCATGGCGGAAGTGGTTGATCGTCGACAGGGCCGGATTGGGGGCCGTCTGACCGAGCCCGCACAGGCTTGCATCCTTGATGATCGCTCCCTGTTCCAGCAGAAAATCGATGTCCTCCTCCCTCCCCTCCCCTTTGGTAATGCGGGTAAGTATTTCGAGCATCCGTTTTGTGCCGATGCGGCAGGGCACGCACTTGCCGCACGATTCATCCTGCGTAAAGCTGAGGAAAAAACGGGCAATATCGACCATGCACGTTTTTTCGTCCATGACGATCATGCCTCCGGAACCCATCATCGACCCGGCCTTGGTAAGGGATTCGTAGTCGATGGGCAGATCCAGGTACTGAGAGGGAAGGCAGCCGCCCGACGGGCCTCCCATCTGGGCAGCCTTGAACTGACGTCCCCGTGGGATGCCTCCGCCGATCTTATAAATGACCTCGCGCAGCGTAGTGCCCATCGGAACTTCGACGAGTCCCGTGTTGTTGATCTTTCCCGTGAGGGAGAATATCTTGGTACCCTTGCTTCCCTCGGTCCCTATTGCGGCGTAGGCAGCCGGTCCTCCCAGGATGATCGATCGCACGTTCGCGTACGTCTCCACATTGTTGATGTTCGTGGGTTTGCCCCACAGGCCGGCCACCGCCGGAAATGGCGGCCGCGCTCTCGGCATTCCCCTTTTTCCCTCTATTGAGGCCAAAAGCGCCGTCTCTTCGCCGCACACGAAGGCGCCGGCCCCTTCCTTGATCTTGAGGTGAACATTGCAGCCGGAGCCCAGGATGTTATCTCCCAGAAGACCATATTCCTCCGCGTCACGGATCGCCTGTCTCAGGTGCTCCACCGCGAGCGGGTATTCCGCCCGCACATAGACGTAGCCGTTCTGCGCGCCGATGGCATACGCGGCGACAACCATGCCCTCCATAACGAGATGCGGATTGCCCTCGAGCACGCTCCGGTCCATGAACGCCCCCGGGTCGCCTTCGTCGGCGTTGCAGACGATATATTTCATAGTTCCCGGTGAACCGCGCGTGAAGCGCCACTTTCTTCCTGTGGGGAACCCCGCCCCGCCCCTGCCGCGAAGGCCGGCCTTCTCCACCTCGTCGACGACCTGATCCGGGGTCATCGAAAACAAGGCCTTGCTCACCGCGGAATATCCGCCGCGGGCGATGTAATCCTGAATCGAGGTGGGATCGATACGGCCGTTGTCGCTGAAGACGAGTCGCGTTTGGCCTTTATAGAAAGGCACGTCATGATCGTACGTAATTACCGCCCCTGTTGCCGGATCGATGTAAAGCAGCCGTTGTACGATCCGGTCTCCACGGAGTGTTTCGGTCACCACTTCCGGCACGTCCGCGACTGCCACCTGCTGATAGAAGATTTCTTTGGGACGAATGACCACCACCGGACCCCTCTCACAGAAGCCGTGGCAGCCGGTTCTCATGACGTCCACCTTGTCTTTCAGACCCTGTTTGGCGATTTCCTCAATGAATGCGAGGGTTACCTCTTCGCCGCCCCAGGCCCGGCATCCGGTGCCGCCGCATATAGTAACGCAAGGCTTGTTCGGGTCATGCTCTTTGAGAATTGTCTCACGAAGCCTTATTAGATCCTGCTCAGAATTCAGCTTCAATTCCGCCTCCTTAGTATTGTCTCAGCACCTGCTCCACCCTTGCGGGCGTAAGCTTGCCATAATACGTCTTGTCCACAAGGAGGACAGGCGCGAGTGCGCACGCGCCCAGACATGCCACGGTCTCAAAGGTAAACTTGAAATCCGGCGTTGTTTCACCTTCGTTCAGCTCCAGGGCCTGCTCAACGGCCCTCAACACATGTTTTCCCCCGCGCACGTGGCACGCCGTGCCGCGGCAGACCCTTACCGTGTGCAGGCCTCGGGGATTGAGGTAGAACTGTGAATAAAATGTGACAACGCCGTAGATCCTGCTCAGCGCAACGTTCAAGCCCCGGCTGATCCTGACGATCGTTTCCTCCGGCAGATAGCCGAACAACCCCTGGACCTCTTGCAGCACAGGAATAAGAGATGCCTCCTCCTTTGCAAACCTTTGGAGAACCTCGTCCACTTTGCACAGATCAATATTATCTCCCATTATGCCCCCGATTGCTCGAATTGCCAGCCTGTGTCTGCCGGCCGCAGATCATTATAGCTTTTTTCGTTCCTGGAGACAAACAGCCCCTTCGAGCCGCCCATTCTCCGGGTTCGCGAGTCTTCCTCCCCTTCTTCGTGACTGCCGCGAGCGAGCAAAAGGCGCATCCTGTAAGGAAGCATTCCGGACGGCCTTTTGGCTCGATTGCTTTCACGGGCGACCATTAGAGCCGTAGTAACCTCAAGCATAAAACATGCCAGGATCGGCCTACGGTAAATGAAGGGGGTCCGGGGAGCAGGAACGTCAACCGTGAAATACAGCAGAATTTTCCGGTATATTTGCCAGAGGTCCGGGACGAACTATCAACTGTCATGCAATTACCGGGGCGCGCGGAGCCTCCCCCTCATAAAAAGGAAGCTACGGAGGCATTAAAACAGCCCTTACCGGGACGCCTGCGCGCACTATCCGGTCTGTTTTAGCCGGGGACCCGCGTCATACCGGCACGTGGGCCGGCCCCGGCTATCTGCGCGGGCGGCAGGGGGAACCGCATCACCCGGCCGGCACGCCCGGTCCGTTTCCGGCCGGGCAGGCCTTCTTTATGTTTCGAGAACGAAAAGCACCTTCAGGGTGACGCGGTATTCGACGATGGTCCCGTTTTCCACTTTGCAGCGCCAATCGTTCACCTTTATGCCGGTAATGCCCCTCAATGTCCTGGAAGCCCTTTTGAATCCTACCTGCACTGCATCGTCAAAACTCTTGGGGGAAGATGAGATTATCTCGGTCTCCCTCGCGACGCGTCCATCTAGTGGCATAACGTGTGGTCCCCCTTTTTTTAACAGGCTAACAGGAGTCGGGCGGCGTGTCAATCAGAGTTTTACGGGAGTTTTATTGCTCCGCCCTTCCCCCTTTCCTTCGTGCCGTTATTTTACTATAGTGATATCATGAAAGTGCTCCTTGTGCAGCCGCCCATAGAGGACTTCTACGACACCTCGATCAGGACATACCCGCTCGGCCTGCTCTATGTCGCCGCGCGCGCAGGGGGGATTGCGGACGTGGCGCTCCTCGATGCGAGGACCGGCTGCAAGCCCGAGCGGCTTGAAACGCATGAATTCCATGAGCTCGAGCCGTTCTACAAGAAAAGAATCATTACCCCTTTTTCGTTTTTCAGCCATTACCGCCGTTTCGGGCTCACTTTCAGCGAAATAAGGCGGGCTGTGGAAGAGGAAAGGCCTGACGTGGTGGCCGTCTCCTCCATGTGCAGCGCCTACGAAAGACAGGCGTTGGAGGTGGTGACGGCGGCCAAAGAGGCGAGCCGGGAGATTGTGACGGTGATGGGCGGCATCCATCCCACGCTCTTCCCCGGGCGCCTCCTTTCTCACCGGGATGTCGATTACTGCGTGCGGGGAGAGGGCGAAACACCGTTTTTTGAGCTGGTTTCCGCTTTGTCTCACGGCCGCACACAGGCAAAGAGACAGATCGGGGGTCTCTGCTTCAAGGAAAGGGGACATTTTCACCTCTCCGACCCGCATGTCGAGAGCGACATAAACCTGCTGCCGGGGCGACAATTCTTAGACGCGGACCGTTATCGGATACACAAGAAACGATACACCTTTTTTCTTACCTCCAGGGGGTGTCCTTTTTCCTGCGGCTTTTGCGGGAAACCGCCGGTCCCGTACAGGAGGAGGAGTATCGGCAGTATCGCGGACGAGATAGACGCGGCCGCGGGCTCACGCATAGAGGCGATCGACTTCGAGGACGACATGCTCAACCTCGACAAGTCGTTCTTTACGGCGGTGCTGGAGCTGTTTGTCGACAGGGGGATGACCCTGTCCGCCATGAACGGCATTTATCCTGCAAATATCGATGTGCCTACACTGGAGCTCATGTACCGGGCCGGCTTTCGGCGGCTTAACTTTTCCCTCGTCGATCTGTCCGAGTCAATCCTTGCAGCGCAGGGGAGAACGACCCAGAGGTCGTTCGTGCAACTCCTCCCCTCTCTCGAGCGCTCGCCCTTCCTGGTGGAAGTCCATTTCATCGTCGGGCTGCCGGGGCAGCGCCCTGCGGACCTGCTCGATACCCTATGCTTTCTCATGGGCAAAAGGCTGCTGCTCGGTCCCAGCATCTTTTATTTGTCACCGGGCAGTCCCGCAAGCGTATCCCTCGACGGCGCCGGTGAGGTCCCTTTCCCTTCGATGCGATCGAGCGTCATGCTTCCCCTCAACCCGTTGTTTCCCAGAACCGTCACCTATGCCTTTGTAAAGCTCGTCAGGTTCATCAACTACGTCAAGCAGCTCCTCGACAGGCACGACGGCATCGCCAGGGCCGGCGATCTTCTCAATGCTGAAGCCGTGGCAACGGATGCGAGGAAGCGGATGATTTTCGAGCGTCTCCTTTCCGACAAAAAATTTGTCTATTATGATTTGGATCGAGGCCGCATGGCTGACGAGGCCGTCGACCAGGGCGTGGTCCGCACGTTTTTTGAGAGGGCAAGGGGCGCGCGGATTAAGGGGTACAGGACCGGCAAGACGTTGGTGATGGACGTAGACTAGGGTTGCAGGGATTTACGGATGCGATAGAAGGGCGTACAATAATGGAATCGCTTTGCGGCGCCGGTAATGGGCGTTGACGGGTGCGAACGTGTGAAAAAATCGTTTGAGGACCCCTTGCCGTCATTCCGGCGAAAGCCGGAATCCAGCTTTTTCAGTACGTTACAAAGGGCCTGGACCCCGGCGTCCGCCGGGGTGACGACAAAAAGGCAATTTTTTCACACATTCTGCCCCGAGCTTGCCGCGCCCTTAACTGCCACAATTTTCCTTTACAGATTGCATACATCAGGATATAGTTGAGAGAAGAGATGACCCGAAAGAAAAGAAGAGCCCCTCCTTACACGAAAGGCGACTCGAACACCCCGGATAGTCCCATGCTTGCTGCCCCCCCGCCTGCCGGTGGCGCGGCAAGCCATGCGAAGGTGTCACTCCCGGCCGTGCTCAAGGCTGCATTTGAAAGAGCGGCAGATATGGCGAAGAGGGCGGTGGGCAGCCAGGGAACGGTGGCGCCGATGGCTGTTTTTGCCTATAAAGGCCAACCCGGGCATCGGGAAGGCGACGGAGACGAGTTCAAGAGCGTCTCCCTCGTGTGGCGCACGGAGCTTCAGAAAGAGACAATAAAGAGACGGATCAAGGAGAAGGCGTCTGCGGAGCGCGCGTCCGCCGTGGTCGTCCTCACAAGGGCGGAGACGGAAGGCGCGGGCCCTCGGACAAAAGCTTCTTCCCAACAAAAAGGCGTGCTTGTTTTTTCGGGAGCGACACCCCATGTGAGAGCGAGTGCGAAAGTGACCTACGTCCTCGAAAAAGAGGCAAAGACCTTATCGTCGTGGGAAATGCGCGTGTCGGCCGAGCCCGAAGAAACGTTCTTTCTTGAAGGGGTTTTTGCCGACGAGAAGCCATTGTTTTTCCGGAGGGATTGATGTCCATACTGTCCGCCATCGGAAATACGCCAATGGTGCAGCTTATGCACCTCAACGGCGACACCGGGGCACGGATTTTTGTCAAGCTCGAAGGGTGCAATCCCGGGGGGTCGGTCAAGGATCGCCCCGCGTACTATATGATCAAGAGGGCCGAGGAGTCGGGGCAACTCACCCACGACAAGATCATACTGGAGCCCACGTCGGGCAACACGGGAATTGCCCTCGCAATGATAGCCGCCGCAAAGGATTACCGGGTTAAGCTGTTCATGCCGGAGTGTGTGAGCTCGGAAAGACGCGTTATTCTGGAGGCCCTCGGCGCGGAAGTTCTCCTCACCCCCGCAAGGGAGGGGACCGACGGCGCCATACGGCGGGCGCACGAGCTCTTTGACGCGGAGCCCGGCAAGTACTATATGCCCAATCAGTACGATAACGAGAGCAACGTGCTGGCACATTACGAGACGACCGGGCCTGAGGTATTCAGGCAGACCCGCGGCGAAGTAGACGTATTTGTCGCGGGAATGGGCACGGGCGGCACGCTCATGGGCACAGGCCGGTATCTGAAGGAAAAACAGCCCCGGGTCAGGATCGTGGGCGTCGAGCCCACCCTCGGACATGCGATACAGGGTCTCAAGAATATGCACGAATCGATTATTCCCAAGATCTATGACCCCGGCAAACTCGACGGGAAGCTCGTGGTTGAAGACGGCGAAGCCTTTGAAATGACGAGAATCCTCGCCAGGCGGGAAGGGGTCTTCGTCGGTATGTCCAGTGGGGCGGCAGTGGTGGGCGCCCTGCGGATAGCCGCCGGGATGAAGAGAGGCACGATTGTCGTCATACTGCCCGACCGCGGAGACCGCTACCTGAGCGTCATGCAGTTCAGGTCAATCTGTGCAAAGTGTCCCCCCTGACCCGCGAGGCACGAAGGCAATCGCCCTGCCTATTTCGCCTCTGCTGAAAAGATGAGCGCTATCTTTTCTTTCGCTTCTTTTATCTGCCCGGGGCTGGCGGTACGCCCCCCTGCCGTGGTATGGGGCTCCTCGGTAAGGGTATAGATGCGCTCCGCCAGGCGTGCCTGCCTCTTCACGCCCGGAGGCAACGCGGGGACGATGCCGATTGCCTGCTCGACATCGTAGGGGAACTTTCCGGGATCCGCTGTCTCGTAGACGACCGCCTCGGTCCGGTCGCCGCCCGACCGATAGAGCTCCAGCGCCCTCCATCCGACCGCGCCGTGGGGGTCGAGGATGATGCGGTATTTCTCGAACACCTCTTTCATCGTCCTGTAGTGCTGGGGGTTATCGACGCTCACCGAGAAGAGGTCCCGCCTCATCTCCTCCATGTCCGGCATCCTTTCGATGACCCCGGGCCGCACGACGTCTCCCGTTGCGGGGTCTCGCTCATCAGCCATGTGGCCGCCGTAGAAATCGACGAGTCGGGCCAGGTTGCTCGGATGAGACACGATCATTGCTGAAGAGGGCGATCGCCTGGAAGCAGTCACCGTGTACGTGTCGCTGTACAGGAAATCGGGAAATTCGCGGTTTTCGTTCACCCCGCATATGATGCGGGAGAGAGGGAGACCCATCGCCTTCGCGATCACCGTGCCCATCATATCGCCGAAATTTCCCGAGGGTACACTCGCGATCAAAGGCCGTCCGTCGGCCGCGATCCTCGCATAGGCGAAGAAGGGATAGACCGCCTGGGGCAGAAGCCTCCCGAGACTGATTGAGTTGGCTGAGGTGAGGCGCTCCCTGTCCCCGAACGCCTTTTCGGCGAACAGGCGGTCCCCCAGAAGGTTCTTTGCAAGGGCCTGGCACACGTCGAAATCTCCAATCACCTCAAAGGCATGGACATTCCGGCCAAGAGTGGTCATCTGCCTTCGCTGGCCTTCACTTACCGCTCCCTTAGGGAAAAAGACGATATTGTCGACATTACTCAGGCCCCAGAGGGCGTCGGCGACGGCGCCCCCGGTGTCCCCGCTGGTGGCAACTATCACGACCCTCCGGAGACCCCGCCGCTCAAGAAAATAATTGAGGATGCGTCCAAAAAAACGGGCCGCATAGTCTTTGAACGAGTACGTGGGCCCTTTCGTGAGCCACATGATAGAGGTGGTTTCCGTCACCCGCTGCACCGCGGTAGGGATGGCGTCATCCCGATAGGCGTCACCGAGGAGGGCGGCGAGCGCATTTTCAGGAATTTCCGCCGTGAGGTAAGGGCGCAGCACCTCAAGGGCTATGCGTCCATAAGACATGAGCCGCATAGCCCTTATCGCGTCCATTTCGAGCCTCGGTATGTCTGCCCTGTGTACCGTGTAAAGCCCAAAATCGGGCGCCAGCCCCCTCAGCAGGGCCGTCTCGAAATTGACCTCACCGGCCTGATTATTCGTGCTCCTGTAAAGAATCTGCTTCATAGCAGTCATAAATTACACGAAGGGCGACGGGATTGCAACGGAATGGCCGGGCGCCTCGGGGTATTCGGGAATCTCGATTGACATTTTCTTTCCCTTCTGTGTAACATACCTTCTATGCATAAATTCCTCGTCGTCCTCCTTGTCCTCGTCCTTGTCTCGTGCAGTTGGCCCTTCGGCAAGAAGGCACAAAATGCTCCCGCGAAGGACGAAAAGGGTGAACTGGTCGGTGAGAGCGACAAACCGAAACCGGGTGATGTCAGGCTCATTGACGGCAAAGAATACATCTACGCGGGAAACCGTAAGTTTGGCATCACTCCCGATGAGCCCCAGTACCAGTGGGTGCCGAAAGATCAGTACTCACCCGGTGTTTTTGACTCCGTTGCCAGCCGGTTAACCGGTCAGAGCACCGACGATAAAAAAGAGCGCGCCGAGATCCAGCAGCGCATGGCCAAGCTGGAGGACGACCTTAAAGAGAAGAAGGCGTCCCCACAAGCGACCAATCCCGTACAGGCGACCGCTCTTCCGTCCACACATTTTATGGGTCCTGTTCCGCCGGTCACTTTCGCGTACCCCTCGCCAAAAATGAAGAGGCGCGTGCTCATCCTGCCCCTGGCCGACACGACCAACTATAAGGAGGAGCATCTCGATGAGCTGACCACGAAAAAGCTTGTCTCCTGCCTTGAAAACTCCGGCACGATTATTGCTGTAGATGCCCGTACCCTGAACCTCTCCTCCGATCCTTCGCCTGAAGTCATGAAAACCCTCAACGAGCTTTACGGAATTCAGGCCGTGGTCAAGGGCGTCCTCTCCGATGTCTATGCCAGCACATCGAAGGTCGAGGGGGGGGGCGACAAAGAGGTATCCTTCGCCCTCGCCAAGATATCTCTGGACGTCTATGACACGGAAACGGGCAAGCTGCTTCGCCAGATGAGCGCGAGGAACCCCTTCTTTCTCTCACGCGAGAATGGAGAGATGAGCTCCGAAAAGGCAAAAGTAAAGGCCGTCGATCTCGCCATAGAACTCATTGCCGACGATCTCCTCAGGAAGCTCCTATCCCTCGACTGGCATGCACGCATTGCGTCCGTCGAAACGGATAGGGTTTTTCTCAACGCCGGCAGGTTGTCGGGCCTTCAAAAGGGCGACGTGCTGGAGGTATACTCTCCCGGCATCCAGGTCATCGACAAAACGACGAATTTGCCTCTCGGGAGAACCAAGGGGGACTACAAGGGGGATATAGAAGTTGTCGAAGTATTCGGTGTCGATGCGTCGTGGGCAAAGATCGCCAAGCCGGCCTCTTTTGCCCCCACGGACCTTGTCTATCTGAAACAAAAGTGACCGGGCACTCTCTGCGGCTTTTGCAGAGAGGGGGCGCTATTTCGCACCCTGACGTTATCGCGTCTTAGAATGGACAGGTGTATCACAAAAAGCCATTGAAAAAAATTCACTTTTATTGTAAACTGCGATTAATCCTTTTCCCGCAGGAAATCAAAAGTTTTCCACATATGTTGAAAACATGTTGAAACCGGTTCTATAAAAGGCGTGTTCCATGGACGACGTCTGTACTGAAATCAAGCTTCGTCTTGCGCAGATGGTAAGTGAAGACAATTTTAAAACGTGGATCGAGCCCGTCAAATTTCTCAACTACAGAGACGGCCTTTGCTCGGTTGTTGTTCCCAATGCCTTTTTCCGGGACTGGATCATTGAAAATTTCGAGCCCTTGTTCAAGACCCTTCTCAAAGAAGCGACTCACGAGGAGGCACGGATCGAATATCTCCTTAGAAAGGAAGAGGCACGGATCGAGAAAAAAAACATCGCTCTCAAGAAGCAGGCGTCTTCCGATCTTTTTAAGCCGAGATATACATTTGAAACGTTCGTCGTGGGAGCGAGCAACCAGTTTGCGAACGCCGCGTGCCTTGCCGTCGCAAATAATCCGGGAAAGGTATATAATCCCCTTTTCATCTATGGTGGGGTGGGCCTCGGAAAAACACACCTCCTCAATGCTGTCGGTAATTTTCTCCTTGCCCGTCAAAACGCCGATATCAGCCGTATCTGCTATATTACCGCGGAGGAGTTCACCAACGAGCTCATCAATTCACTTCGTTTCGACAAGATGGATGATTTTAGAAACCGTTTCCGCAAAATGGATGTGCTTTTGATCGATGATATACAGTTCATTGCCGGTAAAGAGCGGACCCAAGCCGAATTTTTCTACACCTTTAATGCCCTCTACGATACTACAAAGCAGATTGTCGTGACCAGTGATAAATTTCCGAAAGACATCCCCAATTTTGAGGAGAGACTCCGCTCCCGGTTTGAATGGGGCTTAATCGCCGACATTCAGCCTCCCGACCTTGAAACAAAAGTCGCTATCCTGAACAAAAAAGCTGAGTTTGAAAATGTTGTTCTGCCTCAAGACGTCGCCTTCTACCTTGCCTCGAATATAGATCATAACATTCGTGTTCTGGAAGGGTCTCTCATCCGTCTCAGCGCATTCGCCTCCCTTCGCAATATACCCATAACCATGACTCTCGCGAAGGAGGTAATGGGAAACATTATCACCGACAAGAAAAAGGAAATCACCATAGATATGATTACAAAGGAAGTTACTTCATACTTTTCCGTCAAGGTCTCCGATCTAAAATCCGCAAAACGCATAAAGTCTATTATGCTCCCCAGGCAGATTGCCATTTTTCTCTCGAGGAAACTCACGGGCAACTCCCTGGTGAGCATCGGCGAAAAATTCGGAGGTAAGGACCACGCCACAATCATTCATTCAATTAAAAGGGTTGAAGAAGAAATGAAAACAAAAAAGGATTTAAAGGAGGCTGTGGAAAAGATAGAGATGCGGGTTAAGTCCACATGAGTCTACATATTTTTCACAGGGGCAAGGACGGGAGCGACACTTTTTTCCTTTTCTTTCCGGGGCAAAACGTACTTTTCCACAAATCAACATCTCTTATGATTACGACGTATAAGGAGATAATATGAATATAATAATAGAAAGAGAACTCCTGCTCACACCCCTCACAAAACTCGTCAATATCACGGAGCACCGGTCCATTATGCCCATTCTCTCGAATATCCTTATCGCCTTTTCCCGGGGAGAGATCGATGTCTATTCGACAGACCTTGAATTGAGCGCGATGAGTCGCGTACCTTACCAGGGAGACAGTGAAAAGAAAATTGTTGTTCACGGCAGGAAATTTTTTGAAATACTGAAGGAGATGGATGCGGACGCGTTAGACCTTGAAATTGGCGATAACACGATGACCATGAAGCAGAAACGGGCTGAATTTGTGCTCAGTCTGCAAGACCCGGAAGAATTTCCGGAGGTGAGGGAGATCACAGGCTCGGAAGAGTTTTCCCTTTCAGGTGCGACGTTCCTGGAAATGCTCGACAAGGTGGGATTTGCCATATCATCGGACGAAACAAGATATGTGCTTACAGGTATGTATATCGTCGGCTCCGAGGGACTTATATCGGTAGTGGGGACAGATGGTTTCAGGATGGCTCTCTACCAGCAGGAGGTAGAGGGCGTCAAAGGATTTCCCGGTATTATTATCCCGAAGCGATCTATTCTTGAGATAGGAAGGATGATCGGGGAGGGAGATCAAGTGCGGTTTGTGGTGGGTGAAAAGCATGTCCAGCTTAGCACGCCTTCGGTCACAGTGATATCAAGGCTCCTGGAAGGGAATTTTCCGGATTATGAGAATGTCGTGCCGAGGAATAACATGAACGTGCTCACGGTCGATAAAACGCGATTTATGAAGGGTTTGCGGAAAGTAGCAACAATCATCAGCAAATCAGAGCCGATAAAGGTGACGTTATCGGAAGGCAGCATGGAGATTGAGACGGAATCGGAAATCGGTCACGCAAAAGAAATCCTTGAGGTCAATTACACCGGCGAGAAGCTAAGCATGAATTTTAACATCCGGTTTCTTATGGATGTCACAAGTCACATTGACGGGGAAATTATCGTTATAAGGGCGCCTTTGACCTATGGCGCGGTGCTTTTTGAGGGAGAGAAAGAGGATCATTACAAGAATATTGTGATGCCCATAAGGGTCTGAAGGTGAAAGAGTACGGTGCGGAAAACATAAAAATTCTCGACGGGCTACGCGCGGTGCGCAAAGTACCGTCCATGTATATCGGCAATACCGGGGCAGAGGGCTTGCATCACCTCGTGTATGAGCTTGTCGATAATAGTGTCGACGAAGCGCTTGAGGGGTATTGCGACAGAATTTCCGTCACCATTCACACGGATAATAGCGTTACCGTCGAGGATAACGGCCGGGGCATCCCGGTTGATCTCCACAGCGATAACCTCTCCGCCCTGGAGATTGTGCTCACGAAGCTGCACGCGGGCGGAAAGTTCGATAAAGAGAGCTACAAATTTTCGGCAGGTCTCCACGGCGTCGGTTTGTCTGTCGTGAATGCACTCTCCGAACATCTTGAGGTAGAGGTGCGCAGGGGGGGCAAGGTTTATTTTCAGCGCTACGAGCGCGGAGAGAAAATAACGGATATCAAGATAATCGGCGACACCGCAAGGTCGGGTACAAAGGTACGTTTTCTCCCGGACGCGGAACTGTTCGATTCGATAGAATTTAGCTATGAGATGCTCAGTCAGAGGATGCGGGAGATATCTTTTCTCAATAACGGCATCTACATCGTTCTCGGCGACGACCGCAAGGCGAGAAAGCAGGAGTTCAAACATACGGGCGGCGCAAGGGCTTTTGTCTCTTATTTGAACTATAATAAAAATATACTCATCCCCGAACCCATATATGTGACGGGAACGAAGCCCGGCCTCGATTTTTTTGAAGCCGCCATCCAATATAACGATGGCTATAATGAGCACATATACAGCTTTGTGAATAACGTAAATACCCATGAAGGCGGGTCGCATGTTGCCGGTTTTCGATCGGCCCTCACCAGGTGTATCAATACGTTTGCCGAGCATAAGAAACTGATCAAGGAGAACCTTTCGGGGGATGACGTAAAGGAAGGTCTTGTGGCCGTGATTAATATGCGGATACAGAACCCTCAGTTCGAGGGACAGACAAAATCGAAGCTCGGTAATAGTGAGATAAAAGGCCTTATTGAAGTCCTCATGAACCAGAAGCTTGTCGACTATTTTGAGCTCAACGAACATGCGGCGAAGGCAATTGTCAATAAGGCAATTGACACGAAAAGGGCACGGGAGGCGGCGAAAAAAGCAAGGGAGTTGATAAGGAGCAAGAGCGCCGCGGAGACAGGCATACTGCCCGGAAAACTCGCCGACTGTCAGGAGACAAGCCCTGATTTCAGGGAGCTTTACATTGTCGAGGGTGATTCTGCGGGCGGCTCCGCCAAACAGGGACGCGACAGAAAGACGCAGGCTATCCTGCCCCTGAAGGGTAAGATCCTTAATGTGGAAAAGGCAAGAGAGGAAAAGGTGCTGTCCAATCAGGAGATCAGGGCCATTTATCTCGCCCTTGGCATCAACGGTAATGGAATGGACAACCTGCGTTATAAAAAAGTGATGATTATGACCGATGCGGACGTGGACGGCTCCCATATCCGGACCCTTCTCCTGACGTTCTTTTATAGAAAAATGCCGGAGCTCATTGAAAAAGGATATCTCTATATCGCACAGCCTCCACTTTATAAGGTTACTATAGGCAGCAAGGAACTTTACATAAAGAACGATGAAGAATTTGAGCAATTCATCGCGCAAAGAAGCACGGAAAAAATAAAATGTTTTATTCGGGACAAGGAAGTAGGGCGCGACCGCCTCAGGGAGGACATAGAGGGCACAAGAAATATCGGGAAATATCTTAATGAGATGGAGCGGCTCGGGATAAAAAAGGCAGTCGTGTTATCCCTCTTTGGAGCAGATATACATAGAAGAGAAGACTTCGAAAACCGGGACAAGCTCTTCCCCCTCAAAGAGCGTCTGGCGAAAAAAGGATATGATGCCGACATCCTTCCGGACCATGAGCATAATCTTTATACGTTAACTACCCGGGATAGCGTCAAGAAGGACCGCGAGCTTGTTATCGATTATGAGTTCTGTAGCCGGGAAGACTACCGGCGATGCTACCATATCTACAAGCGGACGGCCCCATATTATGAGAACGAGATACGGGTTCTCAACAAGGACGGCACCATCCGCTCCACCAACGAGGAGGAGCTCCTCGCGTTCGTCAACGAGAAAGGGAAGGAAGGCATCACCATACAACGCTACAAGGGCCTGGGGGAGATGAACCCCGAACAGCTTTGGACGACAACCATGGATCCGGCCCGGAGGACGCTGATACGGGTCTCCATCGAGGATGCCATACAGGCCGATCAGATGTTCACGATACTCATGGGGAGCAACATAGAAACGAGGAGAGCGTTTATCGAGGAAAATGCGGTAGATGTCAGAACCCTTGATATATGATTATTATCGGTTTAACCGGCATATTGGGAAGCGGCAAAAGCACCGTCGCTGCCTTGCTCGGGAAGCGGGGCCTGGAAGTAATCGACCTCGACGCACTCGCAAGAGATAGTCTCAACCGGAAAGAAACCCAGGATGACATTAAGAGGGCCTTCGGTCCGGAATATGTTATCGACGGCACAGTAGATGTAAAGAGGCTTAAGGGGGTTGCTTTCACGAAAGAGCACCTGCAAATGCTTGAGGCGATTATTCATCCGCGGATACTACAGGAGATAAGGAGGAGGCTCGATGCGCTCGAAAAAAAGGACATCCCCATGGTTTTCATCGACCACCCCCTTCTTTTTGAAGTGGGATTTTACAGGAGACTTGACAAGATCGTCGTGGTCACTGCGGCCATGGAGACCATCAGGGAAAGGCTGAAACAAAGGGGTATGGACCCCGACGATATCGAACGGAGGCTCTCCTTTCAACTATCATTAGAGGTAAAGGAAAAAATGGCAGACTATCTTATCGACAACAATGGAACGGAAAATCAGCTCGAGGAACAGGTTGACGGGCTCCTCGAAAAGATAACGAAGGGGGAGGTATCATAAGATGTACTTAAACGAGCTAAAAAGGAAAAAGATAGGGGATCTGACGCATATTGCGAAAGAGTTGACCGTGGAGAATGCAACCGGCCTGAGAAAGCAGGAGCTTATTTTTGCTATTCTTCAGTCGCTCGTTGAAAAAAATGAGCTCATCCACGGCGAGGGCATACTGGAGATCCTCCCGGAAGGGTTTGGGTTCCTGCGATCGACAGACTCCAATTATTTGCCCGGCCCGGACGACATATACGTCTCCCCGTCGCAGATAAAAAGGTTCGGATTAAGAACCGGAGATACAATCGCAGGCCAGATAAGGCCGCCCAAGGACAACGAGAAGTACTTTGCCCTTCTGAAGATCGAGAAAATTAACTTCGATGACCCCGAGATCGCCAAGGACAAGATCATCTTTGACAACCTGACGCCCATATACCCGTGCGAGCGCATACAGCTGGAGACAACCTCGACCAAGCTCTCCACGAGGGTAATGGACCTCTTCACCCCCATAGGCAAGGGCCAGAGGGGGCTGATCGTGGCGCCGCCGAGGACAGGGAAGACAATGCTCCTCCAGGGTCTTGCGAACAGCATCACGACAAACCACAAAGAAATCTATCTTATCGTGCTCCTCATCGATGAAAGGCCCGAAGAGGTCACCGACATGGAGAGGTCGGTAAACGGCGACGTGATCAGCTCCACCTTTGACGAGCCGGCAACGAGACACGTGCAGGTGGCCGAGATTGTCATAGAGAAGGCAAAAAGGCTGGTCGAGCACAAGAAGGACGTGGTAATCCTGCTGGACAGCATCACCAGACTGGCCCGGGCATACAACACGGTCGTCCCGAGCAGCGGCAAGATCCTTTCCGGCGGCATCGACGCCTCTGCCATGCAGAAACCGAAGCGCTTCTTCGGCGCCGCCCGAAAGATAGAAGAAGGCGGAAGCCTCACGATTATCGCCACGGCCCTTATCGATACGGGCAGCAGAATGGACGAGGTCATATTCGAAGAATTCAAAGGAACAGGCAACTCCGAGATCTATCTCGACCGGAAGTTGACGGAAAAAAGGATGTTCCCCTCCATCGACATCAACAAGTCGGGCACCAGAAAAGAGGAGCTCCTTATCAACAACGGCGACCTGTCGCGCATATGGCTCCTGCGCAAGGTGCTCCAGCCGATGAATACGGTCGAATCGATGGAGTTTCTCCTGGAAAAGCTCTCCGACACGGATTCCAATAAAGACTTTCTCAATTCAATGAGCAGAGGAGGATAACATACAGGTGTTTGCCGGAGCTCTCCTGGAAGGGCTTGATGCGGGCAGTTTGCAGCGGTGAGCGGGGAGGCTTCGGCGGCTTCGCCGACGGAGGGGGTGCTGAACCCCAATAATGGCTTGACAGAGGAGGATAACATGAAAGACAAGATCCATCCGGAAATGAAGAAGGCCCAGGTGCGCTGCGCCTGCGGAAACACCTTCGAGACCCTCTCGACAAAGGAGAAGATCACGGTGGAAATATGCGCGAAGTGCCATCCCATCTTTACGGGACGCGAGAAGCTCCGGGATTCCGCGGGAAGGGTGGAAAAGTTCGAGAGAAAGTACGGCAAGAGGGTGGCAAAGGATAAGGGATGATCGCGGGAAAGCTCGAGGACCTCGAGAAGCGGTTTGAGCAGATAGAGGCCGATATGGCAAGGCCGGCCGCAACCTCCACTATCGAGGAGTACAAAAAGCTCAGCCGTGAGCACGCACAATTGCGCGAACTGGTCACTATATTCCGGGAATGGAAGAGGATCGGGGAGGAGCTCCAAAAAGCGCGGAAGATGATACAGCAGGAGGCGGAGGAGGAGATGAGGGGCCTCGCCAGGGAAGAGGCGGCGCTTCTTGAGAAAGAGAACGAGAGGCTCGAATCCCTCCTGAAAGGCAAGCTTCTTTCGAAGGACGAGCAGCAGGTGGAGAACACGTTCCTGGAAATCCGGGGAGGCACCGGAGGCGAAGAGGCGGCGCTCTTTGCCCGCGACCTTTTCAGCATGTATATGAAGTATGCGGAGAAGATGCGCTGGAAGACCGAGATTCTCACTATGAGCATGTCCGACTTAGGCGGCTTCAAAGAGGTCACCGTGGCCATAGAGGCGCCCGAGGCATTTAAGAGGCTGAAATACGAAAGTGGGGTGCACCGGGTACAGAGGGTGCCGGAGACGGAATCTCAAGGGAGGATCCATACGTCCACCGTCACTGTCGCCGTGCTGCCCGAGCCGGAGGAGCTGGAGTTGAACATAAACGCGGAGGACCTGCGCATCGACGTGTACCGGTCGAGCGGTCCCGGCGGCCAGCATGTGAACACGACCGATTCCGCTGTCAGGATCACCCATTTGCCCACAGGTCTCGTGGTAACCTGCCAGGACGAGAAGTCGCAGCACAAGAACAAGGCGAAGGCGCTCAGGGTGTTGAGGGCACGACTCAAGGAAAGAATGGAGGAAGAGAACGCTCAGGAGGTCTCGGAGGAGAGAAGAAAACAGGTGGGGACAGGCGACAGGAGCGAACGGATCCGCACCTATAACTTCCCCCAGGGCAGAGTAACCGACCATAGAGTCGGCCTCACCCTCTACAAACTCGAGGACGTGCTGGCAGGCAATCTCGACAGCCTTCTTGATCCGCTTGCGGCCCACTTTCAGACAGAGTTTCTGAAGACACGGTAGACTATCGTGCGCATCAGACAACTATATCTTTCCGAAAAAGACCTGCCCAGGGTCGACCTCGTCGGCATCATTTCCCATGTGCTTTCCCTTCCCCCGGAGCGGATACTGATGGAGCCTGAAAGGGTGCTCAATGAGTCGGAACAGCTGAAAATAAGGCAATCGATCGAGGAGAGGCGGAAAGGGACGCCCCTGGCCTACCTCACTCACATGCGGGAGTTTCTCTCGGAGCCGTTCTACGTGGACGGGCGCGTCTTGATACCGAGACCGGAAACAGAGCTGCTCGTGGAAGAGGCAATGAAGATTATCGGGTCGAAGGGACGTCTGCGCGTGCTCGACATGGGGACCGGCTCAGGGGTCATAGGCATACTACTCGCGAAAAATGGGGCCGGGGGCGTTGTGTGTGCCGATATCTCGCCCGCCGCCCTCGCGGTGGCCCGCAAGAACGCCCGTGCTTTCGGGCTTCAGACCGGGATCGAGTTTATGGCCTCCGACCTGTTCTCCGCGATCAAAAAGGGCCGGACCTTCGATCTTATATGCGCTAATCTGCCCTATGTGGCCCTCCATGAGTGGGAGGGGCTTATGGCTGAGGTGAGGGAGTTCGAGCCGGCCCATGCCCTGGTGGGCGGGAATGCGGGAACAGAGCTCTACGAGAGGTACCTGGAGGAGATTGGCGACTATCTCGCCGAAGAGGGCACTCTCCTGTGCGAGATCGGGGGTGAAGACCAGGCGGCCCTTCTGGGCGCGGTTTTGAAAAAGGCAGGTTTTGAGATGACGGTACTGCGCGACCTCGCGGGTCGGCAGAGGGTGATAAGGGGCTCATGGAAAAGTTTGTCATAGAGGGTGGTGAGCGGCTTCAGGGCACGGTCAGGGTAGGCGGCGCAAAAAACGCGGTGCTCCCCGTGCTTGCGGCGACCCTGCTCCAGGAGGGTCTTTACCGGATCACCAATGTCCCCCGGCTCCGGGACGTGGATTCCATGATAAAGCTGCTTTCTTTCATAGGCGCCAAGAGTGCGCGCCTTGACGAGCATACGGTGATCGTAGACACGGAGAACGCCGGCAACTACACTGCCCCCTATGAAATAGTGAAGGAGATGCGGGCCTCCGTCCTCGTCCTGGGGCCGCTCGTGGGGAGGCTCAAACGGGCGGTCGTTTCCTATCCGGGGGGATGCGCAATCGGAGAGCGGCCGATAAACCTTCATCTTAAAGGGCTTTCCCGGTTAGGGTGCGAGGTACGGATACATGAAGGATACGTCGACGTGAGCGCAAAAAAGCTCCGCGGGGCACGAGTGGTTTTTGACGCCCCCACGGTAGGGGGGACGGAAAATATCCTTATGGCAGCGGTACTCGCTGAAGGCGAGACGATACTACAGAACGCCGCGCGGGAGCCCGAGGTAGTCGATCTTGCGGTCATGCTGACGCAGATGGGCGCCAGGATCGACGGTATCGGCACCGAGCTGATCAGGATAAAGGGTGTCAAGGAGCTCACCCCCTGTGACTATGCGGTGATTCCCGACAGGATCGAAGCGGGCACCTTCCTCGTCGGCTGCGGCCTGACGAGGGGCAGTATAGTCCTTGAAGGCGCCAGGGCCGAGCACGTGAAGGCCGTGAGTGAAAAGCTGAAGGAAGCAGGTATGGAGATAGAGGAGAAGGACGGCTCGATCTGGGCGTCGATGACCCGGAAGAGACCCGCGGCTTTCGACGTGAAAACGCTGCCGTACCCCGGCTTCCCTACCGACATGCAGGCGCAGGTGATGGCGCTCACGAGCATATCCGGGGGTGTGAGCGTGATCACCGAGACGATCTTCGAGAACAGGATGATGCATGCCGCGGAGTTGAGGAGGATGGGGGCGGACGTGCACCTCATCGGAAATACGGCGATCGTGAAGGGGGTCAAGGCGCTCCAGGGCGCAAAGGTAATGGCCACCGACCTGCGCGCGAGCGCGTCTCTCATCCTGGCGGGCCTTTGCGCCCACGGCACTACGGAGGTTTCCCGGATCTACCATATCGACAGGGGGTACGAAGCGATCGAGAAGAAGCTGAAGAGCCTTGGGGCGCGGATCGAGAGGAGAAAGGATGAAAATATGGCACCTTGAGAAAGAGTACGACAGCTTCATCGCCGCCATCACCTCTGCAAGGGAAGAACGGAAGGCCGGTGTGAGAGATAAGGTGCAGGCTATCAGGGCGGAGGTGCTCGAGAAGGGCGAGGCGGCGCTTATGGCCTACGCCAGGCAATTCGACGGATGGACGCAAGACTACCCGCTGAAAGTGAGCCGGGATGAGCTCGAACGGGCCGCCGCGACGCTTGGAAAAAAAGACGAGGCCATACTCAAGGGGATGATAGAAAATGTGACCCTCTTTCACCGGAGCCAGAAGCAGCGTCAGCGGACCTACAGGAGACAGGGCCTGAAAGTGGTCGAGCGGTCCGTGCCCGTGGAGAGGGCCCTTGTTTACGTGCCCGGCGGAAAAGCGTCCTACCCATCAAGCCTTGTGATGGGGGCGGTGCCGGCCCGCATCGCGGGCGTCAAGGAAATCTACGCAACCACGCCTGCCCACGGAGGAGCGCTCAACCCCCATGTCGCCGCCGCCGCCCTGCTCCTCAATATTACGGGTGTCTACAGGATAGGCGGGGCGCAGGCAATCTATGCCTTCGCTTACGGAGCCGCCGGCGCACCGCGGGTGGATATGATCGTGGGTCCGGGCAATGCCTATGTGGAGGAAGCGAAGAGGGACGTGTACGGCCGGGTCGGCATCGACATGCTTGCCGGGCCAAGCGAGCTTGTCGTCCTCGTGACGGAGCCGTTCCCACCCGCCATACTCGCGTGGGACCTTTTTTCCCAGGCGGAGCACGATGAGATGGCGACGGTCGGACTCTTTTCTCCTTCAAAGGAGGAGCTGTACGGTGTGCTGCAGGCTATCGAGCGCCTTATCTCCTCCAACAAAAGGCGCGATATCGTTGAGCGGGCGCTCAGCACAAACGGCTTCCTGGTTCATTACACGGAAGTGGAAGCTGCCCTGGCTGCGATCGACGCAATCGCCCCCGAGCACCTGGAGGTTATCGGGGATGAGACGGTTGCGGAAAAAATACGATATTCCGGCATCACCTACGTGGGGCCTCACACGTGTGTCTCCATGGGCGACTACTATATAGGCACCAACCACGTGCTGCCGACCGGCGGCGCGGGGAGGTTCTCCTCCGGTCTCTCGGTAGACCGGTTTACAAAGAGGCAGGTTTTGGTTAAAATAGAAGGGTCATTTTTCAGGAAGTACGGGGAAGACGCCGCTCGCTTAGCGGACACAGAGGGTTTTTACGCCCATGGCGAGGCGATAAGGGCGAGAAAGGAGCTGCCTTAAGTGTTGCTGAGGATAGGGATACCAAAAGGGAGCCTCTTCGAGAGCACCCGCAGGCTTTTCAAAAATGCGGGTTATACCATAACGCTTGCGGAGCGGTCCTACGTTCCGGCCATAGATGACCCTGAGATCGAGGGGCTCGTGATCCGGGCGCAGGAGATGGGGCGGTACGTGGAGAACAACATACTCGACATGGGGATAACCGGCCTCGACTGGGTGCTGGAGCAGAACTCCAAAGTGGTGGAGGTCAGCCGCCTGCGCTACGGCAAGGTGGGATTCAGGGGCGTCAAATGGGTAGTGGCAGTGCCGGTCGACTCAAAGATCAAAGATCTGCAGGGGCTTAAGGGAAAGAAAATTGCGACCGAGCTGGTGGGCTTCACCACACGCTATCTGAAGGCGCATAAGATAGATGCAGTGGTGGAGTATTCGTGGGGGGCAACAGAGGCCAAGCCGCCCCTGCTCGCGGACGCCATAGTAGAGGTGACGGAAACGGGCGCGTCTCTCGCGGCCAACAACCTGCGCATCATCGACACCATTCTTGAATCGGAAACCGTGGTGATTGCGAACAAGAGCGCGTTCAAAGACAAGTGGAAGAAGACGAAAATCGAGAATATCGTGATGCTCCTCAAAGCGGCCCTCCTTGCCGACGAAAAGGTGGGGCTCAAAATGAACGTGCCGAGGGAGCAGCTCGATATTGTCATAGGCACCCTCCCTTCCCTGCACACGCCGACGATCTCAAACCTTTCAGATAGCGCATGGGTTGCCATAGAGGTGATTATCGACGAGCAGGTGGTCCGGGACATCATCCCGTCGCTCCGAAGGGCGGGCGCGCAAGGCATCGTGGAATATCCGTTGAATAAGGTGATACTCTAGGGGGATTCATGGAGAGGGAATCCGATGTAAAGAGGAAGACCCGGGAGACCCAAATACGGGTCGGCTGGAAGCTGGACGGGGAGGGCGCCTACCGCATCTCGACGGGTATTCCCTTCTTCAACCATATGCTAGAGCTTTTCAGCCGCCACGGCTTCTTCGATCTTACGGTGGAAGCGGAGGGCGATATCGAGATCGACTATCACCACACCATCGAAGATACGGGCATTACACTGGGGAAGGCGCTGCGAGAGGCCCTTCCCGCATTTGCCGGCATAAGGCGGTTCGGCCATGCAGTCCTCCCCATGGATGAGGCCCTCTGCATGGTGGCTATCGACCTCTCCGGCAGGCCGGGCCTCGTGTGGAACGGTGATATCAACGGGAAGGTGGGCGCCTTCGACGGCGAGGTGATAAAGGAGTTCTTCCGGGGCTTTGTGAACGAGGCGCGGATCACCCTCCACGTGAACCTGCTCTATGGCGAGAACCTGCACCACAGGATCGAGGCGATATTCAAAGCCTCGGGAAGGGCGCTCCGGGAGGCCGTGACGAGGGATGAAAGGGTGAAAGGTCCCCTCTCCACGAAAGGGTGCTTGTGATGATTGCGATAATAGATTACGGCATGGGTAATTTGAGGAGCGTGACGAACGCCTTCAGGCGCCTCGGCGCAGATATTGCCATCACGAGGGATGAATCGGTTATACGGGAGGCCCACGCCCTGGTCCTGCCCGGTGTCGGCGCCTTCGGGAAGTGTGTGGAGAACCTGAAAAACTTCGGCCTTTTCGACCTCCTGAAAGGGCAGATAGCCGAGGGAAAGCCCTATCTCGGGATATGCCTCGGCATGCAGATACTCCTCGAATCGTCGGAAGAGGCGCCGGGGATTGCCGGCCTGGCGGTGATCAGGGGGCGCGTGGTCCGCTTCAGGGGCGCGATGAAGATACCCCATATGGGTTGGAACAGTGTGGAAATCGTAAGGCCTTCGGGGATATTTGACTCCATTCCCAGCGGTTCCTATTTTTATTTCGTGCATTCTTATTTTCCCGAGCCTGAGGAATCTGTATCGGCCACCGTCACCGATTACGGGGTGCGGTTTACCTCCTCTCTGCAGAGAGATACTATCTTCGCCTGCCAGTTCCATCCTGAAAAGAGCCAGGCCATCGGCCTCAGGCTACTGGGGAATTTTGTGAGATTATGCGAGTAGCGCGTCTCCTCGGTGTATCCCTCCTCGTGCTTGCCGGCTTGTCCGGCCCGGCTCACGCAATCGGGCTTTATGTGGAGCGGCTC
>Ga0187870_1001314_pt1 | contig 23382 bp, 26 predicted proteins | sample June2016WEW_13_1_3_FD_132974 | JGI IMG/M metagenome (GOLD analysis project Ga0187870, IMG submission 132974) | Peatland microbial communities from SPRUCE experiment site at the Marcell Experimental Forest, Minnesota, USA - June2016WEW_13_150 | ecosystem: Environmental > Terrestrial > Soil >... | reverse complement strand
TCGTCGCGAGCTCCCTCCTCCGTCTTTTCCATCACCCGGGGTCCGAAAGGAGGCTCCAAAGAACATTAGCGAGCACTTGACGAGGGGGCACTTCATATCAGTTGAGCTGCGCCGCCGAATCAACACAGCCCCACCAGACGATTAGGATGAGGCTCGTTCAGCTCCAACGAAATGTTCTGCGACTTCCGAGGAGTTCGCAGATTGACCCTATACTGGTTCCAAGTCTACGTTTTCGGGCTTGCGTACTATGGCCGCAATACCCGCTCGTCTTGCAGCATCGCGTAGTCGCTCGCAATCATTCGCGTAGACCTCCCTAATGGCATTCCATATCAGTCCTTGATTGATGTCGTCGATCAGGGACAAGTCATGATGCTTTTCCAACCTAAGTTGATTGCCGTGCCCCTGGAGCCGTGCACATGCCCTATAGTAGAGAGGAAAGAAAACACTGGTGTCCTCATGGATGATCCCATCGGCACCCCGAGGGTTGTACCTGAATACTGGATTATCACAAGTGAACACCGATGCCCTACGTCGCACAGCGAACTCGACCGCAACATTCTTTGAGAATAGGACGGAGACCGCCCTTGCCGAACTCTGTTTCTCAATGTGCGAAAACGCCTTCATCATGTAGTTCTGCAGTACGTTTTCACCGTACTGCAGCAGTCCCATGCTCTCCATTCGCTCAAGATGTTTTCTAGAGGAGTCCTCGATCCACTCCATGTTCTTGGGAACGCGTAAGAAGTGGACAAATATGTACTTGCAGAGGATGGTCCGGTCATCAAGAGTAGGCGCGGGTGCGACGCCACCTAAGTTGGCGGCTTCGATGTTCTTCTTCACGCGGTCGACGACCTGCAAGAAATCGTGCTCGATTCCGGAAAAATGCTCCTCAACGGAATGGTCATAAGAGCCATCTGGTAGGAGAGTGGAGTAGTAGTAGGAAAAGGCAGCCGTCTTTTCTACTGCGCCGAGCCGAATCTCCTTGGTCTCCTTGTCCAGTATCCATATCTGATGCTGGTCGCCTATCCTGCCAGCGGAGAAGCCTTTGAGATATGATCTTGCCAGAAAGTGCTGGACTTTGTGCTCGGCCATGCCGTCTTCGCCTACTGTAACCTAGCGCATCGCCGCGCCGGCTTCAAGCAATGGCGGCATAACATTGAGTTGAGCAGCCGCGCCGAATCACCAGCGCGGCTTCTGTTTTGCCAGACGAAACTCTATCCTTGCCACTTGGCTACCGCGGACTGCTCCAACGATTTGTTAGAAAGCGGGCGAATCAGCCTTAGCTTTCAGGTCATATCGGCATATCCTTAGGAGGGCAAGCAACAGATAGTGATATATCTTCAAACGATAGTCTGCCATTTTCATTTGTGAATGAGCCACCTTGTGGCGAATACAGTATCCGGCCTGCTCAACAAGCAGATACCTTAGGAACAGCAAGTCTGTCTTGTCGAAGAGCTGGGACACAGATGGTTCATATAGGAGAGCGTGCAGGTCCTTCTCTGACGAAGTGGTTCGACCTCCATGATCCTCTTTTATCTCAATTGTGTTTACTCCTGACAATTTGCAGATATCACGAACAAGACCTTCGAACTTCGTCGCGAGTGAATCAATGCATTCAACCAAGCTAGGCCGGAAAAGAGGATTCTTTAGGTGCATTTCCATGCTGACGAAGTAGTCGTTCAGGGCGGGGATGACTTGATCGATCCACCGGTGGGTTTCGACTGAGTTCCCCACTTCTGTGTCGATTTCTTTCCCAATCCAGGAGTTATGCAACAGATAGTCGGAAAGGAGAGGACCAGTTAGAATGCCCCGCCTAAGAGCCTCGAATAGAATAGCTCGCACGAGCATATGGGAGGTTGTGTCCAGTACCATTCCACAGTGTTGCAGTACAGCGAAGTACTTCTTTTCATCATCTGAACTGAAGTGACGCACGGTATTTCCTAGCGAATCAACGATTGCGCTGGGTATGACCTTCTGAAGCGGACTATTCTTGTCTACCGATTCGACCAGCGCGTCGTAGTCGGGAAGGATATCCCTTGAATACATAAGGTAGCGAGCAACGTATTCAAAACCCCCGTCACATACGAGTCTCGCTACGCGGTCGCACTCTTTGAGTTGGGGACCAAGATCTACGCTGCTGGTAACTTGACCGAAATGTGTCTTCTTTCGAGCCTCCATCAGCTTCTCGTGCAGAGCTTCAGCCTTTTCGGGTAGCTTTGCTTTTCTGTAATGAAGGATGGCATCCTCGACAAAGGACACTCTCGCGAAGTTGTCATATTCATCCAAAGACGCGAGAGATTCGTAGTTCTTCCCAAGTTCCGCTTCCCAATTGAGCGGCTGTTTTCCCAGACTTAGTTCTAGGCGCCTGCAGAGCTCAATCAGATCAATTGCTGTGTGGTAGTCTCCCAACTCAACTTGCCGTCGATACTCCTCCGTACAAGAAGAAAGGCATTCAGCCAATCCGGATCGCCCTAGCTTCTTTCGCTTGGACAGGAGGTATCTAGACAAGGACAATAACAGGTGCACATTCCCCCTGTTCCGGTCTTTGGGTAGCTGAATGACGCGGACCATTTCCTCTGTCACCTTGGGCAGAATATCAGAACCTATCGATAGGGAGAGATTTCCTGCTGCGAGTAGCGATTCAAGAATGCTTAAGGAATAGAACTTGTCGGGCTCGTTTATGTCGCTTTTCTCGTATTCCCGAGCTGCAAGTAGGTAGTTCGATATCGCCCCAGTTGCAAAGCCGACCTCTCCCGTAGCCATCCAGCCGATATGAGCGTATCTTGCCAGCAGTATTGGATTGCGGCTCGCCGAGATGCGAGTCCTAAGGTAGTCAATCCAAGTAGCATCGAAGCGCGTGATCGATGGGTACTCGGTTGCCTTGCCATCTTGGGTGGTGCCCTGGAACATCGGGCGAAGATTGCCTTCGTTGAGAAAGAATGAGAGAGCATCTAGCTCTATTTGGGCATGGAGGGCTTCTTCAGACTTGCCGCCAAGATACAAAGCATCACGGAGAGTCTGGAAAAGTCGCCCCACCGGGTAGAGATGATCGTACTTGCGCGCATTGTCTTCGACATAGGCATGAAGTTCGCTGATTGTGCCGAAGGTAGGGCTTCCGTCTTCTGGCATGTGCTGCACCTCGTTTTCCGCTTTCTAACATATCTATTGTACAGTTTTGCATCAAATCCCTATACCGTCATTGTTATGCGTATGGCGAAGGCGCAGGCATGCAAACACAAAGAGGGAGGCGTACTATGCAGTTGCCTACTTAACCAGGCTAAAAGGCAGGTCTCGTGGCAAACTTAAGAAGACAGCTATGAATCCTTAGAGAGAATCGCCACTTATTATGCAGAAAGGCCCTGCAAGAAGCGTATCCAGAAACCCTGCCTGACACAACCTGTGGAGCAGAATCGGGGATTTCATAGAGGACGACTCTTTGCCTTGTTGAGATCGGCAAGGTTGCGTGAGCTTACGGAGGTCGACGAAGAGTCCTTCCAGCACGAGCTACCTCGGACCGGTGTCAGATAACTGGCGAAAGCTGACACCGACCGCCAACTTCTAACCTGCGGGGATCAGACGATAAGCCTGCTTCATTGAGTGATCCACAGAGCCCCGACGGTTGGCTCGGTCCGTCCTCGGATGCGGCGGTAGAGCCCCTACCCTGCCTTGGGTTGCGGCAGGTTATCCTTCCCGCTTGCTTTATTGAGATGTTTATCATGACGCCCACCGAATCGGGGAACGTTCAGAGTTGTGGTCCCCCTGCCAGAAACGCCGCTTGCCCTACACTGCGCACGCTATTCTGTTCAAATGAAGCGTCAGTTGTTCCACTGATGCCCATCCCCTCATATTACTTCAAGGTAGTCCGCGTCCGGGAGCGGAGGAAAGGGGACAGTTGGGAGAGTTTGATACCAGTACGCCACCGATGCGATATCGTCCTTTAGGGGCAGATAACGCGGGGGTTTCCGGCCTGTGTGCCAACCTATCGCCTGTATCGTTACCTTCAGATCTTTCTTGAATCTTATGGGATCCGGAACGTGCCAGCGATACATTCCAAATCTTTGTTGAGACTGATAAAGACCGTCAGGCCTGATGACTTGGCAGAGTCCAGCATAGGGTGTAGTGAATTCTCGATACTGATGTGTATCTTTGTCTTCAAAATTGTACGACCCGCAGAAATAGTCCTCTGTTCCGGTTCCGCATATCGTGGGGTACTCCGCATCTCCGTCAAGGTAAAACTTCACCTCTCCCTCTCCCCACCAGCCATTGTTGTTCGACCCCCAGGCCAGGTATGTCCCGACATAGTGCCCCCGTCCCTTCACCGCGTCGATGATAGAATAAACTTGTTTGTACGGCAATGGATTCACCCGCCGGAACTGGGCATGAAAGTACGCGGCATTCGCCGGGACGCTCGTCTGTGCGTATGAGATCTGGTAGAAGAGCCTCATCGGTTCTTCGTCGATATTCGTAAGCGTTATGCGACACCTGGAGTGAAATGGCATTTGCCAGTAACTGTTGAATGCACTTCCCGGGTTTACGCAGACGGCTAGACTTATTATTTGTGCGTATTTTCCCCATCCGCATCCAAAAAAATCACCGATCGGACATTCAACCGATGGGTGCTCTTGATCATCCCAGAAGATGCGAAGAATGCTAAATCTCCACGTGCCGGTGGGCGTCATCCACATATGCTGAATTAGCCCGGGGCCGTTAACGTCGGCAAGGGTGAATGTAGCCCCCGCATCAATGATCACATAGGGAGAAATTTTCCAACCCCGGCCGAGCTCGCGCGCTTGTTCCACGGCGGGCCCGTCGATAGCAGACCCTCCCTTCCCTTTTTCTCCAGTAAAGTTCTCAGGGCTGACCGATCGCGTTTCCGCATCCGAAGTCTGCCACAGGTTACTGAGGTTCGTTCCGACCAATTCGCTTTCAGCCACCGCTACTCCCTCCATCTTGTAATACAATCCAGGTCATCGTCGTGCAAACGGTTCACCGTTAGTTATTCAGTCTGGCTCAATTGCAAAACGACGTAATAGACAGTCCTGTGAAGATTAATCGAGTTTACCTCGCCAAACGATCTCAAGCTCATCCCGCCTTGGCAGCGTCGGAAACGACTGTCCGGGAAGAGTCTGGTACCAATATGCAATGGCGTATATATGGTGCATTCCGGGGAAATACCCATATACGAAGGATATCGTAATGCTACTTTTTCAACAATCCCAATCATCAGCCCTTAAGCCCTCCTGCTGTGAGACCGCTAACAACGTACTTTTGTAGCGTGGCAATGATAAGAATCAATGGGAAAACAGCGATCATTGAAGCAGCCGTTGTAAGATTCCATGACACCGAATGCGCTTGCTGAAAATTCATAATCCCAACTGATAATGTAACCGCGTATTTCGTCGTAAGTATGCCAGCTAAGAAGAACTCATTCCACGTATACATGAAAACGAAGATAGCTGATGTGGAAAGTGCAGGCGCAGCCATTGGGAATATTATCCGAAAAATTATCTGAAAGAGATTGCACCCATCTACGTGAGCTGCATCGTCGAACTCTATTGGTATATTTTTAAAATACTGCGAAAGAAACCAAATCGGTAGAGGCAGTGAAAATGTCAAATACACAAGGATAAGACCAAGCTGTGTGTCAAGTAAGTGTATGCTTTTTAGAGTTAGAAAGATAGGATTTAGGTACACTTGAGGTGGCGTCAAGGAAAAAATCAGGAAAGGAAGTGGCAAGAGATAGATGACCAGTGATCGACTCCGACTCATCCCGTACGCAGCCACTCCCCCCAGTACGATAGATAAGAGAGTCACTGCTGTAGATATTATTAGACTGTTGTAAAGGTACCGCAAAAAGCCTACACCTGCGACTTCATAACGTAACACAGCTATGTAGTTGTGTATGGTTGGGTGGAGTGGAATAAGTGCAGGTTTCACAGTGAAGATATCTTTCTCTAGCTTAAATGAATTAATGAACAACCAATAGGTGGGGAAGAGTACGTAGACGGCATACACTATTACCAGAATTAAAAGGATTCTCTCTCTTCGTTCGTTCACGCTCGCTCCCTTTTCAAAAGGAAAAAGAAAAACACTCCGCCCAGCATGAGCTCTGTTAATAATGCAAGAATGGCAAGAGTTGCTCCCTTCCCCAACTCCATGAATATAAAAGAATATTTATAGGCCAACGTGACTAGCAACTGAGTGATGTCGCCCGGTCCACCACGAGTTACTGAATAAACGATCTCAAATGGGAAAGCTACTGCTTGCATAGAGCGGATCATAAGTGCAATCCAGATCACCCTCTTTAGCAGAGGAAGCGTGACAAGAAAGAATGATTGAATTGTCGAAGCGCCATCAATTTCAGCTGCCTCATAGAGTTCTTTTGGCAGGACTTGTAAACCGGCTAAGAGAAAGAAGGCTATGATTGGAAAACTCTTCCAAATTTCAGCAAACATAAGAGCCCATAAAGCGTAATGTGTATCTCCTATCCATGCAATCGGGTAATGTAGCAAGTGGGAGCTGAAAAGTATGCCATTTATCACACCGAATGTGTCGTTGTACATGAATCTGAAACTTAAGCCGGCAACGACAATAGGTATCCCCCAGGGTAACAGGGTTATTACTCGTAGAAAACTCTTGCTTCTCCTGCCCAAATTCATTAGCAAAGCGGACGCAAAGCCGATGAGAAATTCTACTGCAACTGTGAACGTGGCAAATATAAGGCTGTTGGCGAGCACCTTCCAAAAAAGGCTGTCGGTGAAGAAATCATGATAATTGCCAAAGCCAACAAATAGTTTCTCACCTAGGCTTTCACTATACTTATAAAAGCTTAGGACGATAGTGTATATGAATGGGAACAGGCCTAAGAGCACAAATATGACAATGGAGGGTAATACGAGAAGCCGATAATTTCGTTCATTAGTCCGTGGCAAGCTTTTCACCCGCATCGCTCGACGATCCTTAATGGCTCAACGCAAAGCTGGCAGAGTCTGAATGAAGCTCTGCCAGCTTGCAGCTTATTCCGCATCCAACATCAGTAGATTAGTGCGTTGTACCATACGAATCCTCAATCTTTTTTACCTGCGCCTGGGCGAAGGTCATAGCTTCACCGGCTGTCATCTGCCCAGTAAATACCATGTGGATCGCTCTGGTTATGACATCAGATTGCTGAGGCCATATCGGCGAAAGAGGCCTAGGAATACCAGTCGCCGCAACTTGCTTGAAAATTGGTCCAAGATGTCCCCATATTGCGTTTGCCTGGACTTCGGGATCATCGTAGACCTTTGGGCGGCTTGGCTGAGTGCCATCGGTAAGAAGGAAAATTCTCTGTTGCTCTGGATCTGTTAGGAACTTTAGCGCAGTCCATGCCTCCTTAGAGTGCTTGGTGTACTTATTAATGGCCCACACCCATCCGCCAAGGCATGTATGAGAGCCGGCTGGCCCAGCCGGTATCGGGCCTGCATTCCATGTCCCAACAACGTTTGATTGGCTAGGATCTGAGAGCGGTATCCCTTGGTCTTGCCATTCTCTCATCATCGCTGCACCACCTGATAAGAATAACTTGCGTACGTCGGTTTCAGTGTAAGTTGTAGTACCGGGAGGACTGACCTTATATTTATAAATCAAGTCGTACAAAAGTTGCGTGGCTTTAATACCCGCATCGCTATCTATTTTGCAAATTCTGTGACCAACTACCCCGCCAGTAGGATTCTCGCGGGATTCACCGAAGATAGTCCCGCCGTAATTATGTAGGAATTCTATCCAAACACAAGCCAACCCTTCATACTGCGCACCCTGGAATAAGGAACCCCAAGTTTCAGGCGGATTCGTGACTCGTTGCGCAACATCAACTAACTGCTCGATAGTTCCGGGATATTGTAGGCCAGCTTTTGACAGCAGGTCCGTGCGGTAATATAAAAGCGACTGGTCTATCTGCTTAGTGATCCCATACTGTTTCCCGTTATACGTCGCAATTGCATTGGAAAAGGGATAGAATTCTCCTTTAAAACTTGCCGGGTTCGGCAGAAACTGGTCAATTGGAATTAGCCATCCGGCGGCAGCGAACTCGCTGACCCACGGAGAGTCGCATAACACAATGTCAAAGTCGCTTGCGCCAGCCCTAAACATCGTCATTAATTTAGCACGTTCTTCGTCCGTGGTACCTGCAAAGCCTGCGTAGACCAGCTCGGTTTGTGGCATGTACTTTGCATCAAATGCCTTTGCTGATTTATCAGCGGCGACCGCATAATCCGGCCACGGGAAGTACCTAAATGTGATCTTTACCCCCTGTGCGAGCAAGATCCCTCCAAGACTAAACAACCACCCTATAACTAGGATCGTTATTACAGACCTCTTAAAAGACGCCATCTCTAACCTCCTAGGATCTAGTATTCTCTTAATTTCTATGCGACCTACGATCTTTCACTGGCACATTTCAGTCACCTCCTTCTTAAAAGTAGCCAAGTGGTAGGAATGGCTCCGCGTTTCGGGATAAGACATTACCATTCCCATAGGTACAGTGCGACTTTCGTCAGAAATTTCATATCAACTTCTCTCCAATAAGATTCCTGACAGTGTGAATGAGCAAATCTGCATCATGGGCGATAAGGCACTATAGACGAGCCCGCTCTCGGGAGGGGGTCGCGCCATGACATGCAGCGGAATCATGTGTACCATACTGTACCAGGCTTAGTCTGGTGTACCATATCATTATGGGATGCTTGTGTCAAGGTGAAAATTTTGATAAACTTAAATCATGCTCGTTGACGAATCAGAAGATAGCTACGTTTATACACGGCTCGCCGAATTGATACGAAATCAGATCTTTAGCGATCAGCTCACGGGTAGGGTGCCCGGCATTCGGCAGCTGGCGCGACAGTATTCGATCAACTTCAAAACAGCCAATAAAGCGATTTCGATCCTTATCTCCGAAGGATTGCTCTATCGCCATAAAGGGAAAGGGACCTTCGTTGTCGATACCAGCAAGCGCCCAGGCGATCTTATCACCATCGGCCTCATTCTACCTGACATCGTGAATCCTTATTTCGCGAAATTGGCCCAGTCGCTTCAACGGACGGCACTCACCCAGGAAATGGCAGTCTTGGTGAACACGAGTTACTCGGATCCTGACACACTCGCTCAGACACTGAAGCTCTATCGGACCAGAGGAATCCGCGCCATCATCGTCCAGGGAGGCGTAGTTCACAACCACAGGAGTCTGAGGACCATAATGAATTCGAACATACCGGTCATTGGTACGCATACTCACATTCCCGATATCGACGACGTCCAGCCTGATGTCCAAGCTGGCGCTCACATTGCAACGGAACACCTGTTAGAGAACTTCGGGCCCAATATTGCATATATCTGCGGCTCGGACGAGCCTATTATGAAGACCGGTCGCTTTTTCGGCTTTCGTGATGCCTTGCTCAGTAAGGGCTACCGCGTCAATATGGGATATCTAAAAAAGGCTCCTCCAACCTACAAAGGAGGCTACGAGGCTGCGATGCAAGTCATGAAAAAGAACCCGAAACCCAGATCCATCTTCGTCTACAATCAAATTATGGCAATGGGTGTCGTCAGCGCCATTAGGCATCTTGGCTGTGAAATTCCGTTCGACGTAGCGGTGGCGGGATGCGATGACAGTGTTGATGAGCGCGAGATGCTGGTTCCAACCACAAGTGTTTCATTTTCGTTCGAAGAAACGGCGAATCTTCTGTTATCCCTTGTTGACCGCCGACTGAAAAACCCAGCGGCTGAGCCAGTGACTTACCGAGTTTCCCCCAAGCTAATCGTCCGAAAATCAACAATGCGATAGCCTCAAGCGAGATGGAGTGGAGCAGAGTAGACCCCGAGCAGACAGAGGCCGGATCGGCAGTCCATCCGCCCGGAGACCCCTCATCAAACTGACTGATAGACCGAAGGACGATCCTCCGATGGATGACCTGTAGAGACTCCGCCCGCTATAGCTTGAGCGAACAAGCTGAGATTGATCCCCGAGCGCTCTTGGCTCTCGCGCGTCTTCTTCCGCCTCTAGCGAAGGAACTAAAACGATGAGCTAAGCCCAACCTCGTGCTACCCTTGCGCCTCAGAGGCGGAGGAGTGATCCCGATATAGTATGATTTCTTCTTATGAGGATCATGTTGCATGAACGAGGTGTGACTGGATGGAGCCCTGTGGAGTCCATAGCTTTTGGCGAGGAAGCAAGGCTTCAGGAGTTGCTTGCCGAAGATCCATCCGTTATTCCAGTCGATGATATTCAGGATGGTGCCCCTCCGTTCAGCCTCGCGGTGCGAGAATCCGGCTTGCCTGGATCGGGGAGCACTGACATCCTCCTTTTCAATGAGCAGGGTGGGATCGGTCTTGTCGAGTGTAAGCTCGATGCAAACGCCGGATTAAGCGGAAGGTGATTGGACAAATCCTCGAGTATGCAGCCTATCTGTGGAACATGACCTATGAAGATCTTGATTCAAGAATAAGGGAGAAGATTGGGCGAGGGCGGGCGGATGCAATGGCCGAAAAAACTGGAGAGTCCCAATGGGACGAGAAGGCTTTCCACGAAGGGGTAATCGAAACCCTTAAGGGCGGGACCTTCAATCTCATAATAATTGCTGTTGACAGCATCAACGAGGAGTTGCGAAGAATCATCAACTACTTGAACGAATGTGGCAACGCTTCCTTTACATTTCACGCACTGGACCGTGTTCTTTTTCGCATATTGTCTGATACGAGAATTCACTTAGGGCCAGTTGTAGAACACTAGGGCCAAAGCTAACCTAAGGTGCGGCAAATTGATAATCGGCTATGCCGACCCCAAGCTCAGTTGCCACGCAACCCCGAATCTGTCCAGGGTCCAGCCATATTTCCCTTGCAAACGGATAAGAGCCCAGCGGCATCAGCTAGGCACCACCCTTGGAGAGCGACTCATAGAGCTTGTCTATCTCGGCTTCGCTATCGCACGACACAAACAGCGACATTGAGGGTGTGAATGTGAAGCCATGCTTGACGGGACTGTCGATGCACATGAACAACTGACCATTCAGGGAAAACAGGGCTTGCTGAACGGTTCCTTCTGTCCCACTCTCGTTCTTCCCATAGCGCTTTATGCTGACGATTTTCGATTCAGGAAAGAGGGACACGTAGAAATTCAGAGCTTCTTCAGCGTTCCCTGAGAATATCAGGAATGTCTTGATCTTTTGGTTGTTCGCCATATTTCAAATAGACCAAACAAACGCTCATGACCCTCGCGGACATCGCAGCGCGGCGCAGGATTTTCGGGGGGCCCTGCATGCCAAAGGCCTTCATATGCCTTCAGCAACAGAGGCATCGGTGGAACAAGCCAAGACGTTTTCTAGCTAAGCAGACCACCGGTCTTTTCTGGGCTTTACATCTCCTCCGCACATTCTCCTTTCCCGATATAAAGTCCGCTTGTTCTTATTTCTAGAAGGCAGGAATAGGGCAGCCACGTGAGGGCTTCGCAGAATGCATCTTTGCAGAGTGCATGGCGAGCGGCAGTTGAAGAGAAGGAAAGAGGAAGAGCCGGAAGGATATCGACCTTGAGAGATGTCCCCACATCTCCTTGTCCCCTGTTGACGCCGACTCGATCAATGAAGACGACTGATATGGTGTGGAGTGAGTTGCCGGCTTTTTCCTGCTCCTCGACAACCCGCTCGAGCTTCTGGATCGTGTCCGGTTCACCCTGCGCATTTGCTCTGCGGTAATGATCAGAGCCCGCGATATAGAAAGCTTCCATGCGCTGGCGTGAGTTGAGGGAAAGAAGCCGGCCGAAGTTTGTCTCTCCGTCAAGGCATGTGTGCAGTGCCAGGAGGAATAAGCGAACACGGGATCGAATGTCTCGATTACCGAACGTCCAAGCCGATGCCGTGTCTCAGCCGAAAGCAGGGATGGCTTGCGGCTGTCCGTGCCCGCAATGACAAAGACTACCTTGTCCAGCCGCATGGAAGCCATTGTGGAAAGGCCCAGGAGAACATGCCCCCAATGGAGGGGATTTGCGGCAAGAGGGTATACACCGACGCGAAGGGGTCGCTCTTCGACGAGAACTGAGCTATCGCCTTCTGACAGCATGATCTGGCAGAGCGGTCGTATTTGTTCCGATCCGGCGAGCCCCTCGATGGCCGTGAAATGTTCATTTGCGTTGGCCGCGATGGAATGAAGGCAGTCGTGACACGAAGGATCAGTTGCCCATTGCGCCATGCCAAGAAGCTGCAAGCCTGTTGAGCGGCGAACGTTGCGGATGGCCTTCACGGCCTCTTGGTTGAACTCAGGGTCCACTGATGCAACCCTCCGCGACCGATGCCGCCGGTGCTCAGCTCATTGCGCGCGTGCGAGTCATCTCTTCCACGACCGCAAGCAGTATATCATATGTAGTCAAGTATATAGGCAAGTGCTAATAATGCTTTTGGCCGCCCGGTGCAAGGTCCAGCGGCCCGGGCGGGGATCTGCCAGGACCAAAGAGGCCGAGGATTCAGGGCCCTCTTGCAATGTACTTAACTTTTGTATAGTATATTGAATCGAGAGAGGGCAATCGTGATAACCGTGTTTGTGAAGAACAGGCCCTGGAGCGGCGAGCCGCATTGTGACTTTGTCCGTGTCGTCTCCCAGTCGCCCCAGGTCATCAAGGGCTACGTGAACGACGGATTCAGGCTCAAGCAGGTGCCGATCGCTGAGGATTACCTGAAAACCTATTCCGGCTGGTTTCACCCTGCCACCGCATGGGAGCTCACTGAGTTCAAACGGATGGCAAGCGGTAGATGACGGGAGCGAGCGCGATTCCAGTGGATTTCGTTGCATGGCTCAGTTATCATCATGCTGAGAGCATACGCCATGCGGGAAGCTTCACACGGGCCGACAAAAAGTACTCCTCAGGAATGGAACGGCGACAGCCTCAGCCACTGGGTGAAGCAGGCCTTCATGACGATGCGGCGGGAAATGGAAGCCTCTCTCCGCAGCTCGGGCATGACGCTGACCCAGTGGCGCGCTTTGGGGGTGCTCCTCCACACGCCAGGGGCAACGCACTCCGATCTCGTGCAGCGCCTGGAAATCGAAGCGCCGAGCGTCACCAGCCTCGTGAATGGCATGGAGCGCAGGGGTTGGGTGAAAAGAACGCGTTCCACCGCAGACGCACGCGTGAAGCGGCTCTCCCTGACCGCGCAAGGCAAACGTCTCATCGAGGTGGCCGGCGAAGCCATGGGGCCCATCGAGCAGCGCATGGCAGCGCCGCTCAGCGCAGGGGAGCGGGCAACACTGAGGCGACTGCTTCGCACAATGGTGGAGGGGATGCACAAGTCCCCCTGAACCGCACTCGATGGCCCATCAGGCCGCAGAGGGAAACCCTTTTTCAGAGTCTTCAATGTGCTCCAACTTTCAGTTGACTTTTACTTCGAAGTCTAAGTAAATTGCACGCCTGAGAGAAGGAGATCCCATGCCGCAAGGCGTTTTCAATAGTGTTCTAGATTCCCGTTCGTATCGCTGGCGTTGGTGGGCGCTCATCGGCGCATCCCTGGCTGTTTTCATGGCAGCCCTGGACAGCAACGTGGTGAATGTCGCGCTTCCTGTCATGGCCCGGATTTTCCATGTCGATCGTGAGATCCGATGGGTGGTCTTAAGCTACATACTTCCGACCACAGGGCTGCTGGGCGCCTTCGGCGCTCTGTCTGACGTCATTGGCCGCAGGCGGATCACGCTGATCGGGGTCACCCTTTTCATACTGGGAAGCATCCTCTGTGGAACCGCCCAGACGCTTCCCCAGATGGTCGTCTACCGGATCATCCAGGGCATCGGCGGCTCGGCCATTGGCTCGGCAATACTTGCAATCGCCACGGTGAACTTCGCTCCCGAGGAGCGCGGCAGGGCCATGGCCGTAATCGGCCTTATTGCGCCGCTCGGCGCGGTGGTGGGGCCCAGCCTGGGCGGTCTTCTCATTGGAGCGTTGGGGTGGCCGGCTATCTTCTATATCAATGTGCCCTTCGGGATCGTCGCATTCACGCTGATCTTCCGGCTCCTGCCGCGTGACGAGGCCCGGCAGCTCAAGACTTTCGACGTGTGGGGAGCCATTCTCTTCAGCGCCGCGCTGGTCCTGCTTATAATGGGGCTCTCCCCTACTGCCGGACGGCTCACGACCTTGGATTTTGTACTGCTGGCCGGCTGCGCCGCCGCAGTGGCAGTGCTCGTGGCCGTGGAACGCCGCGCGGCCAATCCGCTTGCGCCTCCGTCCCTTGTTGGCAGACGCCATTTCACAATCCCCCTGTCCGGCATCATGACAATGGGCATAGTGGGAGCAGGGCTTGGATTCGTCATGCCATTCTTCCTCGAGGGGACGCTCGGCATGGGCCCCGAGCGCGCAGGACTGACACTCCTCTTCTTTCCGCTCGCAATGGCCGCAGCTTCCCAGGTGGGAGGCCGGCTGTCTGACAGGTTCAATCCCCGCCTGCCGGCCGCCGTAGGCGCAGCCATCTCCCTCGTCGGTGTCTTCCTCCTCCTGCCGCTGGACAGTCGCTGGAGCATGGCTGACCTGGCAGTCCGGTTCGCCATGGTAGGGCTGGGGTTCGGTTTCTTCGTATCTCCCAGCAGCGTCGCCGTCATGTCAGCCACCCCGCGGGATCACGTGGGAGTCGGGGGCGCACTGGCCAACACGGCAAGGTTCATGGGGTTTGCCCTCGGGCCCACGCTTGCAACCATTTTCTGGAATCCTGGTCTCACTGCCGCCATCGGCATGAGCGCCATGCGCACCGTTGTGTTGGTGCTCGCCGGGGTTCAGGCGCTGACGCTTGCCTCCGTGCTCGGCTATCGGATCCAGCAGGACGCCAGGCAGGCCAAGACGGAAGTGGAGTCTTCCAGCAGCGCCGCATAGAGTGCTACGCGGCGGCTTCCGGCCGCCGCGTCTCTGATTTTGCCGCTGCCTTTCAGGTGTCCAGGAGAAGTTCCTGCCCGGGAGCGGTTGCGGCTATTGACACGTGAACTGGCCGAGCACACACTGAAGCCAACATGTGCTGACACGATTCTTGCGAAGTCTCTCGCGAAGTGAGGTGGCTTCAGTGTCGGTATTAATGAAGAGGTCCCGCATCGTACTGGTCTCAGTCGTTTTCATCACCTCTGTTCTTCTTTCGGCCACAGCGCAGATCACGACCATTGCCGGCAACGGGACCGCGGGCTACAGTGGCGACAGAGGCGCGGCAACGTTGGCCAGGATTTCCAACCCATACGGCGTTGCGCTGGACTCCTCGGGCAACTTGTACATCGCGGACTCGCACAACAACCGCATCCGCAAGGTGAGCACCTCCGGCATGATTACGACGGTCGCTGGCAACGGGACTTGGGGCTACAACGGGGACAACATTGCTGCCACTGCAGCCGAGCTTGCCAACCCGACCGGCGTCGCACTGGACTCCTCGGGCAACCTATACATCGCCGATTTGGAAAACGCTCGCATCCGCAGGGTGAGCACTTCGGGCATTATCACCACGGTGGCGGGCAAAGCGACTCCGGGCTTCAGCGGAGATGGCGGTTCTGCCACTTCGGCTGAACTTCTCATGCCGTGCGGTATTGCGCTGGATTCCTCGGGCAACCTGTTCATCGCGGACAATAACAACTATCGCATCCGCAAGGTAGATGCATCGGGCACTATCACTACGGTTGCGGGGGACGGCACCGCCGCATTCAATGGCGATGGCATCATCGCCACTTCTGCGGAGATTTCCAACCCGACCGGCGTCGCGCTGGACTCCTCGGGCAACTTGTACATCGCGGATCAGGGCAACAATCGCATCCGCAAGGTGAGCACTTCTGGAATCATCACGACGGTTGCCGGGGGCGGAACGGGTGGTCTGGGTGACGGGGGAGCCGCCACCTCGGCTGAGCTTTCCGCGCCGTCGTGCGTTGTGGTTGACTCTTCGGGCAACCTCTATATCGCGGACACAAATGATGGCTGCATCGTCAGGGTGAACACTTCAGGCATCATTACGATCGTGGCGGGCGACGGGACTTTTGGCTATAACGGAGACAATATTGCGCCAACCGCGGCAAAGCTGGCCCTGCCGTACGGGGTCGCCCTGGACTCATCCGGCAGCCTCTACATCGCGGACAGTCTCAACCAGCGTATTCGCAAGGTGCACTGAGCCTGTGTCCGGTCCGCCGAATGAATTGCCGGGGTTGCGGGGTCCTTTGGGGGCTTTCGGAGAATGCACATGTCAATACTTTTCCAGCCATTCGCATTGAACAGGTTGACCGTGAAGAACCGCTTCGTACACTCGGCGACGTCCGAGGGCATGGCAATGGAACAGGGCGAGGTGACGGACGCGATCATCCGCAGGTATCGGGCATTGGCGCAGGGAAATATCGGCCTCATTATTCCTGGCATGCTTTGCGTGCACCCCTCCGGCCGCGGGTTCCCACATGGGATGGGCATCCATGACGATTCCCTGGTCCCCGGACTTCGCCGTCTGGCCGACACGGTTCACGAAGGCGGAGCGAAGATTGCATTTCAATTGATGCACGCAGGCCGTCAGACAACGCGGGACCTCGCTGGTCACACTCCATGGGGACCGTCGAGCACCGGGCACGACCCCGCAAACTTCGTGAAGCCGAAGATGATGAGTGAAGAGGAAATCCATGAGGTGATCGAGGCTTTCGGCGCGGCTGCCCGCAGGGCGGTTGCCGCCGGAGTTGACGGCATCCAGATTCATGCAGCACACGGCTACCTCGTGAACCAGTTCCTGTCCCCGTTCTTCAACAGGAGGGGAGATGCGTGGGGAGGTTCGGACGAGAAACGATTCCGCTTCCTCAAGGAGGTCTTCAGGAGGATCAGAAAAGAAATGCCGCAAGGCATGCCTCTCCTCGTCAAGCTGAGTACGGATGACCACACCCCGCAACGAGGAGTCACGCCGGAACTGGCTGCCCGGTACGCGGCATGGCTTGGCGACCTTGGGGTTGACGGGATCGAGGCGAGCTGTGGGACCACTCTCTACTCCCCGATGAGCATGTCCAGAGGAGATGTCCCTGTACGCGAGCTGCTGAGAAGCCTCCGCTGGTGGGCGCGGCCGGCGGCCCAGGTCCTGCTGAGGTCGATGGTCGGAAAGTTCGACCTTGAACAGGGCTATAATCTGGCCGCGGCAAAGCTGATCCGGCAGGGCACACCGGAATTGCCGATCATACTCGTTGGGGGAATGCGTCGGCTTTCGCACATGGAAGAAATCGTGCAGGGCGGGAAAGCGGATTTCATCTCGATGTGCCGCCCGTTTATCAGGGAGCCTGACCTCGTCAACCGGATGGGCAGCGGCAGCGCCGCGGCCGCAGCCTGCATATCGTGCAACAAGTGCCTTGCCGCGGTGGCCAACGACTGGCAAGTCCGCTGCTATGCCGGTTGAGGCCAGCCTACCTCTTCATTGCTTCATCAGGCCCCTGATCGTCCATGAATAACCGTATGTGGGAGTCTCCTGCTGCCAGATAAGCGTATCACCCTGGAAACTGAACGTGTCGGTGAACCTCCCCGCATCACCGAAAAGGAAGTGCTCTATAATGAACTCGTTGTCGCCCTTCCAATGGCCGCGACCCATGTCCAGCGCGCTCTGCGGGAAAGACGGGTTCTTGATTCCAGAATAAGGCACGGAGGCACGGTATCTTCCATCTAATCCGATTTCTATCGACGCGCCGTCTTCAATGAAAAACGCGGACTCCTTGCCTTGCGTGAACACCAGCGAAGCAGTCTTCCAGCCCGGCGGGCCGGAAGAACCGGTTTTCGCGTCATCGCAGCGCATATATGTCTTTCCCGATATTCGCAGCGCCGTCGGGGGAAGGGATGGAACAACCGTTCCTTCCTGCCCTGCCAATTCAAGAATACATTCGTTCAGTTCTGCCACCGCTTCCGGGTTTTGCGGGAGAGGCGCCGAGGCTGCAGAGGCAGGCAGGATGAAATCCTTCAGCAGGGTCTCTGGAATGAAAAAGTCATAGGGTGACAGACAGCTTGTCGTGACCATGATGAGATTGCGATCCGGGATCACGACAATGAACTGCCCGCCGAAACCAAGCGCCATGTAGTAGCCCTGGTCGTCGACCCACCAATGGTATCCGTAGCCATCGGACAGCCATGGGGCGCCTGCTTTGACATGCTTTCTTATTGAATCGGCAACCCATTCAGCCGGCACGATTTGTCTATGGTTCCATTTGCCGGCATTGAGATAAAGATATCCGAGCTTCGCCGTGTCCCGCGGTCTCAACCACAGCCCAAATCCACCGGTACTGATTCCCTGTGGATCGGTTTGCCAGTACCAGTCTTTGATCCCAAGAGGCGTGAAGAGTTTCGATTTTGCGAACGCTTCGGTATTCATGCCGACCGAGCGCTGCAGGATGGCCGAAAGCAGGTGAGAACAGCCGGTGTTGTAGACAAAGCGCGTACCGGGAGGATCGCTCAGGGGCCTGTCCAGCACGTACTGTATCTAATCAGCGCTTTGCCACCATTCCTGCAAAGTCGGTTGTTCGAGCATTCCGCCAATCCACTCGTACCCGCTGCTCATGGTCAACAGATTACCCAGGGTGATGGTGCGCTTTGCTTTGTGGGGGTTGGCAATTTGGCGGTCGTAAAAGAAGTCCTCAATGCACTGACTGGGGCCCTTTATCCTTCCCTGCTCGAGGGCGATCCCGATCAAGGAAGACGTGAAACTCTTCGTGCAGGAATAGATGTGATGAAGCGTGTCAGCTTTGTATGGATAGCGGTACATTTCCATTATGAGCCGGCCGTTTCTGATCACAAGAAGGCCGTCGATGCCGATGTTATTGCTTTTCACTGCTTTCAGCATATCGAGCAGCCTGGTCGAGTCCACGCCCTGAGCTTCCGGCGTTGAGCATGACCACGTGTCGGCAGGCCACACCTCATCGAAATCTGTGAAGGCACCGCGCGTTTTTGCAGCCCTCTCTTTTTTCATGCTCCACCTCGATCCGGTTTCCGAATGCTATTTTGCAAAGTGCCGTCGAACTTTCGCCGCAATCTGGCGATCCGTCATCTTGTCGACTGTTTCAACACCTACGATGCGTCCGCCAAGGTCGATCCTTTCAAGACGTTTCTTCAGTTCGCCCTTTGCCTCACCAGGACCGAATATCAGAATGGATTCCGCATCACGAATGCTCGCGATAACCGCATCGTAATAAATGTTGAGATGTGCCGTAAAGACTTTCTGTCGACTATCATCTGCCGCTACCTGTTGTGGTTCATAGTGACCCGAATGGCGCGAACTTGGAGAACGACGGGCCTGTTTTTCAATCGCAGAAATAACTAATCCTATCTCTTCTCCTTTGTCGGTAACAGCTACGACAATCGTCTTCCTATGGTCAATCCACAAACCCACCTTCGTTTTCATCGAGTTCTCCTTTGTCCTCCAATCTCCAATAGAGCAGCGCAATGGCCCTGACCATTTTTCCTGAACGGAAGCCATCCAGAGGGCAGTATAACACCCCAAGGACGGTTTATTCGTTGTTGCTGATCAGTCGACCCTGGGCGGCTGCGAATCGAAGTTCATATCTTTTTACCCCCACCATGGTTACATTATACTTTAGGTCAAAAAGGAGGGTACCAGGATGCCCGAATCTCGAATGAAGGTTGCGCCTGATACAGTGGCGTATGCTGACTCGGAGAACCGCAAGCTGATAGTGGAGTTCGCCATCCCAGGAGCGCCAGCGGATACCGTCGATCTGAAGATGCTGCAAGACAGCGTCCACCTGACAGCGCCCGCAAGGGACATCGAGTATGTAGCATCATTGGCTTTGGGTTGGGCGGTGAAACCTGACAAGGCCGAAGCGACCTACGAGCACGGCCTGCTTCGAATCGAGGTGCCCTTCAAAGACCCGATGGAAGATGCTGTGAAGGTCGTCGTCAAGGCAGGTGGCGCAGAAACCAAGACGAAAATAATCGCACCCAAATGACATCAACGCCAGGTGCTGAACACCTTCCTGAGAATTCCGTCGCCTCCACTGAATCTTCATATCCAACGAGGGTTTGCCTCTATTGACATGTGACAGGCTGAGCGTAGACTGAATTCAATTGCTGACACAATTTCGCGAAGTCTCTCCTGAAGTGAGGCGGCCTCCTGTTTTGCGAAAGCTTGCGGCCAACCTCCTTGTGTTTCACTTCGTGAAAGGTTCACCCCGGGGAAGCCGAAGGAGGAAGTTATGGCTGCAAGATGGTCAAGGCTGGCCGGGTTGATATTGCTCGTACTGGTTGCGGCCGTTCAGCCGATTGCCGCGCAGGAGGTTACAATTCCTTCTGCGAAATTGCAGATACCAGGAATTCTGCACAAGCCAGGCGGTGACGGTCCCTTCCCTGCTCTTGTCTTTCTGGTCGGATGTGAAGGCAATACACACCCCGCTCCCCCGCTTGCTGAACAGCATGCCCAGTGGGTCGACAGGCTGGGGGGATGGGGATATGTCACTCTGGAGCTGGATAGCTTCACGCCCCGTAACCGTGACAGTTGTGATTCGGCCAGAACGGTGAGTGAGGATATGAGGTGCCTTGACGCGTATGCTGCGAAATCGTACCTGTCTACGCTCTTGTTTGTCGATCCTGATAACGTCGGAGTCATAGGTTGGTCGCACGGAGGATCGACCATATTGACGATCATAGATGCATCCTCCGGCCTGAGGCTCGTGAATAAGCTGGTGAGTCCATTCAAGGCTGCCGTCGCCTTCTATCCGTACTCCCACTCTCTGTATCATCCTGATACGCCGGTTCTTGTGCTTACGGGGAGGAAGGATCAATCGTGCCCGGCGTATCTGGCTGAATCAATGGACAGAGATTACAAGAGCTCAAATCGGGAACAGGAATTCTCTTTGACGGTTTACCCGAACGCGACTCATGGCTTCGATGTCGAAGGATTCAAGGGGGGATTCGATTTTGCAGGCCGCCATATGGACTACGACCCCCAGGCCACCGCTGACGCCATCACTCGGACAAAGGATTTTCTCGCAAAGTATATGCGATAGGCACCCTTATCGCACATGCTGCTGCTGCGGCTTCGGGCGTACGCGACCGTGCGGAGGAAGCAGGACCCCCTCCAGGATGTTCGCCAGCCATTTCTCGTACCGGTCTCCGGACCATCCCCTGTCTACCGTCAGCAGCCAGCAACATAACGCGGAGGTTTTTCGCACTGTGATGGAAGAGGCGTTCGGCAAGGGCAACACTGCAGCCCTTGATGGACTGTTCGCATCCGATGCCAGGGAGCATCAGTTCAGCATGCCTCCAACCGTTGAGGGCCTGAAAGGCTCAATCAAGCCTGCGAGCCGCCTTCCCTGACTTGACCATGACCGTGACCGTGGAGGAGGTTGTCACCGACGGGAACATGGTCTGGGGCCGTGCCACGGCACGCGGAACCCATCTGGGGCCGTTCATGGGGATGGCGCCAAGCAACAAGAAGTTTGCCATTCAGGTTTTCGATATGTGCAGGTACAACAACGGCCGGATCGTCGAACACTGGGGAGTTCCCGATAGGTTCGCGCTTCTGGCGCAACTGGGCGCCCTTCCAAGACAAGGACAGGAAACGCAACAGGAGCGGGCCGGGCAACCGCGCACGCAAGCGGATAGCCACTGATCCTCCTCAAGGTGAGCCACTTCCCCTCCGGTGACAAGGAGTTTTAAGATCGGCTGACCATTTCATTGCGGCGCTTGCCGTGGGCTACTTCACAAAGGTCAATCTCACCAAACGCTGCCGGGCACAAAATCTTACCAGCGGCAGGACCTCCCGAGACGTCTTGGATATCCCGGACAAGGCAATTATATTTGAGGCATATGAGTGACAAACCTATTCTCGTGACAGGCGCCACGGGAAGCATATCAAGTCTCGTCATTCCGCAGCTGCTTGCGAGTGGTTCCAAGGTGCGTGCGCTCGTCCATGGCGCGGATAAGGCGAAAGCGCTTTCAGACAAGGGCGTCGAGGTGATCGTCGGTGACCTCGATAATCCGGCATCGCTTGAGAAGGCCTTCAAGGGGATTTCTACCGTGTTCCTCCTGACACCTTTCGGAGAAAAGGCGGATGCACTGGCGCGCAATGCTATCACGGCTGCAAAGAAGGCGGGCCGTCCCTATGTAGTCCGACTGTCGGCAGTCAAAGCCGGACTGGATGCGCCAACCGCCAACGGCCGCTCCCACGGCCAGACGGAAAAAGACCTGAATGAATCAGGGCTGCCGGTCGCAATTCTCAAGCCGCATTATTTCATGCAAAACATCTTCGGCTCCGCCCAGACCATCGCGACCGAGGGCGTCTTTTACCATGGCATGGGCGAGGGGAAGCTCGGCATGATCGACGTGCGTGACATCGCGGACTCAGCCGTGAAGGCCCTCCTGGATCCGAGCCTCGCGGGAAAGACATTCACGCTTACCGGACCCGAAAGCATCACCTTTCATACGGTGGCTCAGGCTTTCACCGCCGCGCTCGGACGGCCGGTGAAGGACATCGCGATCCCGCCGGAGGCGGTGGCGGACAACATCCGCAAGATGGGCTGGGGCGAGTGGGCAGCGACAGTGATGCGTGACTACAGCGCCGCCTACGGGAGCGGATGGGCGGACTTCGTCACCGAGGATGTGAAGAAGCTTGCCGGGCATCCGGCCCGTTCGATCGCGCAGTTCGCGCGGGAAGTCCTTTCGCCCGCATTGTCAAAGAGATAGGAACGAAAGAGCCTCGATAGCTCCGCGTGGTCCTGCTGAGCTATCGCGGCCATGGGCTGCCTCTTCTTGACAGAGCTCAGGTTATTTGGCTAAACTGCCAAATAACCATGGATACAAAGACAGCAAGAAAATACGAATGGCGTGCCGCCGTCATCAAGGCCCTTGCCCATCCGAGCCGTCTCTACATCGTGGACAGGCTGGCGGAGCATGAGCACTGTGTCAACGAGCTGACCGCCTTGATCGGCAGCGACATGTCAACCGTCTCCAAGCACTTGAGCGTGCTCAAGAACGCGGGAGTTGTCCAGGACGAGAAGCGCGGGGCTTCCATCTACTACTCGCTGCGCATCCCCTGCATTCTCAACTTCTTCAAATGCGCTGATGCGGTCATCGAGGCGATACAAAAAGAGCAAAGCGCTCTGATGGAATAGGCAGGAGGACAGATGAAGACAAACACCATAGGCAGGCTTTCATTCCTGGACCGCTTCCTCACGCTGTGGATCTTCCTGGCCATGGCGGTGGGCGTGGCGCTCGGGTACCTGGTCCCCGGCGTGGAGCCGTTCATGAACAGGTTCCAGGCAGGCACAACGAATATCCCCATTGCGGTGGGTCTCATCCTGATGATGTATCCCGTCCTGGCCAAGGTGCGCTACGAGGCATTCGGCACGGTGTTCCGCCATGGCAAGGTCCTCACTCTCTCCCTGGTGGCCAACTGGATCATCGGC